>Ga0213829_1002030_pt1 | contig 13663 bp, 20 predicted proteins | sample MC6MC0896MG_FD_180665 | JGI IMG/M metagenome (GOLD analysis project Ga0213829, IMG submission 180665) | Enriched soil aggregate microbial communities from Iowa State University, Ames, United States - MC6-MC0896-MG | ecosystem: Environmental > Terrestrial > Soil > Unclassified | place: USA: Iowa...
CCTTGAAATGCATACGGCAATCCGCTTCTGTACCAAAATGTGAGGCAAAACTAAATAAATTCATATCAACTATCTTTTAGTATATCAATATACTAAAAATATTAGGTATTTTTACGGAGAATCAGTAATATTATCATAAGGCAGTACACTGAAGAAAATGGTTTATACAATTTCGTCAATGAAAAATTAAGAAAATGCCATTTGTACCAAGATTATAATAGCAAGCTAGTTGACAATGATGATAAATTTTTGGCATCTTGGATTTTACAATTGAGTTCCTGTATCAAAAAACTTCCACACTATATGGAGAAAGTATATAGGGGAACTAATTTAGAAGAAGATGATATTAAACGATATAAAAAAGGAGAATTATTCATTTGGGCCTCTTTTGTTTCTACTTCAAAAAGTAAAGATCAATGTTTGGGCGGTAATGTTTTATTTGAAATAAGCTCAAGGGAACACTTCTTTGGAGTTAATGACAAGGCATATCCAAGAGACATTTCGAATCTATCTGTTTTCCCAGAAGAAGCCGAAGTTCTGTTTCCTATTTCATGTGCTTATAGAGTAGAAAGTATAAATAAATTGACTGGCTATACATTAATCGAGTTGCAGACAGTTGACAGTCACTAATGCGCCTAAGAGCGATTTTGGGCTATGTCTGTTTTAAGTTATAAAATTGTATAGGGACTTCCTAACTCCACTTTGTTAAGGAAAAATGATTGGTGGCAATAAAATAATCAGAATTTCTACTGAGGGAAGAATGCCAGGGAATCCCACAATTTAAGTATTACAAAACCTTTTCTCACGGACATACTTTTCAAACAACATCAGGTAGGAATCATCGGTCTCACCAACAATATTGAAACCAACATTTGAATATAGATTTTTAGCTTTATTGGTCTTTAGGACACTCAATGTTATCGTTTTTTCGGTTTTAATAGCTTCTTCTATCAAATCATTTAATATTCTCCTACCGATTCCTTTGCCCTGATAGGAGGCAGCTATCTGAATTTGTATCAGCTCGATATTATCCTGTTGCCTCTCTATTTTTAATAGCCCTATAGCACGTTTATCTATCTCAATTATTAAGGCGTGTTCAAATTGATAGTTAATTCTTTGCAAATGAGCTTCGTCTGAGACTGGTAAAGAGCTAGCTATTAAATGCGCATTCATCGTCTGTATCCTGAGATCCAACAGGAACTCTAGATCACTTTTTAATGCTGGTCTGTATTTGATTTCCAGTATCATGTGTTCGCAAATTTAAAAATATAAGCCCCAAACTATTGTAGTCGTGGGGCAGCAAATCATCTTACACTATTTTGATTAGTTTAAATGAATAAATTCTACAGATAATTTATATGGACGTCTCTTGATTCCTCCAATTTCTTTTGTCAATTTGTCGCACATTCTCAACATTTTTAAATTTCTTTAAATAGGATGCCAATGGGAGTAATTCATCATCGTTGGCGTTCCCTGTGAATTCGGTTATTTGGATTGCGTTGCCATAGTTTAACATCGATTTTTCAGCTGTGTCATCTATTATAAGCGTTCTTTCCAATAGGAAGCCCATTCGTTTTACTTTGGATAACCTTTTTACGTAATAGTATTCATCAGTTACACTTTTCCGTTTTTTTGTCGTGCGAGATCGCCCCCAGATAAACTCAAAATCGATAGCGGCTGGTTTTATTTTACCAACTAGCTCTTCCACATATGCATCATCCGCGGAGCTCCAAATGGCCAGTTTAAAATCTTGCGCAACCCGTGATAAAAAATAGTCTAAATTTGGACGGACATATACATGATATGCTCCCACAACAAAGTCTTCCTGTTGTATCAGCTTATCTTTTGTAGCGTAAAGCAATGTCTCATCCAAATCCAATACCAAAAGAGTTTTCTCCATACTTATTTTTTTACAGTTTCATTTGATGGATTTTGACTTTAATATCCGAATTCCTCGAAGTTAGCCCTGCCCATTGCTATCCAACTTTCCCAATATGGTCGACCAGTAGAACCCGCCCCGTCTGGATCGATTGTATAAAAGTCAGCAATCACTTCAAAATGTTTTCTTGTTTTAGTTTCGTTAAGGAAATGGATTAAGCATGCCAACATCCTGCTGAATGATGAGAAAATAATTTCGCTCAATCCCTCAAGTTCGCCATCATATTCGTGGTCGTAGACTCGGATAGGATAATCATTTTTTTCGACAGAGCCTCTCGTATCAAATACCAGCGGTCCAGTATCATTGCCTTCACTCGCAAAAGGAATCAGGCCGAGTGGGATGAGTTGTTCAGGTATGTACCAGTCAAGATTAGCTATTATTTCCGCTAGCGGCTGAGAAGGCAAGGAGTGAGGTAGTCTGACGATTGAACAATCACAGTCGGCAAAGAAATAGCGCCGATGCCATTCAATAAAGCTTTCAGGGAATGTAACTCCAAATTCTATCTCCACTTTTTTGTAATCCGCAGGAGTCATTGTTCCTGGAATTGGTTTCCATTCATACCAGCCTTCTTCGTTAACTTCGGATGCCATCATGTCTTTTGGAACATCCTCTGTGTAAACGGAACTTAATCCTTTGGTCAAATATGCATTAAAAAATTGTTTGATATTGTCAGTCATTTGCAGTCAGTTTTATCGTTCTAAAAGTATCGCTTTGCATCTAATATATAAAAAAGAGTTTTTAGATTGGTGGATAAATTTATCTCGAACCATCTAACAGCTCAAATGTTATCTCTCCAATATGATGCTTTCTTAATTGGTCGATTAACGGAATACAAGACAGATCATAAGCGATATGTGTTAGGTTTTTATAAGTTAACAACTCGATTAAGAGATCAGGAATATCAACAACATGGGCATTTTTAAGAACCAGTGCTTTTAAGTTTTGTATTCTAAGGTTGGTCAAACCACTTAAATCAAAATGATCCAAATATAAAAAACTCAAATTTTCAAGGTCATTTATCCACAATGGAATCTCATAAGGACGATTTTCTTTTACTCTTGTGCTACTATAATCACCTGTTAAAAACAGCTTTTCAAGCTGGTAGAGGTTTCTTACGTGTTCATTTGGCAAGGTATTTTTGTCAAACCTAGCTGTTGTATATAAGGCAAAGGGAATACTACAAATTCCTAATAAGACCGTGTCCCCTTGAAAAAATAGTACTGATCCATTTTTCTCATCACCCCAGTTTACACGAAGAAAACCGCTTCCTTTTATGATACTCCTTCCTTCATTGTTATCCTTTTCCATGATGATTAAATACGGGATCTTACAATCGCCAGGTCACAGTTTAATTTCTCCTGCAACTCAACTATAAATTCAGGTTTCAATTCAGGCCAGTTCCAAAATGTAAATCCAAGATTGCTGAATCCCCACTGTGGTTCAAAGACATATTGCTGGATGTCACTTTCGGTGTCACATATCGGACACAACAAGCTATCGGTATGCCCTTGGTGCCAGGGATCCAGATCCCATCCATAGTCGACAATATTTTCAGTACAATTGGGGCATATGATACGATCGATTCCATTCTGGCCGGCATCAAATACAGTACGCTCAGTTGTTATTTCCAGACCATTTATTTCAAGTTGGTATGGAAGGAACTGCGGCTCCGAAACAATGCGGCGAGCACCGTCAGAAATTGCATAGCTAGGGTTGCCCAGTGTGCAATCCGATAGTTCAGTTTTGACGATATCTTTCGAAACGAACCACTTTAAAATATCATTTACAACAACTTCATCAAAAGCGTACCTGGACACTTTAGGCACAAGCGAAATAGTATAGTCACTCATAGACTAAAAATAAAGAATAATTGGAACAATGTTCTAACGGTTTTATACAAATTTTTCTCCAAATAGCTGGATAAGTTCGGAAACAAAGTATTCGGGTCCTACGAATTTGCCTTTCAAGTCTTTTTACGGTTTCCCGTAACCAGTCCTACTTTCAAATCACTTTATTGTAATAGCCCTTTATATTTCTTTTTTTCATAAATTTAGAAAAGAACAAAGGCAGGTGTTTAGGCTAGCGCAAAATTCAAAGTTTTTGCTTTTTCGTCCGCTATTATCGCCAATACGCAACCCGTTTTGTAATTTTTAGAAAATGCAGAGAACTGAAATCTTAACTCAAAATCAGGTTATCGAATTAATAGAATTTATACTTTCAGATTCTAAAAATGAACTGTATGAATCTTATTCCGACATGGAAAAAGAAATTATTAGATTTAGTAATTCAACAGAATTTGAAGATTACTTTCTAAAAGGAATTTTAAGTAAAGTAAGAAATTTTACATTTGGAATTTATAATCCAGAATCAAAAGGTAAATTTTATATTTCAAAAATTGAATTAAATCCTAAATATTGTAAGGGAAATACTTATCGTTACAGAATTGACGGTTGGGCCATAATCTTTATAGATTTGAAATTAATAACAAACTCAAATGATGTTAAATGCCGAATCTCTGTAAATTCTAAAAAGAGAGCTGAAAATTGGTCAGGTTCAAACCCTGAATTTGGTAATCCTGGATTATGGAACTGGAAGAATGTTGAAAGCATGGCTCGAAAAATAATAAATAAATTAAAAAACTACACAAAATCAACATCTTAAAGAAATAGTATGCCAATAATCCGAGAAGTTTACTTAGTATAGAAAGCTTATTTGATACTTATTGCACGAAATTTTTTAAATCGAAGGCTCCGTCCATAACGATATAAAAATTTAATCAAAAATTGGTGTCATTCAGATAGCCCGATGATCGTAATGTTTCCAAAATGTGGTTTGCCTCAGCTTGATCCATATCATTTGCAAATTTTATGGTTTTAAAACCATATTCAAATCGAATAGTGCCTCTGTTTCTAAAAATACCTAAACTATTCCCCTGGTTCCAAAAAACAAACTCAAAATGTTCTTCCTCAACATGAAATTTCTTCGCTTCTTGTAAATCATAAATCTTATGCCTGAATAGCATATCGTTTTTTCTGGCAATACTTATTTGCTCGCGATCTATTGTAATAACTTCTTTTCCAATGAGGTACCATATTAACGTTTTCATTACAAATAAGCCAGCTGCCGTCGAGAGGATCCACCAAACTATAAAAAATATTCCCTCGAAGCTTAAACCTCCATTGGTATCGTAAAAGTTTTCAAGTGTCGGGGCAAAAAAAATAATTGATTGTATCCAACCAAGCAGCCATAAACTAAAAATAATGATAATAGGTAAATGCTTTTTTGCCGGAACGATAATGGAATATCCCGTTGGAGTTTCATGATGGGTTGCAATACCGCTATACGGCCTTTCCATAGTCAATTTGTTTTATAGGTTGTACCAATTCAAATGGTCTAATTTTCCGATGACTAATATGCAATAAAAAAACGAATTTCCGTATTATATTTCGTTTCAAATTCCATTCCACGTACCCCCAAATTCTACAGCCATAAGCGTGATGCTGAGAGCGTATTTAATTCGGCCATGAAATCCGGAGAAGCTTTAGGTCACGCTAAAGGTTTAGCAGAAGGTGAGCGCAAAAAAGCGCTTGAGACTGCTAAAGCATTTAAGAAATTGGGGCTGCCTAGATCAGTCATGTTTTCTTTATCTTTTTAATATAATCTATTTTCTAGTTTAGTGAATTGTGTATATTTGAGAAATTAACTGCCATTATACCGCAATACTCCAATCTAACAGACAATAGAATTTAAATGCAAGGACTTTACAATAAACTGCGACTGATTTACAAACCTTTTGTGATAATAGCGATCGGTTTTATTTTGACCTATACTTTTTTCCATTGGGCATTATTTATAGAAGCAGAAATACCGCTAAAAGAAGAGGTTATAAAATTTTGGCTTCCTTTCGGACTCCCGTGGATACCGATTTTGATTTGGTTGCGGCCACGAATTAAATTATTAAGTCTCAAAAATGATAACGCTTCTTTCGGTTATCAATTTATAGCTTCACTTGCCATTGCTATGCCAACAATAATAGCACAAGAATATTTGGTGACTGCAACGGGAAAACTAACAGAAATTGATAACATTTCTCAAATTGTAAAATCCGAAAAAACAAAATACTATTCTATAAGGAATTACTTTATAGACAAACAGCATATTGCCGTTCAAAGCACAGCTACTGTAACAGGAAAAAACAGTGAAAATTTTAATATGCTTATCTATGTTGCAATGCCCATATTAGAAAACAACGCCGATACTTTAAAACCTGAACAGAAATATTGGCTTGGAAAAGAATACATGGAGCGAATTAGCAACGGTCTTTCTGACAAAGAAAAAGAAGACAAATACAAAGTATTTGCAGAAAAATGCCAAAAAGAATTTGAGGCGACGGATTTTAATAAATTTACTTATTTAGAAGTAATAGGCAATACCGATGACCACGACGAATATAATAATGCACTAAAAAAAATAAACCAAAAATCATTGGCTGACAATATTGTTTTTGAGGCAAAGGCAGATCCTTTTGAGGCAAGAAATGGTAAAAAACTAGCTTGGATTTTTGGTTCGTTAGCAATCGGGGCACTAGTGTTTTTTATTTTTTTATTATTTTCAAAATTTCAGCAGGCTGAATTAGAAAAATTCAAAAGTGGAGAGATTAAGAAGGATACAGACTTTAAAGAAATGCTTGGAATATTCATTCCAGAGAAAGGTTTTTTTGTTACGCCAATTATCGTTGATCTAAACTTATTGATATATATTGCAATGATTATTTCAGGACTTGGGCTTGTGTCGTTCAAAGGGGGGGATTTATTGAATTGGGGGGCAAACTTTAAACCATTGACAACAGACGGACAATGGTGGCGTCTACTAACTAGCACTTTTTTGCACGGTGGATTAATGCATATCTTAGCAAATATGTACGGACTTTTGTTTGTGGGTATTTTCCTTGAGCCACTCCTAGGCGCAAAAAAATACGCCTTTATTTATTTGTTCACAGGAATTTTAGCAAGCATAGCAAGTATTTGTTGGTATGATGCAGCTGTAAGTGTAGGCGCATCGGGAGCAATCTTTGGACTTTACGGTTTTTTCTTAGCGTGTTTGCTGTTAAAAGTATTTCCCCCAGACTTTGGTAGAGCTTTTTTAACAAGTACACTTGTCTTTGTTGGGTTCAATTTACTTATGGGGCTCACCGGAGGTATCGACAATGCTGCACATATTGGTGGACTTTTAAGTGGTTTTATACTTGGACTTATCATGTCAAAAAAAATAAAGCAACAAGCAGAAACCATAGAATACGAAGAGGAAAATCGTCCATTTGTTTGCTGAATTGAACTTGATCAGATTCTCCATGTTGAGTCCATCTCCAGTAGTACTGGATATAGATTTTTCCTTGTATGTGACAACTCATAAGTTACATGCAGGGAACCACAGGTTTTGATTTTCTGATCACAAGTCCATCGCTTTCCAGATGTTTTTTTTGACCAGTTGCTTTTCGGCTTACGTTTGGTAAAAAATTGCATGTAAGAAGAATCGTCAATTGTCTTTCTTCTGTTGTCAATCCAGCCGAAGCAAAGCGCTTCGAATACTTTAGTCGGAGCGCTTCTCTTTGGTGTTTTGTGAGGGTCATTTATTATTTCTATATTTGGTCATGAAGATTTTTCTCATTGTCTCTCTTGTGGTAATCTCCCTCGTACTGATTGAATATTTGATCAAACGAAGGCTTAAGCGTAAGGGAAATGAACCTGACTACTTCTTCCTCCACATTCTAGAATCAATACTTAATATTTTTAGATAGGGAACTCGGGAATGTCCTTAATTTATTGTAGTGATTTCATCTATTTGCGTTTTTGTAGTTTTGAAGTATGAAACGAATGAATACCACAAAAGCGTTAATTACAGTTGTTATTATGACAACATTAGTTTTTATTAGTTACCGTTTCCCGTAATCAGCCATTCTTTCAAACCCATACCTTAGCCTTACGTAGTTTGTAATAATCTTGAAAGTTAATATCTGTAAACATATTAATTCAGCATAAATAATGTATATTAGGCTTGGGTATTAACCTTGCCCGATTAAAAAGTAGCATGCCATGATAGTAACCACCACCAATTCCATCGAAGGGAGGGAGATTTCACGATATAATGATCCAATAGCAACCAACGTTGTCATCGGCACCAATATCTTTAGCGAGATAGCCGCAGGTTATGAAGATTTCTGTGGAAGTCGTTCTACCAGCGATGAGTGGAGGAGGCAAATGTGAAGCAATATGTTTTGTATAAATCAAACAATAAGAAATGAAGAGTACATTTATAGCCTGATCCAATATTAAAAGCCTTGATTTTGGTCTAGGCTTTTAATATAATGCTTTTAAAGACTATTATCCAAATCAAAAACAGCTCTTTATTAAAGCACCAATTTGACTAATCAAAAATACAGCATTCATCAAATAAATAAAAATGTAGCATCGTTTCGAGTCTCGAATACTAAGCATTTTAAATTTACCTGCCATATTATAATCGTATATCTTCTTCCACCAAGGTGTAAATACAAAGACGATATTGATTAATAGAATAGCTAACTGCCAATAACTAGCCAAACTCCAGAAATCTTTATAGTTACTTGAGTACATACCAATCGAAACTCCACTAAAGAAGTAGAAGAAGTGTACGTGGTCAACAGTTACTTCAAAGTTATTTTGGCTTGCATGATGTTCCATTTTGCTTATTTCGTTCTTTTTTTGCGTCATAATATTCCTTCATTTCGTCTATAATGTAGTTCGCTTCATCTGCATATAGTGTTCCCCAGCTAAGCGGAGAAACCAGTTTGCCAGATTTAAACATTTCAAATAATGTATTTACTCCAGTTCCGGTTTTGATGAAGCCTTTGACAAAGCTATTAATAAATCCGCTATAATAAGTGTCCATTTTGATATGAGTGTGTTTTCGACCTGTATTGTCCGTCCAATCAGTCACAACAGTTCCATTCTTAGTTTTATACTGCCAATCCACTTTCGAAACTTTTTTTGGGTCTCCTTCTTGGGGATCTTTCTGATCTGGCTCGTCTAGAACTGACGGACAACCATCTATTTCAACTTCACCGACATTCTCTGTTGGAGTATTTTGCTCTTCGGCCGATTGCGTTGTTCCACCATCATAAATTGGATCTGTACTAGGCCAAGTGTCCGGAGGACCATCGTCACCTCCGCCGCCGCCATCATCTTCCCCAAAGTCTGGCTGATCTGGAGGACAATTAACAAAATTAACAGAACCATTGACATAGCCAACTACACAGCCAGAACCGGATGCGCGTTTTGTTTGCATCTTTAACTGTTTACTAGTAATCGAATTATCACCTTTGGCAAAATAAGCTGTTTTCGAAATTTTGCGCGATTGAGAAACAAAAGAAACACTTAGATCTCCACTGCCGATTTCCTTTTTCAGTATCAAACCACTGAATTTCGTATCTGAGATTTCTGGTGCGTAGATTAATAAGGTATATTTGATTGTTTTTTTAGATTTTTTAACAGCCCGAATCCAAACAAAATTTCCAACATCTGTTAATTGGCGGCTAGTTCCTAGTTGGAAATTATCCAATACATTGACTTTTATAAACGTGGTATCATCACCTTTTTGCACTGTTTTGTTCCAATCGATGTCCGATTTAAATTCTTCCATTAAAAAATGTTTATTGGATTCAGTATAACCGGTCTGCCTTTTAAAATCCGCACGTAGTAATCCAATGTCAGCTACCTCATTGTTCTCAACAAGAGAATCGTGTTGTTCTTTGCAACCCAGTACAACCATAAGAATGGCTACCAAGAAGAGAATTTTTCTCATAATTACCTAATCAGTTTAATAAATATTAATCGTTTGGTATAATGACGGTTGAGCTTGTAAATTGTCCCGAAGAATTTAAAAATTTTTTTCGTCATATAAAAAATTGCTAACGTATGGGGCTTTAACCCACAAAGTCCTACACAACATGACCTGATGATCCTAAATTGCTATTATAGAATTTAACTAGAATTTCGTCCAATAAGTTCAACACATGTTCGCTTGAAACCTTATTATTTTCATGATCAGATAAGATACTAGCAATACTTTGTGCGGCTTTTATCACAAATGGGACTATAATTGGCTATACATAACTTATCAAATAAATAATGTATATTCGGCTTGGGTATTAACCTTGCCCGATTGAAAAGTAGCATGCCATGATAGTAACCACGACCAATTCCATCGAAGGGAGGGAGATTTCACGATACAATGATCCAATAGCTGCCAATGTTGTCGTTGGCACCAATATCTTTAGCGATATAGGAGCGAGCTATGTAGATTTCCTTGGCGGTCGCTCTACTAGCTGTCCTCCCTCAATCTTTAATAATGGCATCTATCTTAAAGGTTTTCTGTCCTCTGTTTAGCATAACGGAATTAATTCTATTTGCGAAAAAGTCCTTAATTAATTCCCAGTCACTTATATTCATGCTACCATTCCCATTTTTGTCGAGGTATTCAATAATATTTAAAGTACCAATAACTTCAAAATTGTCTCGAAACTTCATAAAGTCTTTTCGAAAAATTAAAAATCCGTAAGAACCTAAAAAGTATGGTTCAGTCTCAGGATGAATTGACCACATCTTTTTAAGTTCATCATCAGAATATTTGAAGCAGTCACACTTTCTATTTCCTATTCCAAAGAATTCGATATTATTAATGTTTGAAGTCGTAGGCTTGTCGAAACTGTCGTAGGTCAATGCAGCGAAAGTAAAATATTGCGGGCTTTTGTCCTTGCGCGTACTTGTACAAAGCAACACTTTAAATTTATTGTCAGCGGCTTTGAATGTTAACAAGTCTCCTTGATTAATATCTGTTATTTTTAGCAATAGGATGTTTAATCTATAATTTTAAAGTTCAGTTTGTTATTTCCTGTTAAATGGATTAGTTCTTCATTCGTTATAGTTCCATCAATTTTGTTTGGTAGTACAACGCCAACCGGATGTCCAAAATTTAGGTATTCAGTGCTATAAATGTTTCCTTTCGAATCAATCAATCGTTCTGATTCAGACCATTCATACCCAAAATAATCAACTTGGTCTATTAATTCTTCAATCGTTTCTAACTCAATTATGTCTTTGGGATATTTTAAATCAATTATTATTGCAGGAAACAGGGGCGGATCAAATTTGTGAGTGCTTTTCCAGTTTTTCAAATATTTGGAAATTATTTGCTCAAGTTTGTTGAAATTGTAATTGTCATATATACTCCACATATCGTTAAACAACTCTCTATCTATGTCCTTTATGGGTTGAATGGAGTTTAAATGTAATTCTACGTCTCTCAAACCCCTTATTGGATATTTAAAAACATCAAAGGGGATCTTCTTTGTAATTGAATTATTTATATCGTCAATTTCTACCCACCAATAATCAATACGTTTAAGTTTTTTTAATCTCTTATATTCGGCTAGTTTGCCCATAAATAAATAGTAAAACCAATTCCTCTTAATTTGTGTATTAGAATCTAGCAAGGAATTACTAGAGGATATTTGTAATGTTTGTATCATTCCATTGTTGCTGACAAAATTTGCTCAAACTTTGTATTTCTTCAATTTTAATGATCAGCACCAGAATAGATCCACATCGGCTCTGTTTGACCTGCTCGTTCAAAACCGTTCTTTTTATAGAAGTCTATAGCCTTTCCATCAGCCGTAAGCATCTGCATATGAAAACTCTTATAAATCTCTTGCATTTTATCCATAATCAAACGACCAACCCCTTTGCCTTGATAGGAGGGTAGCACTAGCAGATGCGGATAATATACCACAAGGTACCCATCGGAAATGGCATTCCCTAGGCCTATTAATGTTGCGCCATCCCAGGCAGTAACCAAAGAATGCAAATTGACGAGGGCTTTCATTAGTAGTTCTGGTTTTTCGGCTGCACTCCATTTATTAGCTTGGTAAAGTTGCAGAATGTCATTTGCGTTCAAATCTCGATTAACACTAAGCTTTATGTTCATATTATTCTGTAGTTTTCGTTCGTATATTTAAGTAATGGTTTTTAGTATGACCAATAGCCATTAAGAACACTTTTGAAAAGCAGTTTAAAACGAAATTTTTAATATTTCCTTTTTTCTTCAATATCAATCCTAAGATGGCTAATCCTACGCCCAAACCACAAAGCCTGTATCCGTTAATTCTCCTCAGCTTTCTTCATAACGTAAATAATGCCAGAAGTGCCGCCCGATCCATTATAGTTATCAGTTAAATCGAATGAATTTACTAATTCATATCCAATCTTCGACATATAGTTCAGTATGGCAGCATAGGATTTTTTATTGGTCAATATTTCTGACAGCTTTTCACCTTCGGCGATCTGCTCATCTGAATCTCCTAAGTCAACTTTAACCTTTAGTTTTTTTGAAAGGAATTTTCCTTCAACCCGTATATACGCATAAGAATAAGTGTTTTGTATTTTAGCTAGAGAGTTGATAGGATAATGTGCTGAACTACGATTTAGACAACAGACGGTAAGAAAAGTGATTAAAAGTAATTTATACATAACCGATTTTATTATAATGCTAATTTATGACATATTCGTAGTACAAATCTTATTCCTTCATAAAAAAGAATAGAAGTTCGAATTTTAGTAAGTTTTTGGATAAAATGAACAAAAATATCTCAAATAACAGCATGATAAGCGTAACCGTCCACTTCGATCAATGATCTATTTTCAATGTATCATTTAATATCTGTAAGATCTTTCCTGTACCGATCACACGGTATCTTTATCGATAAATGTTTGTTTACCAGAAGTTTGCATTTCGTCAAAATCAAATTTGATCTGTGGTCTATATTTGGAGAAAGCAGGAGTCTTTCTTCCACCTTCTTGTGTTGTTCTATATTGAAGCTGCGCTATGAAATCAGACATGCATCGAGACTTTTTCTAAAATTAGTCAATTTATTGCAGTCATGAGTTGTCATCGGAATTGTACTTCTTATGATGTATACCCAATGAAACTCCAAATCCAACAAGTGAGCACCATATAGTGATGATATTCTCACGCTCCTTTAGCGCGGCTAATTTAAATACTGGATGTGCGTGCATGTAATCTGCCATTGGCCATACCACTAAAGATAACCCAATTATAACCACCATTGAAAACCACAACTTTGGAAAAGTCAATATTATATTTGTATTCAGTGAAAATAGTATTGCTGCTAGGGCCGACCCAACATACATTGCATACGATCCAAGTGGGGAAAGAGAGAATACAGTGATGCCAATTGTTAGGATAAATATAACAATACTCAAAAACCAATGTAGCGGTATGCCTATCAATTTCTTGGGAAAACTGATCTTGTCAAAATTGCTCAATGTGACAGCTAATGAGATTAATGTCGGGACAAGGATAAATGTACAACATTTAGTATACCACAACCGGATATTTATTTGTAATGTTATTTAACTTCTGAACGATTGGCTTGATATAAGTCTGGTCAAAATTAAGTTCGAAATTCAACGTAGCAGCATTGATTCCAGGATCATCACTACAGCTTATTTCAGCATTGATGTTACCTAGCCCATTCCCTTTAATTTTCATATACTCTAATTAAATACAATTTTTTTTCCACTTTTTTTATCGGAGCTGTTTACATTTTTCTCTCTTGGATCGATACACATATATTCGGGTGTGTATGCGTTTTTGTTCTTTACGACACTA
>Ga0213829_1002034_pt1 | contig 13651 bp, 8 predicted proteins | sample MC6MC0896MG_FD_180665 | JGI IMG/M metagenome (GOLD analysis project Ga0213829, IMG submission 180665) | Enriched soil aggregate microbial communities from Iowa State University, Ames, United States - MC6-MC0896-MG | ecosystem: Environmental > Terrestrial > Soil > Unclassified | place: USA: Iowa...
ATCCAGCCAGCAATAGATTCATAACTTCCTGGTTCAACCGTATTTTGTAGAACCCCAGCATTTGTAGGCATATTTGTTAACCATACAAATGGGACTCTTCCAGAGAAAAACCCTGTACCACCTCGAAGGACCAACGAACGATCTTGAAATACGTCGTAGTTGAAACCAACACGTGGGGAAATCATGAGCTGCGATTTAGGCCATAAACCTGAATCATAGTTTTTTGGATTTCCATTAATATCTAATAATCGAAGAGCATCAATGGATGGATTTCCGACTAACTTATTTAGATAAATTGGAAGTTCAGCACGCACACCGTATGTCATTGTAAAATTATCTGAGACAGACCATTTATCTTGTGCATATAGTGAAGCTAATCCAAAATTAATTCTAGAATAGGTATCTTTTCCTTCATAAGGGTAAGTAACACCATACATAATAGGAGCTACTTCCTGAGGAGTTCCTGTTTTAAGAAAATCATCTACAGAAGCGTAACGGTAATAGGATGTTCCCATTCGTGTATAGGAATTACCAAAGTTTTGAATTTCAAAAGCTCCCCCAAAAGTAAAGGTGTGTCTATCAGTTTTTAAGGTCAAGTTATTGGTAAATGAGTAATTATTATTAACTACATCATTTTTATAGGAAAATAATTCTGTACCAAAACTCATGTAGTTACTACCTGTAGCTGATCCATCCCAAATATCCACAAATGGGAATAATTGATCACTAGGTGTACTTCTTGTATCCTGAATCCGGGTATAAGTGGCTAAAAATTGATTTGATAATTGCGAGTTGAAATTTGAGTTCAATTCGGCTGTCAGCGACCTTACCACATTTTTAAATGCATAATTTCCATTCTCAAAAGTCATCGATCGATCGCTGATACGAAATGTTTGACTTCGTGGTTGCGGTCCTGAATTGTTATTCGCACCTTGCATAGAGTTTCCTACAACTTGGTTATAGCGAATAGCGAATTTATGTTTTTCATTAATATTCCAGTCCAAACGAACCAAAAACTTTGTACTGCTTTCTTTTGCTTCATCTGCATACCCTTCGTATCTTCCTGGATCATACCCCCATTTATTAATAAGATGATCTCTAACAGCTTCAAGATCTGACCTTTTGGTCCTTGCTATATTATTATTAGGATCAGCTACACCATTTTCAGATGCTCTCCAAAGATTTGCTCCAGAAGCATTCGCCCCAGTAGCCTCTTCTCTTTCTGCATTTACGAACAAGAATAACTTATCTTTAACTATTGGCCCACCCAGACGAAATCCAAAATTCTTCTTCGTAGCATCGACCTTATCTAATTTAACATCTTCAATTCTTCTTCCCTGTAAATTTTGGTTTTGAAGATAATAATATGCTGAACCCTCTATTCGATTCGTTCCGCTTCTTGTTACCGCATTTATTCCAGCTCCGGTAAATCCAGACTGGGTAATATCAAATGGTGCAATATTAACACTGATTTGTTCAATTGCATCTAATGAAATTGGTTGTGAATTCCCTCCTGGTAATGGATTTTTAGAATCTGTTCCAAACCCGTTATTGAAATTTGCACCGTCGATTTGTAAATTATTATAACGAGAATCTCTTCCTGCAAAAGAAGTACCTGAGGCTTGCGGTGTTAATTTGGTAAAGTCAGTAATACTCCGGTTAATTTGCGGAAGGTTTTGAATCACTCTTTGACCAATACTTGTCGAAGCTCCAGTTTTTTGTGCATTAATTGCTTTACCTGTCACTACAACTTCTCCCAAGGTAGTACTTTTCTCCGCAAAAACTGGATTTAAAACAAACGGTTCACCCAATTGCAAGTACACATCTTCGTAAACGATAGGCTGTTGTCCCACATAGGTAACCTCAACTTTATAAGGACCACCAACACGCATCGCCGGCAAATTAAAACGGCCGGCAGCATTCGAAGAACCGGAATAAACCGTTCCCGATGGCACGTGTGTTGCCTTGATAGTAGCTCCCGAAGTTAGACTGCCGTTTGCTTCTTTTACAATACCTGTAACGCTACTTGTCGTGACCTGAGCTTGTACAGCACCATAACTGGCCATTACAAGAGCGAAAAAGAGTAAAGATCTTTTCATATAATGTGATTTGTTAAAAAATGTTAAGCAAAATTACTAAGAGATTTCAAATTACAAAGGACTTAATATAAACTTAATATACTATAGCACATCGACTTCCTTTCATCTATTCGAAAATCTATACTTTCGCATACAATTTTTTAATAGAAAAAACGTTATAACACCTTTTAAACCACCATTCCCAAAGAGCGGAGTCTATATAAAATAGTTTTCCACAGTCAATCGCCCCAGTCTATTTGTAACAACATTCTTCCATTGGGGCTTGAACTTTTTGAAAAAAATTCATTAACTTTCTTTCAACCGAGAATTTTATTAATCAACTCGTTTTTTGTAGCAATTACGCTACTGTGCCTTGTATTTATTTAAAAACTACAAACTATTGTCCCTGCGAACTGGTTTTCTTTAAAAATCTGTTTTTAAAAACGGAGAACTTTTTAGAAATTCGCACACCTTTATAATTCACTTTTTTCATGGAAGTCGGTATTCAAAATTCTTCTTTTCAGGAACCCGCAGACATTAAAATGTCTCCAGCAGGGCTTTCTTTCTTAGCTTCAGCAGCTAAATGGGCCAACTTTTTGGCTATTGTCTGTTTTATTTTTATCGGGATATCGGCCGTAACCATGATTAGCTTGATCTTTGGAGCCAGCGCCTTATCTTTGGGTCAGGGTGAATATGTCTCGGCCGGTACGATATCGACCTTCGGTGTGCTTTACTTACTGCTACTGACTTTTTCCTGCCTCCCGGTCTATTTCCTCTATAATTTTGGATCCAAAGCAAAAAAAGCCGTCGAAAACCGCGATAGCATCCAACTTGAGCTCTGCCTCGAAGCCTTAAAAAAACATTATAAGTTTATTGGGATCATAGCCATCATCACCATCGGGTTCAATTTCTTGGGGCTTGTAGTAGGCGTTATATTGGGTATCCATGATGCAATCGCTGGCGTGTAAAAAACAACTATCCAAAAAATACAATCAGTATATCTGAGACCGACAGGGGAATAGCAGAACTATTCCCCTGTCTATCGATTCCCTCCTCTTTCCCTTTCTATCTATACCAATCCTAACAATACGATCCGAAAAACAAATGATTTCGAAGTGTTTTTTTTTGGAATCCGCACAAATTCCCCGCTTATCACATAATTATTAGCCAGGTAGGGGAAAATAATTAAACAGCAGAAAACTAAACTTCTAGCAACAAATATATTTTTCATTTAATTTAATTTTTTCCAAACAATTTCTAGCTTAAATCGTTATAGCAATAATGAAAGGAAAAATAAGATCGACAGTTCTTATACTTTCAGTTTGAAAATAACCAATTTGTATAATCTAAAACCTAACCTTTATGCAAAAAAAACAGCGCATGCATTTATTATTATACCCTGCTTTAGCTCATTAGGGAAAGGCTAAAACAGACAGTCAAGGCTGTACCGAAAACCTGAATAAGAAGAAATAACCGAACTATTTAAAACATTACTTAAACCATTTTTATTTTTTTAGGGCAACTCCTGTCTTGGGGGCTCCTTGTCTTTAAAAAGGAAGAATTAATAAGCGCATTATGCGTACTCTTCCCAAAGTAAATCAACCAATTAATTTATCTAATTACCTAACATTATGCAAAAACGAAAAGAAAAACTGATTCTTTTCCTATTGCTCTTTACCTTACCCATGCTGTCTTTTGCTCAAAAGCAGCTTACCGGTATTGTGAAAGACGCGTCAAATGGAGAAAAAATCGAAGGCGTTACCATCCTCAAAAACAAGGTTCCGGTAACGAAGACCAATGCGAATGGAGAGTTTCAGCTCTCCGGTGCTGTGGGCGACAGCCTAGTCTTTACGTTTGTGGGAAAGAAAGATGAAACCCGTGTCATCGGCCCACAGAACATTATTGAAGTATTATTGTACGATGATGGAAAGAGTCTGGATGAAGTTACCGTCGTCGCCTTCGGAACGCAGAAAAAAGCTACAGTAGTCGGTGCCATTACCACCGTAAAAGCCTCGGAGTTAAAAATTCCCGCAACCAACCTCACCAGCGCCTTTGCTGGACGCATACCCGGTGTGATTTCCTTTCAGAACTCAGGCGAACCTGGCGCCGACAATGCCCAGTTCTTCGTACGTGGGGTAACAACATTCGGCTATCAGGCTTCCCCCCTGATCTTGATTGACGGTTTTGAATCAACCACAGACAATCTCGCCCGGATGCAACCGGATGATATCGAAAGCTTCTCCATATTAAAAGACGCCTCAGCAACCGTACTCTATGGTGCCCGCGGTGCCAACGGTATTATCATGGTCACCACCAAAGCAGGAAGAGAAGGTCCTGTAGGACTGAATGCCCGTGTCGATGTCAATACCGCATCGCCGACCCGAATGATCAAAATGGTTGACGGCGTTGAGTACATGAAACTATATAATGAGGCTCGTATGACAAGGTTCCCTATTCTTGGCCCCTATTATTCTCAGCAGAAAATACAGTCGACAATGGATAACGAAAATCCCATGATTTTCCCGAACATTGACTGGTACAATACCCTGCTCAAAAACTATACGGTCAATACCAAAGCCAATGTCAATCTCAGCGGTGGCGGACAGGTGGCCACCTATTATGTATCGGGTGGTTTTGACAAAGAGTCTGGTTTACTGAAAGTAGATGACCGAAACAATTTCAATAACAACATCAATATCAACCGTTTTTTTATCCGGTCAAATGTGATCTTTAAACTGACAAAAACAACCACCTTAGACACTCGGATCCAGGGACGATTTGAACGTTATAATGGTCCATTCAGATCGGCAAGCGATATCTTCCGGATGGTGATGAACAGTAACCCAGTTGATTTTCCGGCAGTGTTTTCGCCTGATGCCAAAAACGAATTTACGCAGCACACCTTATTTGGAAACACTTTTGCCACAGGACTCCTCAAAGATAACCCTTATGCAGAAATGGTCAAGGGCTATGAAGACCGTAATGAAAATACCATCACCGCACAGGCTACACTGATGCAGGATCTGGATTTTCTGACTCCGGGCTTGAAGGTCCAAGGTCGGGCTTCGGTAACGACCTGGAGTAAATATGCGGGCTCCAGGAGTTACTTCCCATTTTATTACGATCTGGAGAATTACAACCAGATTACTGGTGAATACAGTCTCTATGCACTCAACCCCACAACAGGTCGAGCCACACTCGGCGACGTCCTACCCCAAAGAGACGCCAGCTCCAATTATTATTTCGAGGCTCGTTTTAACTGGAACCGTAGTTTTGGCAACCACAACTTAGGCGCTATGACTGTGGGTATGATCGAGGAAAAATTGCTAACATCCGGAAATAGCAATTCCATTTATGAAACCCTACCCGAGCGTAATATGGGTAACTCGGGGCGTCTGACCTATGACTTCGACAATAAATACTTCGCAGAATTTGCCTATGGTTTAAATGGTTCGGAGAAGTTCATGGGCCAAAAACGCTTTGGTTTCTTCCCTTCCTTGGGCGGTGGCTGGATGGTCTCGAGCGAACGTTTTTTTGAACCGATTAAATCAGTTGTCAGTACATTAAAACTGCGGGGTACCTGGGGACGTGTTGGAAACGACGCCATTGCCGAACGCAAAGATCGTTTCTTTTACCTATCGGATATCTCAAGGGGCGAGGGGGTATACCGTTGGGGGACGGATTTTATGAATTTTTATAATGGTTTTAAGGTAAACCGTTACGCCAATCCAGATATCACCTGGGAAGAGTCCGAAAAATGGAATGTTGGTATAGAAGCGAACTTCTTTAATGAATCACTCAAATTGCAGGGTGACTTTTTTAAAGATGTGCGGAGCAAAATCTACATGCGACGGGAAAACTTCCCCGCATCTGCAGGACTTGAAGCGGCAATCAGTGGTAATGTCGGCAAAGTCAGTTCGCAGGGATTTGATGGCTCGTTAACCTATCAAAAATTTTTTGGAACAGATCTCTGGCTTTCGGCCCGCGCCAATTTTACCTATGCGACCAATAAATACCTTGCACTGGACGAAAAAAATTATGCGGATACCTACCTCAAAAAACTTGGACACAATTTGAGCCAAGAATGGGGGCTACTTGCTGAGCGGCTATTTGTCGATCAGTATGAAATTGATAATTCGCCTAGGCAGGATTTTGGCGAATATATGGCCGGTGATATCAAATACAAGGATATCAATGGTGACGGCATTATCAATGATAACGACAGGATTCCGATGGGGTACCCTACTACTCCCGAAATCCAATATGGTTTTGGCATGTCCGCGGGTTATAAAGCATTTGATTTTTCTTTCTTCTTTCAGGGTAATAAGAATGTTTCTTTTTTCATTAATGCGACCGAAGAGTCCATCGCTTCCGAGGGCAAATATGGTATAGCCCCATTCGCTAACCGAAGAAATGCATTGTCCTTTATTGCCGATGACTATTGGAGTGAGACCAATCCAAATACACATGCCTTCTGGCCACGACTTTCTACCGATCCGATTAAAAACAATACACAGCAATCTTCCTGGTGGTTGCGCGACGGATCCTTTATCCGGTTAAAATCGGTTGAAATCGGTTACAGTCCGCGGAATTTAGAACGTTTTGGTTTTCGTAAAGGCAGCAGGATCTATATCAGCGGCGAAAACCTGGCTGTATTCAGCCCATTCAAACTTTGGGATCCGGAAACAGGACGAAATGGGCTTGGTTATCCGCCAAACCGCCGGTTTAATGTCGGTATTCAATTATCATTTTAACACATAACGGACTTACACAGATGAAAACATTAAAATACATCGCAATTGCAACAGCTTTCGTTTTAGGTTCCTGCACCAAGTATCTCGATGTAGTGCCCGACAATACGCTAAAACTGGAAGATATATTCAACATCAAAGTTGAAGCTTATAATGCACTGGCAAAAGTATACAGCTACCTGCCCAACGATGATCAGACGCATGCAACGTCCTGGTCCCTGGGAGACGAATGGCTCGGCCGGCTAGATCTAAACGCCAATACAGGCAATCTGCGGGCAATCCGTATTATGCGGGGTTTACAATCACAGACCTCCCCGCAATTGGGTCTTTGGTCCGGTACCGAAGGTGGCAAACCGCTCTATCAGGGTATACGCCAATGTGAGGTCTTCCTGGCTAATATTGACAAAGTACGTGATATGACCGAAGGGGAGAAAGCAGACTGGAAAGCGCAAGTCAAATTTCTAAAAGGCTATTATGCTTTTTTACTGATCCAGCGCTATGGGCCTATTGTCCTGCCTACTGGCCTCGCTTCACCAACATCCACACCGGAGGAATTGTTTTTGAGCCGTTCCAAAGTAGAGGATTGCTTTAATTATGTATTAAACCTCATGAATGAAGCTATTCCAAATCTGACGGAACGTGTATCATCAAACAACCTTGGACAGATTGATCAGGTGGCAGCCAAAGCAATCAAAGCTAGGGTGCTTGTATTCAGAGCAAGTCCATTTTTCAATGGCAACAGGGAATATTTTGGCGATTTTATGGACAGTGACGGCCAACCTTTCTTTCCACAGGCAGAGGATAAAGAGAAATGGAAAGCGGCCATTGATGCCCTTAACGAATCGATTACATTGTGCGAAGCAAATGGATTGGGACTCTATCATTTTGCCAAGGAGCCTTTTATTTACGACCGCCCTGCATTCACGGCCAATCCCGAAAGAATGCAAACATTGTATAACCTGCGGATGCTTATCGTGGATCCATGGAATAAAGAACTGGTCTGGGGGAATTCAAACCTCAATTACTATAGCGAAGGTGAACTCGCCCATTCCTCCAATATCCGTTTGCCCGAAGGCTATGGTGACGGGGTCATTAACACGCCCTCCTATTCCTGGCAATGGATGGGTGCCACTTATCAGATGGCCGAACGCTACTACACCGAAAATGGATTGCCTATCGATGAGGATCTGACCTATGATTTCAGCAACAAATACGAAATCATCAAAACACCGGCATCCAGTGAAAGCAGCTATACACACTGGAATGGCTACATGCAGCCCAATACCGAAACCATCAGATTATACATGAACAGGGAGCCCCGATTCTATGCCAACCTAGGCATTACAGCAGGTTATTGGCGGGCACATACCGTTCGTATCAATACCATGTTTTATGGAAATTCACATGGGGGTTATAACTCCTCGCAGCACACCACAGACTTTTTTGCTACGGGTATCGGCACACAAAAAATGGTACACCCGGAATCACAGTCCGGCGCTTGGCAGCGTACAATAAAATTCCCTTATCCCATTATCCGAATGGCTGATCTATATCTGATGAAAGCGGAAGCTTTAAACGAATATTCGGGTCCATCACCGGAAGTGTATGCCCTCCTGGATCGTATCCGGGAGCGTGCCGGAATCCCCTCCGTGGAAAAAGCATGGTCTGATGCCTCACTCGCCAAGACGGTCAATAAGCATCGCTCAAAAGAGGGCTTGCGGGATATTATTCTACAGGAACGCGGTATTGAGTTTGCATTTGAAGGTATCCATTTTTGGGATATGATGCGCCACAAACGGGCGACATCGGCGTTTTCGATGCCAATATGGGGCTGGAACCATACCGGTACCTCAGGCACTTCATTCTTTGTACTTGATGTCAAACAGGAAAGACGCTTCACCATCCGGGACTGCCTATGGCCAATTGATCTCAATGAGATGAACACCAATGGTAAACTGATTCAGAATCCGGGCTGGTAATGCTAAGCTCTTATTGTAACAATTAATAATGACAAACATGATCAAATTAAATCTCCAATATATCGCATTTAGTTTCCTGCTGCTTTTTATTGCCTGTAAAGAGATTGAGCGATTTTCTCCGGCTGCAGACGATAGTACTCCGCCCGGAAAGGTAGAATTGCGCCGGTACACGCCCTTATACGGCGGAGCCCGCTTTTTTTACAATATACCAAAAGATGAAGACCTGATGAGTATCGATGCCGTTTACACCAATCCCAACGGCAAGTCTTTCACCTTTTCGGCCTCTTATTTTGTGGATTCCTTAGATGTGTATGGGCTGCCCAGCACGGATGAATACACCATAAAACTATATGCCGTAGATCGTACGGGCAACCGCTCAGAACCACTGGATGTCAAGGTGCAGTCTCTGGAACCTGCTTTTACCCGTGTAGCCAGCTCCATAGAGGTAAAACCGGGCTTCAGTTCCTTCTTTCTGGACTGGGAGAATGAGCTCAAACAGGACGTCAATGTTTATGTAGACTTTACATTTAACCAAAATGGCACCCCCCGCAGCCTAACTTCGGTCTTTTCATCCAATCTACCGACAGACCGTAGGTTTATTAATGACCTGGTGCTCCCGTCGACAGAAAAAGTAAGTGTGAAAGTTCGCGTCGAAGATAGCTATGGAAATACCACGGCAACCATAGACAAAGGGAATATTTCCCTTCTCGAAGATACGAAAATACCGAAAAAAGACTGGGTACTGCCCAAAGCCGCAGATTCCATCGGCCGTATCCCGATGGCCTTCGGCGACGGACTGGAAGGGCGCTCGCGCTACGTCATAGACGATATCATAGACCGTGGTGATAACCTCAACTTTATGCATACACACGGAAGGGGACGAACCGGAAAAACGGCTGATGGCAATATGCCCTGGAACTTTATCATCGATCTGGGTGCTTATTATGAACTGAGCCGCATTATTACCGTACAACGGCACTCCGGGGGATTGGCCAATATCTCCAGAGGGCAGTACTACCGCAGCGAAAATGTCGGAAGGTTCAAAATGTATATCTGGGATGATGCCAAACAAGACTGGGAACCTGTATCAGAGCACTTTATTCCGGTACCTTTTGGGATCAGTGAACTTGAATTTGTGAAGAAAGGCGAAGCTGGCGATATGGCTTATATGTATCCCGATAATCCGAAGTACACGAAGAAGACAAGATGGTTCAGGTATGAAGCTGTAAAGGGTTTTACATCTGACTATACCTTAGATGATGCGAACTGTCTTTCCGAAATCACCCTTTACGGACGCAAAAGTAACTAAATAGAGACCTCAAAGACATAAAGTATGAAAACAAAAAATAAGTTCAGAAAAATAGCTGGGTTTTTAGTTGTCTTGACGTTAATGGCTTTTAGCTTTTCCTGCAAGAAAATGTACGATAATATAAAACCCTATGCGGAGGAAACTGTGTATCCGCAACGCTATGATACCATTGCTGCCAAGATAGGCTATGAACGGGTCGAAATTGATCTGATAAAGGCAGGACGGATTCCCTCGAGTCAGATCCGGATGGGAAAATCCAAAAAAACGATTGTTGAATATGACAATCAGAAAATCATCATTGATTCATTGGTTTCCTGGTTAAATATCAAAGGACTCAAGCAGTCTAAACTATACCGCTTTAAAGTCTATACAATAGACGAATTTGACAATAAGTCGGTACCACAGCAAATCGCTGTCATTCCATTTACCGAAAGCGATGTAAAAAACCTGGTCATCGCTTCTCCGCGGATTATGACCTCGCCGAATGCGATGGTCATCGACTGGACGAGCTCGCTATCATCGATCCTATTGACTTATAAAAGTCTTTCTTATGAATATAAAGATAAGACCGGAAAAGTAATTACAGGAACCCGAGGGGCCTCACCGCGTATATTTGCGGCAAACCTCAATCCCGGATCAACGGTGGCAATGAAGCTGTCTTATAATGTCATCCCGAAAGTAGGTGGACAGGAAATAGTAGACTCGATCACCTATACGCAGACGCTCGATATCACTTTACCGACCGGAGAGACAACCTTCAATCCAACTGAGCGGGATATCCTCATCGCGAACGGGGTCACAACCTTCAATGCGAATGTCGCTGCGGGGATTAAGAAATTGACCTTTCCGATTCACACGAATAGTTTACAGGATTTATTCTATTTTTCCAATGTAACTGAATTGGATCTGACCGGCGGTGAGCTGTTTAACGTTAAAACCCTTGATTACAATAGAAATGGCGTGGTCAAAACGATAGGTGGTGGCAAGTTTCAGCCTTTTATACGCCATGTATCGGCCATATCAAATGGGAATGCACAAGCGATGTTAGATCTGCTGGATCTGGGGATAATCAAAAAAATTAAATATATCCCCAATTCGCTAGGAATAGACGAGTTACTGAAACGCTATGATGGTAAAAACATTGTCGAATGGGTGACACCTCCGGATGAAAGTTTGATTCCGATGAATTTCTTCCTAGACGGAAAGATTCAGGACAATAACTGGGCAACGGATATTGTCAATCCAGCGACGGACGCCCCGGCGGGAACAGATATTGTGAATCCGATGAAAATAACGTTAAAGGCAGCGAGTGCTTCCTTTGTATTTACACTTCCAAAGGAATATCGATTTAATATCGCAACCTACAAATATCTTAAATTTAAGGTCTATGCACCCGACAAATCTAAATTCACTGGCAGTTACAGCGCATTTCAAAAATTGTGGCCTAGATTTATGAACTATATGTGGGCATTTTCCAGTGAAAGTGCTTTTGGTCAGGAGTACTGGGAGCTGGACAGAAATGCCACCCCGATTCCAGACAGCGATCTGACAAAATGGAAGGATGTGACCATCGATTTGTCTTCGGCAAAAGACAAACACAACAGGGTAATTGTCATTAACATTGGTGGTGAACCTGGCGGAACATTCAGTCCACCAGCAGATATTATTTATTACTTTGCTAATTTCAGGTTTTCAAAATAACGCAAAGAAATGATCCCCTCAAAAAACTGCTAGCGTTGAATAGTCGAAAATAGACCATAAGGGGGATTCGAAAAAATGAAATAAAAAACGGGAGTGTCCAAAAAGATTGGACACTCCCGTTTTTTATTATTCAACATGAAGCATATAAACTATGCCTATATTTTTTTCTACTTTTTGTAATACCGCATTGCATTTGGAATCTGCTTCTCAATATCGGCAATACGTCGCGCATCACTTGGGTGAGTGCTCAAGAACTCTGGCTGTCCTTTTTGGCTACCCGCTGCCATGCGCTTCCAAAATCCAATGGCTTCGTTTGGATCGTAGCCCGCCAATGCCATAATAATTAACCCAGCCTGATCTGCAGAAGATTCATCGCTACGTGAGAATTTTAACTGGGCCAAGCTGCCCCCCAAACCATACAGGTTATTAAAAATCCCAAGGGAGCTACTACCAGTCATTCCTGCTGCTGAGCCCAGAATCTGACCACCCATTTGTAAAGCCATCTGGTTGGATGCCTGCGCTACGGAGTGCTCTTCAATGGCGTGGGCAATTTCGTGCCCCATCACTGTCGCCATACCAGCCTCGGTACGCGTTACTTGAAGTATTCCTGTATACACAGCAACTTTCCCACCTGGCATACACCAAGCGTTTACATCATCACTCTTCACCAGGTTAAATTCCCAATTGAAATTATATTTATTGGCTATACCTTTGCTCTGCAAGTACTGATTGACAGCAGTTGCTAATCGGTTACCTACACGTTTTACCATCGCCGCGTCAGCCGTACCGGTAATAACCTTTGTATTATTTTTTGACAAAAAATCTTTGTACGCCAGCGCAGCCTGTTGGTTGACCTGGTCAGCACTGACTAATTTCAAATATTTTTTTCCAGTAACAGCTGAAGTAGCACAACCTGACAACCCCGATGCCAGCGCTACACAGGCCAATACGATAGCCGAATACTTAAACATGCTTTTCATATGTATCTTATTATTCATCTGTGTTTGTTTCAATTGCATTCATGAGCTCGCAGGCCCAGTCTCGTTTTCAATGGTTATATGAAATGTCTAGACTAGATTCGGCAGGGTATCTGCTTCTCCAGCGCAGCTTTCTCATAATATTCTATTAAATACTTTTTTAGGATGCAATTATTGTGCCTATTCTTTTGCCTTTGTTTTTTTCTTGAATAGATAAATCTTGGACTCATGTCCTTTTAGCAGGCGCTCAATATTCTTTTGATGGGTAATTAATAGCAGCGTACAGATGGCAATACCATAAAGCAATACCGAAGGAATGGTAGTTTTAAAAATAAATGCCAAGCTAAATGGAAAAGCAAACCCGGCCGAAATTGAACTTAGGGATACATAATGTGTCGTCAATAGGATAATGACAAATACCGATACACAAACCAAGGCTGCCGGCGTATGTATCGCCAGGATCATCCCACACAATGTCGCCACCCCTTTTCCTCCCCGGAAGCCCGCAAATACAGGAAATAGGTGCCCTATCACGGCAATCACTCCCAAAGCCAACTGAAAATTAACGAACTGAACATCACTGGTATTTTGGCCCAACTCAATTAGATAGGCGAGATTTGTTGCTGTCCAACCCTTGAATATATCCACAAACATCACGATAGAGCCGGCACGCGGTCCTAATACACGAAAGGTGTTAGTCGCTCCAGCATTACCACTCCCATACTCACGAACATCTACGCCATAAAATGCCTGACCTAACCAAACTGCTGTAGGTATAGAACCAAACAAATAAGCTAGTAATACTGCAATTACTAAATAAATCGATATCATTAAATTAAATCAGTTCTTATAATAA
>Ga0213829_1002035_pt1 | contig 13647 bp, 12 predicted proteins | sample MC6MC0896MG_FD_180665 | JGI IMG/M metagenome (GOLD analysis project Ga0213829, IMG submission 180665) | Enriched soil aggregate microbial communities from Iowa State University, Ames, United States - MC6-MC0896-MG | ecosystem: Environmental > Terrestrial > Soil > Unclassified | place: USA: Iowa...
AACACCGGCAATATAGAACTGACCTGCAGTTGCTTTGTTTCCCGTTAGGTTTACCAACCACATTGCTGCAATAAATCCAACCGTTCCCCAAACACGCACCGGCGGAAAATCTTTAATAACATCGAATCCTTTATTCTTTAAAATGGTGTACGATATAGAGTTGTTCAACGCAATAGTTGGCATGTAAAAACACATTGCCAAAAGCATCACATAGAAAAAGGAAGATGGATTATCTACTTGTGGCAAATAAAATAACACCAGACCATACAAAATATGTAGCAAACCATACAAACGTTCGGCATTTATCCAACGATCGGCAATAATTCCGGTAAGTGTAGGCACAAAAATAGATGCAATACCCATGGTTCCAAAAACAGCTCCGAATTGGGTTCCATCCCACTGTTTATCACCAAACCAATAATTACCAATTGTTATTAACCAGGCTCCCCAAACAAAAAATTGCAGGAAATTCATGGCTATTAGTTTCGATTTTATGCCCATTTGTATCGTTTTGAATAAAAAGTGTGTAAAAGTATTAATTTTTAACGGTAAGAAAAAACCTAAACAGCATTTATGGCTTTGTACGCCAGATCTAAAATCATTTGGAACTGTTGTTCTTTATTCAGGTTTGAATTATCTATCATTACTGCATTTTCGGCAACAATTAAAGGAGAATCTTCTCGAGAAGAATCAATTTTGTCGCGTTCCACAACATTTTTCAGCACCTCATCAAAAGTAATGTTGGGCGATTTTTCCTGCATTTCTAAAAATCTGCGTTCTGCTCTGATTTCAGCCGAAGCCGTCATAAAGATTTTTAATTCGGCATCAGGAAAAACAACGGTTCCAATATCACGACCATCCATTACAACACCTTTATCGATGCCGTATTTTTTTTGTTGTTGAACCAATTTTGTTCTAATCGAAGAAACTTCGGCAATTTTACTTACAAAATTCGATACATCGATCGATCTGATTTTGTCTTCCACATTTTCATCGTTCAGATAAATTTCGGCAAAACCCAAATCTTCATTAAACTTAAACGATAAAAAAACATGATTTAAATTGGCAACCAATTGGTCGGCATCAAAAGAATCAGAAGTAATAAAACCTTGCTGCATGGCAAACAAGGTTACGGCACGGTACATGGCACCGGTATCTATATAAATATAATTTAAGGCTTTTGCAAGCTGTTTTGCCAGCGTGCTTTTCCCAGTTGATGAATGACCATCAATAGCTATGGTTATTTTTTTCAAGACAATTTATTTTATCTGCAAAAATATTACAGTTTAACCGATAAGCCAAACAAATTGGTGTTTCCTGCCAATGTAAAGCGGTTGTATGCGTATTCTATTCTAAAACGTTTTACCTGTAAGCCAAAACCTGCGGTAAAACCTGCAAAACTGCGTTGTTCTACCAATTTCATTTCTTCGCCGTTTTTAAAGTTATATCCTAAACGAATATTGAAGTTTTTTTCGGGAAACAGTTCGATACCAACCACTACGTGTCGCATAAGATTGTTACCAAAACCAACTTTTTCTTCGGTTACGTTATTTTCTAAATCGACTTGCGAACGGTTTGGATTTGAGAAAGATATATCCCATTTCTGAAGATTATCTAACGTTAAATGCCAGCGAATAGGCACATTTTCCAATAATTTACTGAAACCTAAAACAACTTCGAACGGTAAACTTTCACGCGTATCTTCGTAGCTAGACAATTGTCCGCCTAAATTTTTGAATGTTAAACCTGCTGCCCAACCTGTTTCTTTATCGTTGTACAAACCACCGATATCTGCTGCAACAGCAAACGAGTTATAGCTTTCTAATGTCGATGAAATAGCTTTGATGTTTGCTCCGACCGAAAAATTGGTATCTTGAAAAGGATGCGCATAACCAACTGAAACAGCGATATCGTTACCTGAAAAAGATCCGGTTGTGATACCGTTTTCATCATATCCATCCATAGATCCGTAATTTAAAAAGGTAACGCCTACATGAAAGTTACGTCCGTTTTTAAATTTATGCGCATAAGCAGCCGATCCCAAACTTGTATCACCGTAATATCTTCCAAAATTTACTGCCAGCATGTTGTTCATTTCGTCGTTTAACGATGCCGGATTGTACATTACCTGATTTACTTCGTTGTCCGTAATGGTTACGTTACTGCCACCTAATGCAGCTTGTTTGGGCGATGTTGGCATTTGTAAAAACTGATAAGCGTTTTTACCGCCTACCTGCGCGGTTGCGGTTGTTAGTGTTATTAAAGAAACTAAGGTTAATAGTTTACGCATGTTTAGTTGAATTACATGAAAACGAATATATAACTTTATAACGACAGAATAAAAAAATTGGTATATTTTCGTGTGGCTTTTTTACGATGTTTTTAATTACTCAATATAATTTACTCTTTTTGTTTTTACAATAAACCACGGAACAGGTGCTAATCCAGTTAAATCATCATTTAGATATTCTAAAAGCTTATCTTGTTTAGTAATTTCATTAAACAAACCATTCTTATTTAAATTCATTGAAAATTTACTCTTTAAATCTTTAGATATATCATGACAATGAAATGTATGAAAGGAACCATCATTTTCAATTCCAATTAAATCAAAACCAAGAAATTCTTCGTTTATAAATTGACTTTCTTCACCTTTTTTGAGTAAGTTATGTGCTAAAGAGAGCCTTCCATTATTATCATTCTCGGACTCTTTAATAAACTCATTTGATTCACTTTCGGAAAAATAAATTGTCCTTATTTCAATATTATTTATATGTGCAAAAAACATATTTTTAAATCTCAACGCTAATTCTAAAGAAGGAAAAGAATTCACCCATTGCAATAATCCTTTTTCGAACATTTCATCTGTCCATTTTTGAATGTCTTTTTTTTGGTTATCAGAAATTCCTAATTCCTCTTGTTCTTCTTTGCTTGATTCATTTGAAGTCCAAGATAGACACCAAAAATTAAATATTGAATTATTTATACAAATACTACAAGTTTTTATATCTTTTGGTTCTTCATTAAAAAATTTAAAAGGTTTATTTATCATTAGATAATAACCTGCATTATAAAATTTTTTCATTATTTTTTTGTAGGCTGATTTATATTATATCTTGATTCAACTTAAAATTGATTTACTATTATATTAACAATAAAGTTTTATACGTAATACCTGCAAGATTTTTTTGTAGATATAAAATATTTGAAAAATTATATTTACAAGGTTTATTAAAAATAATCTCCTTTAATTAATGAAGTCAAAAATAAAAATAACAAAAAAGCTAATACATTTCTGCATTAGCTTTTTAATCAATTTATATTTCAATTAAGCTTCTTTAATAGTAAGCTCTTTTGCGTTTTTAACTTTTTGATTTGTCAATGCTAAATCAATAACCTCGGTCATTTTATCAACGTAATGAAACGTTAATCCCGTTAAATATTCCGGTTTAATCTGGTCGATATCACGTTTATTATCTTTACAAAGAATAATTTCCTTAATATTCGCGCGTTTTGCAGCCAATATTTTTTCTTTGATACCACCAACCGGAAGCACTTTTCCACGTAAGGTAATTTCACCAGTCATTGCTACATTTTTCTTGATTTTACGTTGGGTAAAACTCGAGACCATTGATGTTAACATAGCAATACCTGCTGACGGACCATCTTTAGGCGTTGCACCTTCCGGAACGTGTACGTGAATTTTGTATTTATCGAACACTTTTACATCAATACCAAACAAATTACTGTTCGATTTAATGTATTCCAAAGCAATCGTTGCCGATTCTTTCATTACATTACCCAGATTTCCAGTCATTGTAAGGGTTCCTTTTCCTTCAGAAAGTATCGATTCTATAAACAGAATATCTCCGCCAACGCGTGTCCAAGCCAAGCCTGTAACCACACCGGCAACATCGTTACTTTCATATTTATCGTAATCGTATTTCGGCGCACCTAAAATTTTAATGATATCTTCTTCGGTCAGTTTTTCGTTGAATTCTTCTTCTAAAACAATTGATTTTGCAATATTTCGTACAATAGTCGCAACTTCTTTATCTAACCTACGCACACCCGATTCACGCGTGTATTTGGTAACGATAAATTCCATTACTTTTTTAGAAATACTAATTATTTTTGCATCTAAACCATGTTCCTTCAATTGTTTTGGAAGCAAATGTTGTTTTAAAATCTCGGTTTTTTCTTCAATAGTATAACCGTTCATTTCAATAACTTCCATACGATCCAACAACGCAGGCTGAATGGTGTTTAAGCTGTTTGATGTGGCAATGAACATTACTTTTGAAAGATCGAAACCTAATTCTACGAAATTATCATAGAATTCTTTGTTTTGTTCTGGATCCAAAACTTCTAACATTGCACTTGACGGATCGCCCTGATTACTGCTTGAAAGTTTATCGATTTCATCTAAAACAAACACCGGATTTGATGTTTTTGCCTTTTTGATCGATTGAATGATTCGACCCGGCATAGCTCCGATATAGGTTTTACGGTGTCCGCGAATTTCGGCTTCATCACGCAAACCGCCTAACGAAATACGAACATATTCACGACCCAATGCTTTTGCAACCGATTTTCCGATAGATGTTTTACCAACACCCGGCGGACCATACAAACACAAAATTGGCGATTTCATATCGTTTCGAAGTTTTAAAACTGCCATGTGTTCAATCACACGACGTTTAACGTCTTCTAACCCGTAATGATCTTTGTCTAAAATCTTTTTGGCGTTTTTAAGATCAAATTTGTCTTTTGTATATTCGTTCCAAGGTAATTCCAACAAAAGTTCCAAGTAATTTCTTTGAATCGAAAATTCTGCAACCTGTGGATTCATACGCTGCATTTTGCTTAATTCCTTATCAAAATGCTCCTTAATTTTAGTGTCCCACTTTTTAGATTTCGCTTTTGTACGCATTTCTTCGAATTCCTGCTCATGCGAAACTCCGCCCAATTCTTCTTGAATGGTTTTTATCTGCTGATGTAGGAAGTATTCTTTTTGCTGCTGATCTAAATCGATGCGGACTTTGGTTTGAATATCGTTCTTTAAATTCAGTTTCTGAAGTTCGGTATTCATTCTGCGAAGGGTTTCCAACGCACGTTCCTTTAGATCATTTTTCTCTAAAAGTGCTTGTTTATCTGCAACATCAAGATTCAGGTTTGACGAAACAAAGTTTACCAAAAACGAATCGCTTTCTATATTTTTAAGCGCAAAAGCAGCTTCGGATGGAATATTCGGGTTCTCACGAACAATTTCCTGTGCTGTTTCTTTAATGGTTTCGATAATGGTTTTGAACTCTAAATCGTTTGCATCTGGCTTCGCATCTTCAGCTTCAACAACTTTTGCCTTTAAATACGGATCTTCTTGAATAATTTCATCAATTGCAAAACGCTTTTTACCTTGTAAGATTACGGTAATGTTACCATCGGGCAATTTAAGAGTCTTTAAAATTTTAGCAACGGTACCAAATCGGTACACATCATTTCCGCCGGGAACTTCAACTTCTTCGTTAAGCTGTGCAACAACTCCGATTGTTTTATTTCCTTCTAAAGCTTCGTTAATTAATTTGATAGATTTGTCGCGACCTGCCGTAATAGGAATTACAACACCCGGAAACAAAACCATATTGCGTAAAGGTAATATGCTAAGTTCTGTAGGGATTTCTTCTTTGTTCATTGCCTCTTCGTCTTCTTGAGAAAACAACGGAATAAATTCTGCATTTGAATCTAAATCTTGAAGTGACAAATTGTCTAATGATATGATTTTTTCGTGTGACATAAATATTTTATAAGTCAAAATGTCATTATAAAAGATAAATAACATTTTAAAACATTAAGTTCGTATGTATTTCTAACTAAGTACTTAATGTTTCAATATTTATGCCAATAAAAAAACCTTACTAACGTAAGGTTTTTTTATTTTATATTCTCTAGTAATGTAGATAATTAAAGTTTCCTTTAGTTAAACGCTGTGGTTGTAAGTCTATATCTTGTGTTTCCTCAGTTGGTTCTTGTGGAAAAAGAATATAATCAAAATTACCGTTCATGTATTTAGCTGTTCCGTTAACATGTGTAACGTTTCCGTAGCCTGCGTTTTGATTACCTACTGCAAAAGCGGTTGAATATCCAACCCACACTTTCTTAAAAACCCCATCTTCTTCAGCTGGTACTAATTCTTGAACTTGTAATGAAGCCATACTGGTTAAATTGCTTGGGTTATCAATACTTAACACAGTAGGAAAATTAGCAACTGCTAAAGAACTAAAGTTTAATTCTAAATTAGCCGCTTTATAACGTGTTTCAGGATTTGAAGTATCATCTTGATTTACTAAAGATAAACGCGCATATATAGATACCCCGTTACCTGAAAAACCAACTTCTACTTTATCAGTTACGACCGTTTCTTTAGAATTTAAATCAAAACTAAGAATTGGGTTTCCTGTTAAACTATCATCCTTTACTTTTTCATCAATAACCTCAGTTTCACATGATGCAAATCCAGCTGATAAAACTACTGATGCCAAAATATATTTTAATTTTCTCATAAGATTTAGTAAGAATGTTAAATTTATCCAAATATAAAATTATTTTTTTTACATATGAAAGTATTTCTAAAAATATTATTCATTTTAACTAATAACTTCTTTTTTTGCTGTTCTAATCAACAAAACAATTCCTATTGCAAAAAATACTACTAAAAATAAAATAGCATTTTGCATTTTGCCTGTAATTTGAGCTATTACTCCGTAAATAAGCATTCCTATTACAATTCCTATTTTTTCGGTTACGTCGTAAAAGCTAAAAAATGAAGTGGTATCTGTGGTTTCGGGTAATAGTTTTGAGTAGGTAGATCTTGAAAGTGACTGAATTCCACCCATTACTAAACCAACCATTGCTGCAACTATATAAAATTCGATTGGCTTTACAACAAAATAAGCACATATACAGATAAAAATCCAAGCGGTATTTATTACAATTAAGGCATTAATGTTTCCTATTCTTTTTGATAATTTCGATGTAAGAATCGCTCCAACAACTGCAATTAGCTGAATAAGAAGAATACTTACGATTAAACCCATTTGTCGCTGATCATCGTCTTCCCATTGAACTTCTTTCTCTCCAAAGTACGCAGCAATAATCATTACCGTTTGTACTGCCATGCTGTAAACAAAAAAAGCGCCTAAATATCCTTTTAAAACGGGATATTGTTTTAATTCTTTAAAAATTCGCTTTAATTCTCTGAAACCTGAAAAAAACGCTTGTGTGCTGATCTTTTTTGAATTTCTGAAATTAGGCAATAATCTGTAAGATATCTGACTGAAACCTAACCACCAGATTCCAACCAAAATAAAAGAAAATTTCATTGCCTGCATAGGTCCATCGAAACCAAAAAGTTCACTCTTCATAACCATTGCAAGGTTGATAATCAGTAAAATTACCGATCCAATGTACCCTAACGAATATCCTTTTGCTGAAACAGCATCTTGTTGTTCAGGATAAGCAATATCGGGTAGATACGAATTGTAGAAAACCAAACTTCCCCAGAAACCAATCAACGCCATCATATAAAAGAACAGACTTATATATAGGTTGTTTAAATCGAAAAAGTAAAGCATCATACAGGAAATAGATCCTACGAAACAAAACAATTTCAAGAAAAACTTTTTGTTACCTAAATAATCGGCAACACCTGATAAAAGTGGCGAAATAAAAGCTATTATTAAAAAACCAATAGCGGTTACATAACTTATAATAGATTCGCTGGGAGTTTCGATTCCAAAAAACGAAGCAGATTCTTTATCTTCTAACCTAAACAACGCGCCGTAAAATAGCGGAAAAATAGAAGATGAGATTACCAGGGCATATACAGAATTTGCCCAATCGTAAAAAGCCCATGCGTTAAGAACTTTTTTTTCGCCTTTTATATGTGTTTTCATAAAGAAGAAATAAAAAGGCAGTTTTACAACCGCCTTTTAAATGAAGTTAATATTTTTTTCCAAATTTAGCAGCTTCTGCCTTTGCTTCTGGAATTAATTTTTGAATGTTTGCAATACGTGTTTTATCGCTTGGGTGCGTGCTTAACAATTCCGGCGTTTTACTGCCTCCTTGAGCAGACATTCTTTGCCAAAACGAAATAGCGTTATCTGGATTATATCCTGCAATTGCCATTAACATTAACCCTAAACGATCTGCTTCCGACTCATCTCCTCTACCGTATGCCAACATTGCCAAGTTTGATCCGGTCCCGTATAATAAACCTAATCCTTGCTGAACTGCTGTCGAACTGCCAGATGTTGCTGCACCTAAACCTTGTGCTACACCTGCTTGAACCAAGGCTTTATCCATACGTTTTCGGCTGTGGCTTAACAAAGCATGAGCAACTTCGTGCCCCATAACTGTTGCCAAACCTGCTTCGTCTTTCGTCACTGGCATAATTCCGGTAAAAACGGCGATTTTTCCGCCTGGCATACACCACGCATTGATTTCTTTACCTTGAATCAATTTATATTCCCATTTGTAGCTAGCAATTTGATCTTGAAATCCTTTCGATGTCATCCATTTTACTGCTGCATCTTTAATTTTTGCTCCTACATTCTGCACTTTTGTGGCATCCGTAGTTCCTGTAACAACTTTATTCTCCTTTAAAAAGGTAGTATATTGTTGATAAGCCGCCGGAATTAACTGTTCGTTTTCATTTGTTAAAGCCAATCCTTTTTTTCCCGTTAATGGGTTTGTAGCACACGCCAGCATTAAAGCTGCCACGCTGCATAATACTAATACTTTTTTCATAGCTAAATAATTTAATCTTTAAATTTTTCTAAAATTATAAAATATTCCAAACAATACCTTTTAACTTTGTTTACAAAAGTAAAAAATATGGCACAAAAACAAGAAAAAGTTTTAGAAGTTCCACGTTATATTAAAAACACATCGAAGGTTTTACAAACATTAAACAAAAATATGGCGGCTGCGTTTGCCTTGAAATTGTTTGAAACACCTATAAAATACAAAATGCCGAAGCGCGAACAAAAAATGTACGAAGTTTCGCATAAATCGAAATTAACCTTACCAGAAAGTAGCAAAGAGATTGTGGTTTACGAAAATAAATTCGGACCTAAAAAAGTACTGTTGGTTCACGGATGGAATGGTCGCGGCACACAATTGGTATCTATTGCAAAAGCTTTTAAGGAATTAAATTACACCATTATAAGTTTTGATGCTCCCGGACACGGTAAAAGCACAAAAACCGCAGCGAATATGAAACATTTTATTGAAGCTGTTTTTGAATTGGATAAGAAGTACAACGGTTTCGATGTTATGATTGGTCATTCGTTAGGCGGAATGAGCGTGATAAATTCTTTAGGTAGAGGTTTGCAAACAGACAAAGCAGTAATAATTGGCAGCGGAAATACCACTAAAGCAATTACCGAAGATTTTTTAGGAACTATTGGAATGAAACAAAAATTAACACCCATATTAATTAATTTGTTCGAAAGAAAGTACAACGATAAAATGACCAATTACGATGTTGCCGATCAAGCTTTAAAAGTAAACGTCCCCGTTTTAATCATTCATGATAAAAATGATAAAGACGTGCCTTTTACAACTGCCGAAGCAATTTCAAAAAACCTACAAAACAACGAATTATTAATAACAACAGGATTAGGACACAGAAAAATTTTAGGAGATGAGAAAGTTATTGAAAAAATCGTACAGTTCGTTACCAGTTAAAATATTTTGGATATTTTTATGTGTACAATTTATAAGCTGTAAAGAACACAATGCCAACGCACAAACCCAAACAACAAAAACTATGACAGAGAAAGACTGGAAAGAAAAACTAACGCCCGAAGAATATTATATTTTACGCGAAAAAGGCACAGAAAGACCTTTTAGTGGTAAATACAACGATTTTTTTGAAAAAGGATCTTACGTTTGTGCTGCCTGCGGAAACAAACTTTTTAATTCGGATGCAAAATTTGATTCTTCATGCGGTTGGCCATCGTTTGATCAGGCTATTGAAGGATCAGTAATTTACACAAAAGACACCACGCACGGAATGGTAAGAACCGAAGTTACCTGTGCAAAATGCGATGGACATTTAGGTCATGTTTTTGATGACGGACCAAAAAACACTACCGGAGAACGTTATTGTATGAATTCTGTATCTATTAAATTTGTTCCCGAGAATTAATACATCAATTTAATATCTTTTAGATTATAACATTTTAAATCGTCATTTTCTAGTTGTAAAACCAGCTGACCATGGCGATTTACTTCTTTTATAATCCCGTTGAATAACGTTCCGTCTTTACTTTCAAAAGTACTTACCGTATCTTTTCTAAATAAATGGTTGTGATAGTAATTCCATTCATCATCAGCTTCTAAATCAATTAAACTCTTTTTGATGTTTTCAACTATCGCAGTTAATAATTGTAATCGATCTGGCATGATATCATACTGTTTAAAAATAGACGATGCTTGTGGAAATTCATCAAAATTTGTCTGTTCGCAATTAATTCCAATACCAATTACCGAACTTACATTGCCATTGGCATGAATGTTATTTTCAATTAAAACGCCCGATATCTTCTTGTTGTATGACAAAATGTCGTTAGGCCATTTTACATAAATATTCGTTAAATTTAAAGAAATCAAAGCCTTTAATACAGCATTTGCAACCACAACGTTCAGTGTAAACAGATTATCAGCCGTTGTTATTCTTTCTTTCAAATAGACACTAAATGTAAGGTTTTTAGCATCTTCGGTAACCCAAACACTTCCCATTTGTCCTTTTCCCTGCAATTGCACATCGGCCCAAACAACTGTAAAATCAGTTAAATCGGTATCGGCAGCAAGCTTCTTTAAAAAATCGTTTGTAGAAGATATGGCATTGAGTTTGATTAAATACATTATAAATACTATCTTTAGGACAAAATTAATTTATAAGACAATACAATTTAATAAATTTGCAATAATTAAAGTACAAAATATTTACATGAGCGAAAACAAAAAAAACAATGAGGCTTTATTAGCCTTAATTATTGAAGGAATAGAAAACGTAAAAGGAGAAAATATTACTATTTTAGACTTAAGAGCCATAGAAAATACTGCCTGTGATTATTTTGTGATATGCGACGGAAATTCTAACACACAGGTTAACGCCATTTCAGGAGCAGTTCAACGCACCGTATCAAAAGAGCTTAAAGACAAGCCTTGGCATGTTGAAGGAACCGAACAGGCAAACTGGGTTTTAATGGACTACATTAACATTGTAGTGCATATCTTCCAAAAAGAAACCCGCGAATATTATAATATTGAAGACCTTTGGGGCGATGCTAAAATTACCCAGGTAACTTCAAACCAACCAACACAGTAACCATTTTATGAAAAATCCCGTAAATAATAAGCCCAAGTACAACCCTTGGATGCTTTATGGTGGCATAATATTTATACTCTTTGCTATTTCTCTTACAACAGGAGGTGGCAGTTTTGGAGGCGATAAAACCATAGGTCTTTCTAAATTTTACCAGTATTTAGATAATAGTCAGGTAGAAAAGGTTGTTTTTAGCAACTCTTCTGCACAAATTTTCTTAAATGAAACGGCAAAAAAAACTGCAGAACATAAAAAAGAAAGCAAGCCTACTTTGTTGAGTTCTATGTCAACAGGTCCTGATTATGTGGTAGAAATTGCCAATAAAGATTTGTTCGAAGAAAAATTAGTTCAGGCATCAAGCGAAGGTAAGCTAAAAGAATTTACAACCGAAAAAGAAAGCAACTGGGGCAGTATCCTTTTATCATTGCTTCCGATCATCTTAATTCCGGTAGTTTGGATTTTTATGATGAGAAGAATGAGCGGTGGAACCGGTGGCGGTGGCGGTGGTCAGATTTTTTCGATAGGAAAATCAAGAGCTCGTTTATTTGACGAAAAGAATGATAACCGAGTAACTTTTAACGATGTTGCCGGATTGGTTGGTGCAAAAGAAGAAATTCAGGAAATCGTAGAATTTTTAAAGAACCCTGAAAAATATACATCAATTGGTGGTAAAATTCCAAAAGGTGCGTTATTAGTTGGTCCTCCGGGAACAGGTAAAACCTTATTGGCTAAAGCAGTAGCTGGTGAGGCGCAAGTACCGTTTTTCTCTTTATCAGGATCAGATTTTGTTGAAATGTTTGTAGGTGTTGGTGCATCTCGTGTGCGTGATTTGTTTAAACAAGCAAAAGAAAAATCACCTGCCATTATTTTTATCGATGAGATTGATGCAATTGGTAGAGCTCGTGGAAAATCGAATTTTTCAGGATCAAACGACGAACGTGAAAATACACTGAACCAATTACTTACAGAAATGGACGGTTTTGGTACAAATACAAATGTGATTGTTTTGGCTGCAACAAACCGCGCTGAAATTCTGGATAAAGCCTTAATGCGTGCTGGACGTTTTGACAGACAAATTTATGTAGATCTGCCAGACGTTAACGAACGTAAAGAAATATTTGTAGTTCATTTAAAGAAAATTAAAAAAGTAGACAACTTGGATATTGATTTTCTTGCAAGACAAACACCTGGATTTTCGGGTGCCGATATTGCCAACGTTTGTAACGAAGCTGCTTTAACTGCTGCTCGTAAAGGTAAAACCGAAGTTGACAAACAAGACTTTTTAGATGCTGTTGACCGTATTGTTGGTGGATTAGAAAAGAAAAACAAAATTATCACCCCAGAAGAAAAATACGCTATTGCGATACACGAAGCTGGTCATGCAACTGTTTCTTGGTTAACAGAACACGCTGCACCACTGGTTAAAGTAACTATTGTTCCTCGCGGAATGAGTTTGGGTGCTGCATGGTATCTGCCAGAAGAACGTCAAATTGTGCGTACAGAGCAAATGTTAGATGAAATGTGTGCAACAATGGGTGGTAGAGCTGCAGAGAAAGTAATTTTCGATAAAATTTCAACCGGTGCTTTAAGCGATCTTGAAAAAGTAAACAAACAAGCTCGTGCAATGGTTACCATTTACGGTTTGAATGATTCGTTAGGAAACATTACTTATTACGATTCATCAGGTCAAAGCGAATACAATTTCTCAAAACCTTATTCAGAAGAAACTGCGAAATTAATCGATAAAGAAATTTCAGGTTTAATTGAAGGTCAGTACCAAAGAGCAATTACTTTATTGACAGAAAATAAAGATAAATTAATTCAACTGGCTGACTTACTTTGTGAAAAAGAAGTTATATTTAGAGAAGATTTAGAAGATATTTTTGGAAAACGTGCCTTTGATAACAAAAATGTTATTGATGTTACAACCGAAAACGAGTCTGAAGTTATTTAAAACTAACACTTTAGCTTACAATACAAAAACTTGATTTAACACACTGTTAAATCAAGTTTTTTTTTATCTTTGGATATGTATAATGCCAAGATATACTTAAAAATTGCCAATGAACATATTTAAAAAAATTTTAAGCAGTTTTTCGTCTCCTCGTCAAGATAACAATAACGAGGAAGGCAAGTATCTGCCTGAAAAAGAAACACCTGTCGACGAACAGTTTACACATAACTTTAAGACAAATGGCGGTAAGTTTTTATATTGCGAAAATGAAGAAGAATTAGAAGAGAATTTTATAAGCATT
>Ga0213829_1002041_pt1 | contig 13631 bp, 8 predicted proteins | sample MC6MC0896MG_FD_180665 | JGI IMG/M metagenome (GOLD analysis project Ga0213829, IMG submission 180665) | Enriched soil aggregate microbial communities from Iowa State University, Ames, United States - MC6-MC0896-MG | ecosystem: Environmental > Terrestrial > Soil > Unclassified | place: USA: Iowa...
TTTCTTTTTTCTTCAAGAGTATTCATAATGTCTTCATGAAGGGTAGATTCAATTTTTAAGTGTTTAGCAAGTACTGAACTAATTGAATTATTCTCACCAATAAACTTTAAGAACTGATACTTTTTATCTATAGAAAAAGTAGCATCAAAATAACTAGTTTCTTTTTTTAAGTTTTTTTCAGTGGCCCATAAAAATGTAGATTTTCCGGTTCCATAATTTCCAATAATTGTAAAGGAATTTTGATTTTGATTAGTGTGATTAAAAATGCTATTAAATATTTCAACAGCATTTTTTGTTACAATATAATTTAAAGACTTGTTTTCGTCTCTTATAATGTTTGTTGAAATATTAGTTCGCATAATAGTAATTACTTAATAATTCGCTTCTTAATTCACTAGTGTTTTGTTTAATATCTAATGTAGCAATACCTGCATGATCTGTGTAAACAAAAATATCTGAAACTTCATTTAATTGAGATAACAAATCTTCTAAGCATTCATTTGTAATGCAGAAATAGTTTCCAATTGTACTTTTGATTTCTTCTAATTTCAAATTAGAACTACTCTGTTCTTTAATTAGATCAAGAATACAATATCCTAAAATTTCTAAAGGAATTGAACGATAAATTTTGTTCAAGTTATATTTATGATGTTCTATCTTTTCAATCAAATTTAATTCTAATAGAGGGGCATTGAATTCTTCTTCAATATTTTTGATCTCTTTTGATGAGCTAATGTAAGTACGTATTAATACTTTAAAGTCATTTGATAAAGTATTTTCACTGATTGATTTGACACCATTGTTTTCAAGTTTATTTAAAATAAAATTTATGATTTTTTCTTCGTTAAATTCATAATTTACTTTGTCATCAAAATATGTACTAAATAATAGATGATAAATGCTTGCATATTTTTTCTGACATAATTTATATTGAAGTAACCATAATGTTCCTTCATTTTCTAAATAGCGGTCTAAACCATTTTCAGGACAAAAAATTAAATTTGAAAATTCAGTTAAATTGTTTTCATTTGTAATTCCAAAAGCTTCTAACCAATATTTTACAGAAGATACCATATTTTTACCAACACCTAATGAGACAATACTCTCCGACACACTAGAGAAATTAGGGTTGTTAAAACCTTTCAATAACCATTGCTGTTTGCAATGAAATGTATCGTGTCCTGAAAATCTATAATTCATAATAATGTCAATTCAAATATCTAATTGGAGTAATGTCTCCAACAGATCAAAGATAAAATATTATTATGACATTTATTTACTTATTGTAAAGATTTAGATAAATTGTTTTTGTTTATTGAATCTTTTGTTTTTATAGCTTTTGTTTATTTTAATGTAGTTGTTAAATTTTAAGAGGCTAATTTTCCACTCCATAATATTATTTTAAGGAGATAGCATTTTAAAGTCTTTTTGATTCTAATTTATCTTGTGTTAAACTTGATCTAATTTTATAATCTCTGTCACTTTCCACTTCTCGCCTGCAAAAATTGCTCTTGCCTTTACTCTGCAATCAGTAGTAATGTCATACTTGTTTAAAAGATATTTTGGGACATAATAATCTCCGATAAAAGCAAAATCAGGATTTTCACCATCATAATTTTTATATTTCATGATCATAGTTCCTGTTAAGTCTTTCCGTAGGTTTGGACTTGTTTCATCTGTTAGTTCAACAGATACGACTTTTACTCTTAATTTTTTGTCTTTATCTGTTTTTGTAGTAAGTTTAAGTTTTACAAAATCTCCCTCTTTTGGTCTTAAATCTGTTTCTGTAAATTTGACAATTCCTTGCAACGTGGACGAAATGACAAAATGAAATAATTGCTTTTGTTCGTTCACTCCGTCAACTATAGCAATTTGAGTTTGGAATTTTGAAAGAACAGAATCTCTGTCTATTTTTTGAATTTGTCGCAGCTCTGTTCTGTTTTCGTCTTTTATTTTTTTGATATAACTCTTTGCTGTTATAAAATCCCCAATTTTTAGTTCAGGTTTAATTTGAGGGAAAAAGATTTCTTTGTTTTGAGTTGTAATTACATGAATGATGTTTTTTTCTTTGTTGATATAATCAACAATAGCAAAAGCGTCTTCTAAAATTTCCCAATCCTGTTTATCTGATTTTTCGGCTATAAGTGGAATATGCTTATGTATAGTAATAATAGTTTTACCCATCCAAGCGAACTTTGCCTCAGTTTCTTTTTTAACTTCTTGTTTGTGAAGCTTGAATTTGAGAACTTGTCCTAATTCAGATTTTTTAAGAACTTCAAAACGTTTTTTTCCTATTACAAGCTCTATTTTATTTCCATTTGTAAGCATTACTCGTTCTTTTCCCTCTTCATCTTTCCATTTGTCAACTAACACTAATTCTTCCCAGTCAAAATCTGAATACGCAAAGTTTTCGGCAAAAGGAATGTAAGCTTTGTATAGTACCCGATTGTCTTTTAAACTTAATGTAACCGTATTTGTTTTTTTATGTAACTCATCAAAAATTGCAGATAATTTCCAACCTTTTATTTCCCGATGCTTCTTATATGCTTCAAGTTCTATAAATGCATTTTCTAATAGATTTTCTTCAACTAGAACCTTTGCTAAATGTAAATGAATGTCTCCTAAAAAATCTTCGTTTTTCTCTAAACTCAATGCTTTTGACAACATTCCAATTTTTAAAGAATTGTCGGAAATAATACAATCTGAAAACTCTTGCCAAATGTAATGTTTGTCTGAAAGTTCCAAAACAAGGAGTTTATATATTTTGATTGCTAATTCTAATTCGTTATTTTTTAAATGTAGTAAGGCTTTTTCTCTCAATAACCATTCATCGTTTGGAAATGACTTGATTGCTTTTTCATAAAGTTGAATAAGCCAAGACAAATCTTGCTCTGATGTTTGATGTTTCAAAGCTTCAAAAGATTTCTTAATGGTTTTTATCGCTAATGGCTTATATGTATTTTCATCTTTATTTGTTTCTTTCCAATCAGAATCTCTTAAATATTCTGGATTCCAGTTTTTGAAGAAGTTGAGAAAACGCCATTCATCATTATCTTTCATAAATCTTTCGGCAATATTTAATATCTCGGAATGCCATTTTGATTCCCCGTATAGAGAATAATTATGATTGTACTGCGTAAATAAATCCCATAGATTTTCAAATTTATTTTCTTTATAAGCGTTGAAAATGTTCCAAAAAATGGTTTCTCTAAAAAAATCCAAAACAGTTTCATTTTTAAGATTAATTTTACTTATAAACTCTTCAATATTTATTTTAGTTTCTGAGTTTACTAACTCTCTACAAATTCGTGAAATAAGGGACGGAATACTTTTTTCTTCTTTATATCCATCGTGCAGATCCTCGTAACGAAGATTTTCAGGATTCCACAAAAGAAAAAAGTTGTAAAACTTAAAGTCGCTATTTGTTTTTGAATAATTTAAAGCAAAATTTAAAACCATAGAATGAAGCATTGACGGTCTATCAGTACTTAAATTCATATAATCTCTAAGAAACGTTCTTACTTCAACCGATGAAAGGTTACTTTCTTCTGCTTTTATATATCGATAAATTATCCAACCGTAATTTTCATGATGGAGTTCTGTAAGTCTGTTTTGAAAAATAAGATTTTTAAAAATTGCTAGGGCTTCTTTACTATTACCACTTTTGCTTAATTCTTCTGCCTTCTGTATTTCAAAATAATTAGCATCAATCTTTGGGCGAAGAAAGCTTTTCTGATTTTTAATTATTTCATCTTCGGATCCTTGAAAAGCTATTGTATTAAGTTCACTAAAACATATACTTGCTTGAGTTAAGTTTTTGTCTGCTATGAAATTTTTACACGAATCAATAAGAACCCAAGCAAATGCCTTTTGTAACCATTCGTCATTTGGTTGTACTCTATATAAATTTCGCGCAATAATCAAAGCTTCATTTAACTTATTCAGTTTTTCAATTCCAGATAAGTATTTAGCTTCATTTCTTAATTCAAAAATAGTTTTAGAATCCATATTATAAAATTTCATTAATGTCTTCAACTAAACCAGTTGTTCTTGACAGAATAATTTCAGTTTTTTTAAATTTGAATTTTCCATCATACCAAAATTTGTATGTAGCCATAAAACCGTTTTTCTTTATTTCATAAATTTCGTGGTAATCGTGATGCTCAATTTTTGAAATTCGGTAATTGAACCGCTCTAATTTTATTTTTAAATTTTCATAAAATTCTTTTTGAAATACATGTTCAAATTCAAATTCTGGCTCAGTTGTGTTACGTTCTGCAATTATGATTGTTTTGTTTACAAGATTTGCAATTTTTTCGTAAACACTATCAATAAATTCTGTTGAATTTATTGGATTCTCTATTCTTGTAATTTTATTCTGCCCGTTATAGTGAATTTTAAAAACACCAATTTCATTACCTTGTGAAAACGTGTAATGTTCCAAATAATTTGTGTGACGAATGTCACTGATATTTACATTCTCATCTTTTAAACAGTCCCTAATTGTTAGGTAAATATCTTTTACAAAGCTTCTTTGATTTGAAAAATCAAACGACAATTCTATTTCTGAAACTTCTGTGTTTAGCACGATAATATCTTTTCTAGGTTGTATGTTTTCAATTTTGGACGGCTGGATATTGCTTGTAATACTAAAATGAGGTTCATCAATTGTAAATAAATTTTCTTTCGCCCTTGTAATTCCAGTATAAAGCCAACGGAAATAACTTGAATTGAGATAGCCCATTGAAGTTTTACAATTCAAAAATGTATTTTTCCATTCTCCTCCTTGAGCTTTGTGACAAGTAATCGCATATCCAAATTTAATACGTAACGCATTAAAATATTGATCGCTTCTTAGTGCATCTCTAAAAGCTTGCGTTCCATTTCTTAAGTCTTTGTTTCGGATTTTGAAATCAATATAAAGGGCTTTTATTTCATCTGAACTTAAATCATTATGTTGTGAGTAAAGCAAGTTTTCAATCACTTTACATTCTATTTCGTGTTTCTTAAAATCTTCATCTATAAATGCAATTGTAACATTCCGAAATGAAAGTGGAATATTTATTTCTTCAACTACATCATTTTTTTTTCGCTTTAACAGAATTGTTCTACTTTCGGTTGTTGGCGAAACTTTAAGGACAAAACCAATGTCACCATTAAGTAGTTCCATTTGGGAATAATTGTAGTTATTGCTCAATAAAATTACTTTGTCACCAGTTGTTATTGTTATTTGATTTGGAAAAAAGTGATTTCTCACAAAATCATTGTATCCTTTAACGGCTGAATTTGAGTGAGCAACAATTATAGTTTCTTCGTCTATTTTGTTGTTGCATGCTTGCAGGTATTTCGGTAACAACTCGTCATATTCCGTTTTGATGATGTCTTTAAGATCTGTATTAATGTCAAGTTTGTTAAAAATGTTTTCCTTTAAAGATTTACGGATTTTTGTTGCATTGTAAAGTATTCCGCTGTCTGCACTTTGTCTTACAACTTCTGTCAGTTCAAATTCTTTAGAAAAAATGCCACAATTTTTTTGTAAGTATTTTCCATCAAGTGCTGGAGAAAAATTCATATTTATAGGTGGTAACTGAGCGTTGTCCCCAATAAAAATTATTTTTTTGTTATGGTCGTTGTTATCAATATTAATATAATGAAGTAAGTCGTTAAGTAAGAAACCTGAACCAAACCTGAAAAATTCACCTTCAGAATATACATTTGAAATCATTGATGCTTCATCAACTATATAGACTGTATTTGCAGAATCTTCATTAATTCTAACTTCAAAATGAAATTTAAAAGTTTCTGTTCCGTCTTCGTCCTTTATTTTAAACTCTTTAAGTTCTTTATTTGAGTAAATTTTTTTATGAATAGTACAAGTCTTATGTTTTGTTTTTTGTGAAATAACTTTTGCTGCTCGTCCGGTAGGTGCAAGGATGGCAAAATTTCTTTTACTTTGTAAAAGAAAATCCGTAAGGCCTTTCATTAAAAACGTTTTTCCTGTACCTGCGTAACCTTTTAAGATAAAACAAGGCGTCTGATCCGTAAGAAAATTTTCTAATTCATCAATAAGGGAACTTTGCTCAGATGTCAGTGTGTATTCTAAAAACGTTTCTCTTAATATCATTGTAACTGGTCAGTGAAGTTTATAAATTTTTTTTAAAGTGATGGCGATTAGTTAGAATACTTTTAAGATACATTGGAGCTAAATCTTTCAGATTTATTGAGTTTGTTTCTTTCGATGCTAAATCTAATAATGCTCTTCCAAAAGCAAATTTATATGTGGCAGAGTTTTTACCAAATAATATAAGAGCTCGCCATTGTGATTCTAAACTTAGATCATTTTCTTGGAAATTAACTTTCATTGCAGCTACAATCTTTTGTAAATAATTACATATGGATGATTATCTGCAATGATCATGTCATTTTTTGTAAGACTATTAATTCTTAAAAAAATCGGTCTTTGATAATAATTCCCGTCAGCATGTTTTTTAATAATTTTCTCGTCTAATAGATATTTAAAATATTTATCGTTTTCTGCTATTCTTAACCTAAGGGCAATAGTATTGTCGTTTTCATTATACGTCCACTTTCCAGATCCTACAGAATACTTATTTGAACTTCTGTAATCACCATTCTTAAAGAAGGTATAATCGTTTCTGTTAATTACTTCCACTGTTTTTTGTCCTTGAAAGTGCATAGGTATCTCTGTGTGTTTTATTCCGTTTTCGTCTTGTAACTCAATAAATTTCCATGAGCCTATCAAATCATCTTGTGATATTTTGGTTTGTCCATAGCTAGTAAAGAATAGAATATTTAAAAGAATAAAGGAAATGAATTTCATATCTATCTAACTTTATACTTTTTTGGTTTATACTTTTCGTTAACTATTAGCCATCCCTTTGAGACTGCATTATTTAATGTGTTAGTTGCAGTTGAATATTCATAGGCGTATGCTGTTTTGCAAAATTCGAGCACTTGTTTTTCGTCAACCCAATTTTCAAAGAAATCACTTCTTAGCAAGCGAAATTCTATTAAATCAATTAGTTGTGGTCGTTGATTTAGTATTTTATAACTTTCAGATTTATGTTCTTTATGGAATTTTTCAATTTGTTTCTTTAAGTCTTGCCAATCTGGTACTGAGTCACTACTGTAAAATTGATCAATTGTAAATCCGTAAAACAGAACAATTTCATTTAGTACTTCAATACCAACATTTCCTCCTTGTTCAGCTTTTTTAATAGTGTTTGTTGAGATTGTCAAAACTGCTGCTAAGTCTTCTGGCTTTAGAAGTAACGATTCTCTAATACATTTCAATTTGTTGCCATAAAGACCATTATGTCTTGTAGATAAATTTTTAAAGATTTCGTTCTTATATTTATTAAAATTATTTTTCATCAAAATATTGATTTTTAATAATAAATCATTATATTTGTTCTAGCGAATTGATAATTAGTCTGTAAAGACAAATTAAAACGATGTTATCTCGACCCTAAATGACCAATTTACCTCGAGAGTATCGTGAAATCGCTCCATGTCTAAAAAGTTTTGTACTTTCGTATACGGCATGGGCGGTTTTCACATATGCTTTAAGTGGTAACTTTTAAACTTTCGAGTTTTAAAGATGGGTTTGGTCGCCCAAGGGCTTAAAGTGTGAAACCGCTCCTTGCTTTTTTTGCAAGAATTCTTCATACTCAGGAAACATCGTTCCATAACCACATAAAATCTTATTTATGAGAACGAAATTTGTACATACCGCCATAACCCATCCGCCTTAATGCGGTGCTAAAGCTTTTCCTTTTTGTTGCTCCTGCACCAAAAGGTATATACGTCAACAGCCTTACCGTATAGTAGTCCCGTAATGGTCCGCTATACACAAAAGCCACCGCCGTATATAGAGTACCACATTGCTTTGGCACTACATAAGTTGGGCATTTTAACTTTTTTACTCGAACTCTAAAAGTATTGCCTTTATTTCTATTTTCCAAATCAAATGTTAAAATAATTAGGTACACCGCAGGAGCTTCAAAAAGGTTATTAAAATACATAATACATATCGTTACGATGAGGTAACAGCTTAAAGTCAAAGAGCAAGAATTTTTATTCAAAACGGAATAGTCTAAGTAGGAGATCAAAGCGCCATTAGGTCAAAACGAACAGCATGCCACTGAAAGTGTAAGTGCCTCAAGAATTTAAATAAAAACACAGATGGATTGTAAACCAGCGGTATTAAGCTTTAGGCAAGCGTCAAAACTGTGAAGTTGACGTTGAAACACATCGGGTCGCGGAGCGATCGTTTCGATGGGTTAGGCAACAAACACGATTTTGACCGTTAAAAGCTTGACCGCAAAAAAGACTTTTGGTACTTTTTGTCTATAAAAAGTACAGAGAAATTTAGTTCATTGAAACCATATTCAGAGATCTTTTCTCCTGGACGTAAAGAAGAGAATAATGAGTTCATTAAAACCATATTAAGAAATCTTTTTTCTTTTAACCGTAAAAGAAACAAAACTCTTGAGCGTCACTACTCGTGGTCAATTAACGCCTCAATAGCGAAATCAAATAAACTCGCTTTTTCAAAGCTTTAAACAACATTTGATTTTACGCTATTTTCAGCGAATCGACGCTCACTCCGTTGTGAATGCTCAGTTTTAGATTGTAGCAAATAGGATTACTGGATTTTTGATTGAAAAGGGACTAGACTAATTAGGAGAATCAAAACGCCATTAGTTCAAGAAACGATAGTTGAACCGACGATGTGAGCGTAAGATGATCGGGGAGCGGAGCGACGATTCGATCAGCTAGTGAACAAGGAAAAGTTCAACCGTTTTTGAACTGAGGCAAGATCAAAAAAAAAAAGACTTTTGGTACTTTTTGTCTTTAAAAAGTACAGAGATAGGATTGATATTATTGTAACCAGATTTGCAATTGAAAAAATAATCTAACTCCTAAATCCAGAATAATTCAACATCCGGATTTTGAGTAAAAACAGACGAGAAAAAGAGATCAATTATGAAGCATTTTGATAAATCGTTAAACCGAAAAATAATCTAAATCTCAAAAGCGAGGATACTAGGTAGATACTGTATGGATACTGTATGGATAGAGCATGAAACACATTTTCCGAAAAAAATATAGAAAACAGAAAATCATTCTAAAATTTTCAATTTAGTTCAAAAATAACGAAAATTCAAAAAAGAAAAAAACCACCGTTTTGGCGAGTGAAAGTAGTTAAAGATACGGAATTAAAAACAAACGGCGAAAACACCGTTTGCAAAAATGCTTTTTACAAGATAATACAATATGTTCTTTAATTAAAATATTGATAAGTAGAGTAATCTGGAGTAGCAAGACTTTTCTTTAACTTTTACCTTGATGTAAAAGTTACAAAAGATCAAGACTCTATTTTTTCAACGGTCAACAAACTTTTCGAAAAGGCGATCAAATAATCGCTCCCTTCGGTCGTATTTGATCAATACCTTTTCTTCAAAGAGTTGACACTCGCTGAAAAAAATAATGTCACTTTTAAAATCCAGATTAGTTCAACAATAGGATTTTGATTGAAAATAGGATAGGAGTATAAATTAAGCGGTATGATATTTTAATCAGCCTGTCCCGAGCATCGGGAAGCGTCGAGCCAATGAATAAAGCGTAAACTAATCGGGGAGCGTAGCGACGTTTCGATTAGGTAGCTTTAGAATTGAGAATCGACCGATTAAAAGATCGCCGCAATAAAAGCACTTTTGGTACTTTTCGTGCAGGAAAAGTATAAAGAAACCGAAATGCATCAATCACTAATAATGGAGATTGAAAACCGAAAGAGACCTTTCACTCCATTACATACCGTTCAAAATAACAACAAAAATAAAAAAAGATAAAACCTTAGCGCCAAAAACGAATCATAATACACAAAAGTGGCTGTTTTAAGGTCGGAGCCAAGCACATAACGATTTCCAACCATCATATATAGAGTATTAATTTATACAAAGGTTAGTTTATTGAAAGTAGTTAAAAAAACGGAGGAAGTTATGTGCCGAAGCTCTTGTTAAAGTAAAATTTGTTCTTTGATTAAAATAGTGATTAGTAGAATAATCAGGATAGTAAGACTTTTCTTTAACTTTTGTCTTGATACAAAAGTTACAAAAGATCAAGACTCTATCTTTTCAACGGTCAACAAACTTCTTGAAAAGGAGATCAAATAATCGCTCCCTACGGTCGTATTTGATCTATACCTTTTCTTCAAAGAGTTGACACTCGTTGAAAAAATAATGTCGATTTTCAAATCTGGAATAATTGAACATCAAGATTTTGATTGAAAATTGAATCGACTGCTTGGGAGAAGTAGAGCGCCATTATCAGTAAAACGAGCGTTGATAAGTTGAAGTAAGCGGAAAATCATAAGGGAGCAAAGCGACGTTTTTATGATTTAGCTTACAAAACGTAGTCGACCGTTTTAATGATACGGCAAGACAAAAAAGAGAAAAGACTTTTGCTTCTTTTGGTCACAAAAGAAGAACAAAACCGAAATGTTCATAGTACGACTAAATGAGATTAATATCCCAAATAGTCCAACAAACGTAAATAATAGAATGATGATCAAAAATGCAACTTAAAAAATAAACCTACAAGGTTTTCAAAACCTCGCAGGTTAAAAAAAATCCCCTCTAACAAAAGTTGGCGCTTCGCAGAAGGGATAAAAGTCAATTAATTATTAACTAACATCACAAAAGTATGAAAAAAATTACTTTTGCAGCACTTGCTGTACCCCTAATGTGGGTGTTGCTATTACTACTATTCTTTAACAGCAACAAATTACACGCGCAAGAAACAACAGTTCTAAGCGGCGTGGTAAAAACTGCCGACGGTACACCAATAGAAGGTGTAACCGTGTGGCAGCAAAACACCGATAATGGTACCCAGACCAATGAACAAGGCTTCTATACATTAAGTATCTCACCAAATGCAGCCATCGTATTCGAATACATCGGCTACAAAACCCAGACCGTAAAAGCCTCCGGCAGTATACTAAACGTTACCCTTACGGCAGACGACGATATGCTCGATGAGGTTGTTATAAACGCAGGTTATTACAGCGTAAAAGACAAAGAACGAACCGGAAGCATCTCTAAAATTACCAGTAAGGAAATCGGACAACAACCAGTTGCCAACCCGCTGGCCGCAATGCAGGGACGTATGGCAGGGGTGAACATTACGCAGAGCAGCGGTACCCCCGGCGGCGGCTTCGATATACAGATCAGGGGGCGCAACAGTTTACGTACCGAGGGTAATGCGCCCCTGTATATCGTTGACGGTGTTCCTTTCGCGTCTGAATCTGCTTCCGATCGCAATATTTCACTTACGGCATTACCTGCCGGCAATGTAAGCCCGCTGAACAGCATCAATCCAAACGATATCGAAAGTATCGAAGTTTTGAAGGATGCCGATGCTACCGCTATTTACGGTTCCCGCGGTTCCAACGGGGTAGTGCTTATTACAACCAAAAGAGGCAGTGCCGATAAAACAATATTTTCCCTTCAGTCTACAACTTCCGTAAGTACGGTTTCTAAATTTATGGACCTAATGAATACACAGCAGTATCTGCAGATGCGGCGTGACGCTTTTGCTAACGATGATATAAACGAATATCCTGCAAATGCTTATGACGTAAACGGAACGTGGGATGAAAATAGATATACCGATTGGCAGAAAGAATTTATCGGGGGTAAGGCAGTGTCGCAAAACACCTTGTTTTCGGTCGGTGGCGGAAGCGGGAATACAGGTTACCTGCTGAGTGCTTCACACAGGAAGGACGGCACGATGTTTCCGGGCGATTTTGGTTATAAACGCACAAACTTTATGCTGAATGTAAACCACAGGTCGCAAGATGGCCGCTTTGATATTCAGGCTTCGGTGCAGAAAGGGGAACAAAAGAATACGTTGATGGCTGCCGACCTTACGGGAAAAATATTTTTAGCTCCAAATGCTCCGGCATTATATACGCAAACAGGAGAGATAAATTGGGAAAACAACACTTTTGAGAATCCGATGGCAGCGCTGCAGTCAAAATATTTGTCAACAATTAAAAATACCATCACTAATATATCTCTTGGGTATAACCTGGGTAACAATATTGCTGTTCGCTTAAAAGCAGGTACCGGCGATTTTCATACACACGAAATTAAAACAACACCGCATACCGTTTTTAACCCGTCATTAAAAAGAACAAGTGAGCATTCTTCTATGCTGAATTCCGAAAATAAAAGGAACTCATGGATTGTGGAACCAATGATTACGTGGAATAAGGAGTTTGGGGCGTCAAAGGTCGACTTGTTGTTCGGAGGTACGTTGGAAGAGCGAACTCAGGAAACCTTTAGTTTGGAAGCGAGTAATTTTACTTCCGACCTTTTTATTACAAATGCAGCCAACGGGGCAATACAGAAAGTGCTGTACGACAGGGAAACTGTTTACCGCTACATTGCGGCTTACGGAAGGCTTAATTACAGCCTCTACAATAAGTATATTGTAAATATAACAGGGCGTCGCGACGGTTCCAGCCGTTTTGGTCCCAATAAGCGTTTTGCGAATTTTGGAGCCGTTGGGGCGGCATGGCTTTTCGGCCGGGAACATTTTGCCGAAAAAAGCAGTTGGTTTAGCTTTGGGAAGCTACGTGGAAGTTACGGTATTGCAGGGAGTGATCTGATAGGGGATTATCAGTACCTTAACACGTATGGTATCGGCCGTCTTAGATATGACGGTGCTATTGGTTTGGAACCGCTGCGACTTTTTAACCCGGATTTCAGTTGGGAAACAAATAAAAAACTGGAAGTAGCTCTGGAAACAGAATTCTTTAACAACCGTCTGGCCGCTTCTTTTTCCTATTATAGAAACAGATCGTCAAACCAGCTTGTTGGAATGCCTTTACCGCTAACGACCGGCTTTACAAGTGTGCAGGCTAACCTTGCTGCAACGGTAGAGAATTCCGGTTGGGAATTTACCCTGCATTCGGTAAATGTATCAGCAACGGGTTTTAAGTGGACAACCGCTTTTAACCTTTCACTGCCTAAAAACAAACTGATTGCTTTTCCAAATTTGGAAGACTCTACCTACGCTAATCAATATGAAATAGGGCAGCCGGTAACGGTACGTAAAATGTACAATTACCTTGGTATTGATAAAGAAACGGGAAGATACCTTTTTGAAGATGTGAATAAGGACGGTGTCATAAATATACACGACAGAAAAACGGTTGTCAATACCGGAACGGTTGCCTTTGGCGGATTGCAGAATCATCTCTCGTACAGAAACTGGTCGCTTGATTTTCTGATCCAGTTTGTAAAGCAGAAAGGTTTTTCACCGGATTACTACGGAACTTATAGCGGCAGTATGAATAACAGACCGGATAGGGCTGCCGACTATTTCTCAACCGAGAACCCTGATGCGGCATACCAGATTCCTACTTCGGGAAAAAATACCCCTGCATTACAGGCATTTCAAAGTTTTAGGGAAAGTAACGCCATGGTAACCGATGCATCTTTTATAAGGCTTAAGTCATTACAGCTTATGTACAGTTTGCCGGCTGCAAACATGAAAAATACACGTCTTAACCTTTTTATACAAGGATATAACCTTGTAAC
>Ga0213829_1002042_pt1 | contig 13627 bp, 11 predicted proteins | sample MC6MC0896MG_FD_180665 | JGI IMG/M metagenome (GOLD analysis project Ga0213829, IMG submission 180665) | Enriched soil aggregate microbial communities from Iowa State University, Ames, United States - MC6-MC0896-MG | ecosystem: Environmental > Terrestrial > Soil > Unclassified | place: USA: Iowa...
TCTTCAATCCCCGACGCTGCAGCCTCCTCTACAATATATTGAATCGTCGGTTTATCAACAATTGGAAACATTTCCTTTGGCACCGCTTTCGTTGCAGGTAAAAAACGAGTGCCAAGGCCTGCAGCTGGAATAATGGCTTTTCGGATTTTCATAAACTCCCTCCCTCCTAAAATATCTTTTTACTTACATATATGTTGAAGGACAGCCTCCTGTCACGTTAGGAACCTATTTATTTCTAAATCCATCATGAAAATAGTACCTTCAACTAAACAGAATCCATTTCACTTTCTAATAATAAATACTCAGTACCCAATTGGGAAAGGTAGTCATTCCTCGTTGGAATGTAGTGGCTGATAAACCTTTTTTAAAAATTTATGCATCAGCTCTGGCAGAATTTTTTTGCGCCTGTTTACCAAGGTACTAACGATCGCCTTTTTTTCTTCCTTCGAAACCATCCATTCATCAGGAATTATCGAGACAATTTCTTCCATTAAAAGAATAGGCATAGTTTGAATTATTTCAAGGTGCTCAGTAAAACTTTGTTCATTTTTAATAAATTGCGCCATTAATTCATGTGTGGCACTTTTCAATACTTCCACTGGCAAATTTTCTAAATCAGAATGAAGCCAGTTGTATCTTCCGAAAATCTCAGCTTGATCAATCATCCACAATTGGTAGTTCCCGCTCTCTGCTTCATATAGCAGAATGTTTTTTCGTGTCCGATCACGATTACACAACCAGTAATCCAGTAAAATAATCCCTGCCAAAGATTGGCGATTACTTATATTGGGTACATTGGAAACTTGATGTCCATTAAGGCAATCAGGAATGTACATCGAGGCGAATTGGAACTGAGTTTGGTGCACATCAACGAGTTCAGGTACTTGTAAAGTAAACTCTTGTGGAATTTCCACTAACCGACCAAATGGAACAGGCAGTCCAAGGTATCGTGCAAAGCAATAACCTATCCATTCATTAGGCAAGGTTTTTTCAAAACCAAGTTGGAAAAATTTTACTACATATTCCTTTCCATCATTAAAAGTAATTAAATGGGAATTGGATTTCCCTTCCAATTTCTTTTGATAAGCAACAGGATTAATCATGTAGCATCCACCTCGCCGTCTTCCCCTTTATTCATTTGGCCGATTTTTTTTAACAAATGAATATAATCACCAGACACGGATTGAATGGAGAATTTTTGTTGGACCATGTCAATCGCAGCTTGCGACATTTGTTTATGTTTCTCGGGATCATCCAGGATTCCGTAGAGCTGCTTAACTGCGTCTTCGACATTTAGTCCCCGAAAAAGCAGACCTGTCTTACCCGCAGTAACCAATTCAGTAACTGGCATCATATTAGAAGCAACAACGGGAACACCGCAAATCATCGATTCAATAAATGTATTGCCAAACGATTCGGATTTGGTTGTCGCAAGGGTACAGCCGCCTGATAGCCGAATTTTTGCATAAACATGAGGCATTTGTTGATATGGAATGACGGGAAACCATTTGATTATTTCAGTAAGCCCTTCCTCTTCCCAGCAGGCTTTAAATTCTTCACGCTGCACACTTTGCGCTCCGCCAATGATCCAAATTTCAATATCGCTCCGTTCATTTTTAATCTTTTTGGCCACTTCAAGCAGCATGGGCCAGTTCTTTCGTTTATCTAATCTGCCAATCCAGCCGATTATTTTTTTATCTTTAGGCAGTGTGGGTGCAGTGTTAAAGTCAATTTCCTCTATGGATAACGCACGGAAAAAAGATGTATCAACGCCGTTGTATATTACATTGATTGGGATATCATTAGTCAGAATAGAAACTAATCGTTTTTGATAACGTGAAGGAACAATGATTAATTCTGGCTGAATTCCTTTAAATGTTTTTAAGTGGGGCATGAGTTTAATGAGTTCTGGGGTTCGGGCTTCCACAATGACAGGACCTTTATATTTTGCTTTTCGGATCCATTTATAGGCTGCACCGGTATCAACAACAATGATGGCGTCATAGGCGTTGTTTTTGATAATTTTAATAATTTCCTTTTCATCCTTCGTTAAATAAACGGGAGCAACATCCTGCATAATGTGGAGCCCGCCATGATCTGTCGTATATAAAAATTCAGTATCAATTCCATGCTGTTTAAAATAAATCGAGCGATTTCTCCATCCTGCATTTACCCCGCCAACGGTGAGGAGCCGCCAGATTACTAATACTTTCATTCAGCTTAAACTCCTTATTGTTATTTAGGGCGACCTCTATTTTTAAATATAATTTAATAGCACCCAGCATTTTTTGTGACAGCCTGCTATATAGAGTTAGCGATGCTGGCTTCCTTTTTTTATGACCGTTTCAACGATCCCGGTCATCGATATTTTTCTCCTACAAATCGCTTCCTATAGTCGTGTTTATCATAATCGTCGCTGCTTTCCCCAGAGTAACGTTTTTCTTCCTTGCGTTTTCGATCCTTATCGCGTTTTCGATCCTTGTCTCGATCATGATATTGCTCCCGCTCGCGATAATCCCAATATCTATCTATTTTTTCCATCACAGCATCCGGTTTCGCGCCCCGCGCAAGCATTGTTTTGATCCATTCTTCTTTGAATACTTTGTGAACCAAACCATGCAGTCGTGCAACATATTTTTCCTCATCCTTTGTAGTTAACAACTGTTTGCTTAGATTTTTCATTGTTTCTTTATCAGGTTTTTGTGGCAATAAAACTTGGTAGATTTGATGAGAAATCTCTTCCAGGCGGATATAGTGCAACCATTCCGCATATAATTCAGGTGCCATTTCTTGCACATGTGATAAAAAAATTTCCTTATTTTCTTCCCCTAAAGAAGTCAATAATTTACGAGGATATGGATAGACTCGGTCACGCCAAACCGTCCTTGCTACGTCAATTACCTTCAGATTACCATCCGGCTGTAGGTAAATTTGCCTTTTATGATGGTCAATCCTCTCATAGCCAATCTTTTTAAACGTTACTAACATTTCAATTAGTTTGGCAGATAGTGCTTCAGTAAGTGGCTGCGATTGTAAATATTCGCGGATGTCCACCCCTTTGACAATATCCATCGCAATATAGCGTGCCCCTCTTGCATGTATTTTTGGAAAAAGATCTGTTTTTTGTCCAAGGGTTAAAGCATAGTGTTCTCGGGCACAATCCTCTTCGTTACCGAATACTTTTATACAAATATCGTCAGATACTTGAAAAACCGCACCTTGGCGCCCTTTCCCTAACATAACTAATGGGGATTTGTTCACTACTTCCACATCAGAATTTACGACGTTTCGAACTTTAATACCTTTTACCCATTTTATCAATTGTTTAGTATCCACGTTTTCCCTCCTTGCACTGAATAAAAATGATAGCAGATGATTAGCTGGTTATGATCTCCATTAAATCCTTTATTTCCTGCCTAGTTTTCAGCTTAACTAACAAATATTTCTTTAAAACAGAAAAAACTGCTGAACTTCATTGAATAATATAGTTAATTCATTTGAGGGGGGGAATGGTAGGGCAAGAGTCTAAAAATCCAAAAAAAATGGACAAAAGCCTTTGAAGTATCAATGCTTTATTATAGAAATAGGCACAAAAAAGGAATGGCCATCGATTAAAGGGATCGTCGGCCATTCCTTTTTTTAGAAAATTCATTTAAGAACCATTCCTGCCTGTGTTCCATGTTTAAAAAACTTTTTTTTGAATTTTTATAGCAGCAAATAAGCAATTGGTGCCGTAAGTAATATCGTTAGGACAACTCTTTCGAACCAGATCACCACGAGTTTGCCTATGGTGAGAGGGATTTCTGTTGATAAGATACATGGTACTACTGCTGAAAAGAAGATAATAGATGAAACGGAAACAACTGCGATGACAAATTTCGTCACGACTGCAGCTTTTGTCACTAATAGTGCTGGCAAGAACATTTCCGCAATGCCTACGGCACTAGCCTTTGCTGCAAGCATTGGTTCAGGCAGCTGTACAAGTGCAGTAAATGGATAGAATATATATCCTAACCAGTCAAATACGGGCGTAAACTCAGCCAAAATAAGACCTAGTAAACCAACAGACATGATGGATGGCAAAATCCCCATTGTCATGACAAAGCCATCTTTAAGGTTGTCCAAAATATTTTTACCAAAGCTTGGTGACTCATTCGCTGTAATCATTGCTTCTTTCCACGCAGTTTTCACGCGGTCTTTTTTAATGATAACCTCTTGGTCTCCATCCATTTCCTGATAGTAAGAATCACTCATTTTTGATAATGGCCAGATTCGTACAGTAATTGCCGTTACGATAAACGTAACCACCAATGTAACCCAAAAATAAGCATTCCACATATCCATAAGATTCAGCGTTTTCGCGACAACAATCATAAATGTCGCTGAAACTGTTGAGAATCCTGTTGCGATAATCGCTGCTTCCTTAATTGTGTATTTCCCTTCTTTGAAAACACGGTTAGTGATTAATAGGCCAATAGAATAACTCCCTACGAACGATGCGACTGCATCAATTGCCGATCTGCCTGGGGTCTTCCAAATCGGTCTCATAACCGGTTGCATGAATATTCCGATAAATTCAAGTAAACCATACCCTACTAATAAGGCAAGAAAGACAGAGCCGATTGGCACTAACAAACCTACCGAAATGACTAGCTTGTTAAAAAGGAATGGAGCCATATCCGGAGCAAAAAACCACTTTGGTCCTACATTAAAAACAAGCATCGCACCTGCAACAAAACCAAATACTTTCAAGACTGAAAATACTAATGTTACCTTGTCCTTTTTCCATGTCTTCTTATAGAATGGATAAATAGCCCCCAATAAAATGACTAATAATGCATAATACGGCAAAACACCTGGAACTGCCAATTGAATAAAAGAAACAAAATGGTCGAGCATGATCGAAGATTTTCCATTCAACGTAATTGGAACAAAAAATACAAAAATACCAATGGCACTAAAAACAAAGAATTTCATCATATTCAACATATTACTATTCTGTAACTCTGGCTGCTCAACCTGAACTAATGGCTGATTCTCCATAATCCATCCCCCTTAAAAATAAAATTTCCCTCGTTCGATTTCCAACCAAAACTAGGTATTTGTCCACTGGAGGTGGACAAATACCCTTAAATGTCTTTTTATGGTGCCTGACACCTATCTCATTATTACCCCTGTGAGAAAGGTTAAAAAGACGTGGGTGCCGAGTTTTACTGTTGGCTGGGCGTTGGTGTCTTTGAGTGGGTCGAGGCAGACGATGTCCATTGCTTTGACTTTTGGATGCTCGGCAGCTGCTAGTACCCCTTCCAGCAGTTCTGCTGTTGTCATGCCCCCCGGCGTTGATGCCGGTACCCCTGGAGCATAGGCGATATCCAGTACATCCATATCAACGGTTAAATATATCGTGTCGACCTTTGCGGCCAGCTCCTCTAAGCAGTGGCGGACCGTTTCTTCTATGCCTTTTTTCCTTGCATTCCGAAGCGTAATATAGTTTACGCCCTTTTCATCAGCGTATCTCTTTAGATCCTTCGTATTAAAAAAACCATGCAGACCGATGTTGTACATATCAGACCCTTTAACAACTCCGCTTTCAATCAGGTTTCGCATCGGTGTCCCGTTCGATGGACCATTATCCGTCAGATCCCGCAAATCAAAATGGGTATCAAATTGAAGAATCCCAATTTTCTCGGCTGGCCGTGCCTGGTGCAGCCCTTTCACCATCATCGCGGTAATCGAATGATCCCCGCCAACTGCACACACCTTTGACGTTCTGAAATGGTCGTGGATAGCTGCAGATGCTTGAATAATATTATCATGACAGAGGCGGATATCGGTGACGTTCATCGGAACGTCACCAACATCGATTGCTGTCATTTCCGATAAATCGATATCATCATCCAAATTATAGGTTGTGAATCCCTTCCAAGCGCGGCGGAAGGCATCAGGAAATTCAGAGGCACCCGACGCACTGATCGATGAACGGGAAAGCGGGACGCCGACAACTACAAAATCGGCGTCCTTGCTTTTTTCAGGATCAGAATCAGAGGTAAGTAGCTGAATCCATTCATGAACCTTTGCAATATCTGCATCATGATCGGGTCTAACCCATGTAAAACTTGGCGGATTCAATTTAGGATACAGAAAGCTCTTCAACTATATGCCCTCCTCTAACAACCACCTGACCATTTTTCACCACTGTATCTGTATGATTCACTCCATAAGAATATTGAAGCTTCATATAATTTTCGACGTTAAAAATCGTCACGTCTCCTTTTTTCCCAACTTCTAAACTGCCAAGCTCATGCCCGCGATTAATCGCATGTGCCGCATTAATCGTTGTCGCCGTGATGACTTCTGCAGGTGTCATCCCCATTTTTAAACATCCTAGATTCATAATAAAAGGCAAGGAAACAGTCGGTGACGAACCAGGATTACAATCTGTCGATAACGCAACCGGTACTCCTAGGTCAATCATATTTCGGCCATTCGCGGATTCCGCCATTAAAAAGTAGGCTGTCCCTGGAAGTAACACTCCTACCACACCTTTTTCCGCCATTGCCTTCATTCCTTTTTCCGATGCCTTAAGTAAATGATCCGCCGAAATTGCCCCTACTTCTGCTGCAAGCTCTGCTCCCTCATATGGTTCAATTTCATCCGCGTGAATCTTTGAAATTAATCCATGCCGCTTCCCAGCTTCAAGAATGATTCTAGATTGCTCTGGTGTAAAAACGCCATGCTCACAGAAAACATCGTTAAAATCCGCCAGCCCAAGCTCCGCCACCTTCGGAATCATTTCTTCCACAAGCAGGCGTACAAACTCATCGGGATTTTCCTTGTATTCCTTTGGCACTGCATGGGCACCCATAAAGGTAGAAACGACATCAATAACATGCTTTTCATTCAAAAGTTTCACTACTTCCAGCTGCTTCAACTCTGTTTCCCATTCCATGCCGTAGCCGCTTTTGGCTTCAACTGTAGTTACACCGTGACGCAAGAATTGATTTAACCGTTCATAGCTTTCTTGAAAAAGTTCTTCATGTGTGGCAGCCTGTGTCGCTCTTGTTGTTGCATGTATACCGCCGCCAGCGTTCATGATTTCCATGTACGTCGCACCCTGCAGACGCATATTAAATTCATTTTCTCTGCTGCCGGCAAATACCAAGTGTGTATGCGGGTCAACGAGACCTGGAGTGACGAGTTTGCCGCTTGCATCCACCACTTCTGCTTCGCCAAGACGACCGGCAAATTTTTCACAAAGCTCTTCGTCCGTACCTACTGCTTGAATCACTCCGTCCTCAATCCAAACACTGCCTTTTTCAATAATGCCAAGCTCAGACATCGCTTCTTTTACACGGGGAGCATTTGAACTCCCCTGTAAAGTAACGAGCTGAGAAGCATTTCTGATAAAAATTGCTTTACTCAATTCGAACATCCTCTCAGTCTATTAGTCTTGCTGAAGCATTGGCATTTTAATGCCTTTTTCTTTTGCTGTTTTAATTGCAAGCTCATAACCGGCATCCGCATGACGGACAACACCCATTCCAGGGTCTGTGGTTAAGACACGCTGAAGTCGAACTTCCGCATCCTTCGTACCATCGGCAACAATTACCATACCTGAATGTTGAGAATATCCCATACCAACGCCGCCGCCATGGTGTAACGATACCCAGCTTGCACCGCCGACAGCATTAATCATCGCATTCAAAATCGGCCAGTCAGATACAGCATCACTGCCATCCTTCATTGCTTCTGTTTCACGGTTAGGCGACGCAACAGAGCCTGCATCTAAATGGTCCCGGCCAATTACAATTGGTGCTGAAACCTCACCTGATGCAACCATTTCGTTTATCACTTTACCAAAGCGGGCACGGTCACCGTATCCAAGCCAGCAAATGCGAGCTGGAAGTCCTTGGAAGCTGATTTTTTCCTGCGCCATTCTCACCCATTTGCATAGGTGCTCATCATCTTTAAACTCACGTAAAAGTGCTTTATCAATTTTACGAATATCTTCGGGATCGCCGGAAAGTGCTGCCCAGCGGAACGGACCTTTTCCTTCGCAGAATAGCGGGCGAATATAGGCCGGTACAAAGCCTGGAAAATCAAAAGCATTTTCCACACCTTCATCCTTAGCTACCTGCCGGATGTTATTTCCGTAATCGAACGTAACCGCACCTTTTTCTTGCATTTTCAGCATAGCCTTTACATGGATTGCCATGCTTTGCTTAGAAAGTTCCACATACTTGGCTGGATCTTCTTTTCGTAATGCAGTAGCTTCTTCTAAGGTAAAACCAACAGGCACATAGCCGTTTAATGGGTCGTGTGCAGAGGTTTGATCTGTTAACACATCTGGATTGAAGCCTTTTTCAATCATTAGCGGTAAAATTTCGGCTGCATTTCCTAATAAACCAATCGATAATGCCTTACCTTCGATTTTCGCTTCATGCGCAATTTTCAATGCCTCATCAAGGTCATTTGTCTTCACGTCAAGGTAAGCGGTTTCAATGCGGCGGTCGATTCTAGTCTCATCTACATCAATTGCTAAACAAACACCATCGTTCATTGTTACGGCCAGTGGCTGCGCACCACCCATGCCGCCAAGTCCTGCAGTAAGTGTAATCGTGTGTTTTAATGTTCCGCCATATGCTTGACGAGCTAATTCAGCAAACGTTTCATAGGTTCCTTGAACAATCCCTTGGCTGCCAATATAAATCCAGCTGCCGGCCGTCATTTGTCCGTACATCATTAAGCCTTTTTGATCAAGCTCATGGAAATGCTCCCAATTCGCCCAAGCAGGTACAAGGTTGGAGTTTGCAAGTAATACACGTGGTGCATCCTTGTGGGATTTCCAAACGGCTACCGGTTTACCAGATTGAATTAACAATGTTTCATCATTCTCTAATTCAAGCAGTGTATTCACAATTGCGTCATAAGACTCCCAGTTACGTGCAGCCTTTCCGATGCCGCCGTAAACAACTAAATCCTCTGGTCTTTCGGCAACCTCTTGATCAAGGTTGTTCATCAACATGCGTAGTGCGGCCTCTTGAATCCAGCCCTTTGCATGTAAGTCTGTTCCTTTATAGTTCTTAATTACTCGCTTTTTTGCTGTATTCATTTCCATTCATTTCACTCCCTATTTATCATTCTATATACATTATAAAAAGATAATTTTCTGAAAAATAGAGATTAAAAATTAGAAAAAAGATAATATCGATGGATTAATCTACATTTTTTTTAGTACTTCCCAATAAATAATGATAATATTTTTGTAAAAGTATAATTTTTATAGAAAAAAGAACAGTATGACTGAACTGTTCTTTTTTCCACTTATATTCAATCCGATTTTTGCATTCGGAAATCTCTTGGCGAGATGCCGATTAATTCCTTAAACATTCTGCTAAAATAATTGGCATTATGATAGCCCGCCAGAATCGAAATCTCTTTAATCGGCTTTCTTGTTTCATTTAATAAACGCTTTGCTTCTTTCATTCGTATGCTTGCTAACATCTCTGTAAAACTGGAGCCTGTTTTCGTGATCAGAAGATGACTGAAATAGGACGGATTCCGGTCTACATATTCCGCAACGTCTTCCAATCGCAGACTGCTATTAGAAAAATTCGCCTTCATATAAGAAATTCCTAGTTCAATTGGATCTTGTTTCAAGTTTTGCATGCTTGTTTCGGCACCATCAAATATTTTTTGACTAAATAAAATGAGGTTTTGAACTGTCCGATAGAGAACTGTATCATATAGTATCGAATTAAAAATATATCGGTAATCTTGTTCATGACTTGGATTATCGTTAAGATTGTAGGTCTTCATAAATCTTCTTACTTGCGCCAAAATACTCGTTAACCTTATTCTTACTAAACCAGGATCCGGATATGGATCATGTAATTGAAGGAATTCATCATAGAGCCACGTTTTTATTTTTCCCAAATCAAGATTTGTTAGCATGTCGACCCATTCTCTTTGTTCCGGAGGTGTTAAAAACGGATCGATATGCCCCCAATCTGGTGAAAACTCTAACTCGACCACTTGTCGATATCCTTTATAGTAGGTAAACTCCAGCATTTTCCGAGTTTGCAGGTATTTATGGTTAAGGGTCATAGCCGAGGAGTTTCCTTTATGTACAACGATCGCCAATGGATCAGAATATTCTTCTTCCCACTTTCTCATCGCTTTTTGGCATTGTTCTGTCATGTTGTGGCAATTTTCTTTGAATAGTAGCACCACCATATCACTTAGTGCGAAAACACCGCGGCTGTCTATAAATGGATATTCCATGATAAAAGAATATAATGTAGGCACCATATCGTCACTCTCTGTCTGAAAGGCCGCTATCTTAACATTTTCAGATGTTGTTTCCTGCGAGAGGAACAATCCTTCATAGGAAATGTCTTTATGAGAATGAGGATGATGAATGCTACTCGTATAAAATTTAGAGCTCAGTCTTCGTGAAGCCTTTTGGAAGGCTGATTTTACCTTTGTTGTCGAAAAAGGTTTTATCATTAAATCCATCGCCTGCATATCGATAGCCAGTCGTGCTTTTTCGAAGGTTGCTTCTGCACTGGTTAAAAGTAAGATTGGATCATAGATTTGGATCAGTTCACGGAAGGCGGACCACTCCTCCTTGCTGATCATATCCAACTCCATAAGCACGATGTCAGGGACTTCTTTTTCAAACAAAAAAATAAATTCCTGATAGTTTGATGCTATTATAATGTCAGACACGGGAATAGAAGAAGTTTTTAATAACCATTTTAACCCCTCCCGCTCATTCAAATCCCGATCCGCTATCAGCCACTTACCTTCCATAAAGCAGTCACCCCTTCCCCACAATTATACATAAAAACCGGCAGCAGCACGATACGAATGATTTCCAGGTCTTATGTTAAGTATAATAAAAAAGGACAAATCCCCCGACTGTGCCAGGGATTTGTCCTTTTCCTGAATTTATATATCAAGACTTAAATTGTGGTCTCGAGAACATGATCCCGAAGCCTAAACCACAGATTATGGCAAGAAGATGCGTGGCCCCTGTTGATAGCGAAAGAAAATTAAGTGTCATGCTATAGCTTTCATTTGCTAAGCTTATTAGAACTTGCTGAAAAACCGGTTTGTAAACAAGAAAATAGGGAATCAGAACCAATGGAACTGCAAGCCAGTTTCGTCCGATAAAATATTTGGTTAACAGAAAATAAATGACGGCAAATAAAATTGCAAATCCGTTAACAAACGAATTAATATACTGGAGTGCTCGACCCGGCTGATCTAAAAAAGCCAAAACACTTAAGTATATGATCCAAAAAAGCGCTATTATGATAGCAAGAACCTGCGTTTTCACAAAAAACCTCATAAACTAATCTCCTTCTATTTCCTAAAAATCATACCGTTACCATACCAATATTTCAACCTATATTCAATTAGTACACTCACCTTCATAATTAAAACAAAGGTTTTTTCTAAATAATAATTTATATATTCCAAAAAAATAAAATGGATTATTTCCATGTTATAATTCGTGTGAATTTAAAAAATACATTTGTATGGTGGAGGCGGACATATGGGGAATGAGGCGCATTTAAAGAAAAATATTGGCTTTGCCGTTGCGACTTCTTTGGTAGTTGGTACCGTTATCGGATCTGGAATCTTTATGAAGCCTGGGATCGTGATTGCTTCCACTGGAAATTCAACATTGGCACTTTGGGCTTGGATAATAGGTGGGATTATCACACTTGCAAGCGGATTAACGATTGCAGAAGTCAGTGTCAAAATTCCAAAAACCGGTGGTCTATATGTTTATATTGAAGAGGTTTACGGAAAGTTTTGGGGATTTTTATGCGGCTGGGTACAAACGCTTATCTACGGACCAGCCATAATGGGAGCACTCGGACTCTATTTCGGATCGCTCGTAGCAGGGTTGTTTGGTTTTTCTCAAGAAAGCAATACTATTATTGGAATCATAACGATTATTTTTCTAGTATTTATGAATTTATTAGGAACACAGTATGGTGGGTTTATACAAAATATCTCCACGATAGGAAAATTGATTCCTATTATTCTCATAGCCACATTTGGAATTTTTCAAGGGGAGCATCAGGTGCTAAATATGGACAGCGGTATCACCCATTCCTTCAGCATGGGGGCAGCAATTCTAGCAACCCTTTTTGCCTATGATGGCTGGATGAATGTTGGTTTTATGGCAGGAGAAATGAAAAACCCTAGTAAAACACTTCCAAGGGCCATTATCTCGGGAATTGTTATTGTTATTATTTCTTACTTAACTGTCAATATCGCGATGCTCCATGTGCTGCCAGCAAACAAAATTGTTGAATTAGGTCCTAATGCAGCTGGCACAGCGGCAACGATACTTTTTGGAAAAATGGGTGGAAACTTGCTGAGTATTGGGATTCTTGTTTCGATTTTCGGCTGTTTAAATGGAAAGGTATTGACATTCCCTAGGATTCCGTATGCAATGGCGAGAGATGGATTCTTACCTGGTGCAAAAGCCATATCTTATATCCATCCAAAAACGAAAACACCTGTAGGGGCTACACTTTCTCAACTAGTCATTGCGGTCCTGATGATGATTTTGACAAATCCCGACCGACTTTCTGATATTGCTATATTTACTGTATTTACGTTTTATGTTTTGTCCTTTATCGCCGTGTTCTTACTACGAAAAAAAGGATTGGATAACAGCCAAACACATTATAAAGTACCTTTATATCCGATTACACCAATCGTCGCTATACTTGGCGCCCTTTATATCATTGGCAGCACTCTCATCAACACTCCGCTAGATGCGGTATTATCAATCATAGTAACCTTGATTGGAATCCCAGTCTACCTAAAACTAAACGCAAATAAACAAAAACACCCCCAACCCAAAGCAAGCTAATGTAGTGCCAGACACCATTAATAAGTCTTGGGTATTGTAAATGGTGCCTGACACCATAAACAATGATGTCACTGTGATAAAGCAAAAAAGGACAAGTTGGATTCTAGATCCTTCTTGTCCTTTTTCTTTGTTGTCGTGTTATTCTAATTGTTATACTATGGTTTAACCTACGTTTAGACCGAAGTCTGTTGCGATGCGGCCGAGTCCGCCTTGATAGCCTGAGCCGACAGCCGAGAATTTCCATTCACCGTTGTGGCGGTATAACTCCCCAACGATGATTGCTGTTTCAATAGAGAAATCCTCTCCTAAATCATACCGAATGATTTCTTGATTTGTCTCTTCGTTTACGATGCGGCAGAAAGCATTTGACACTTGTCCAAAATTCTGACCGCGTGCTTCTGCATCATGAATCGTAATGACGAACGAGATTTTCTCTACTTGAGCAGGCACGGCAGATAAATTTACTTTTACTTGCTCATCGTCACCGTCCCCTTCTCCAGTACGGTTATCACCTGTATGTACAACGGAACCATTTCCGCCTTCAAGCTGATTATAGAAAACAAAATCCCGTTCAGACGCACACTTACCATTCGCATTTAATAAAAATATACTTGCATCTAAATCGAAATCGTTTCCACCATCATAACGATTTGTATCCCAGCCAAGACCAACAACCACCTTGGATAAACCTGGATTTGTTTTCGTTAAATCTACTTTTTGACCCTT
>Ga0213829_1002045_pt1 | contig 13599 bp, 12 predicted proteins | sample MC6MC0896MG_FD_180665 | JGI IMG/M metagenome (GOLD analysis project Ga0213829, IMG submission 180665) | Enriched soil aggregate microbial communities from Iowa State University, Ames, United States - MC6-MC0896-MG | ecosystem: Environmental > Terrestrial > Soil > Unclassified | place: USA: Iowa...
TTATTAACTGTGATGAATCTACCATGAATATATTGTTTTGCTTTTTAGCAGTATACTCATGATGGTTCATGGCCTATATGGAACTTTTATATTTATTTAACTTGTTTTAATTTCTAATCTATCTGCTTTTACGGCCTTTCTATGGCTCAAAGCGTTATGGCAATTTGTTGTCTGTGCTGTATGCACTGGATTTATTACATAATGTTAGACAAAAAACTATAAATATGGTTTAATCCTAATTGTAAAATTAATATGGATATTTTGCCACCAATGGAATCTGTCTTCCTGAGCCAAAAGCTTTTGGGCTGATCCGGAGGATTGGTGGTGCCTGAAAGCGTTTAAATTCAGCATTGTTAACCAATTTACTTACTCTCTCTACTAACGCTTTTTCGAATCCCATTGCTACAACTTCGGAACCGCTCTTTTCATTTTCAATCAACTCAAATAAGATCTTGTCCAACAGGTCGTACTCCGGTAGAGAATCCGAGTCTTTCTGATCAGGTCGTAATTCAGCAGAAGGAGCTTTTTCGATGGTATTGACAGGGATAATCTCACGCTCGCGATTGATATAACGGGCCAGATCATAAGCTTTGGATTTATAGACATCACCAATAACCGAAATCGAGCCGGCCATGTCCCCATATAAAGTACCGTAGCCAACAGCAGCCTCGCTTTTATTTGAAGTATTTAATAGGATATGACCAAACTTATTGGATATAGCCATCAGGATAACGGCACGTGCACGAGCTTGTATGTTTTCCTCTGCGGTATCAGGTTTTAAGCCCTCAAAAATAGGGGCAAGTGTGTTCTCGTAAGCCGAAGCGATATCTTTTATGGGGACAATATGGTGTTTGCAACCCGTATTGTTCACCAGATCTAGGGCATCTTTGATCGAATGGTCTGAGGAGTACACGGAAGGCATTAAAATGGAGAGTACATTGTCAGCGCCGAGGGCTTCACAGGCCAGAGCCGCGACTAAGGCGGAGTCCAATCCACCAGATAAACCAAGGATTGCTCTTTTGAAACCTGATTTTCGGAAATAATCGCGTAAGCCCAAGATCAATGCATCATGAATCAGTGCAATTTCAGCGACAGGATCTTTGATGGATGCCGTGGTTGAGGTAATATTTTTTTGATGATAGGTGACATACTGCAGATCACTATCAAATCGTTTTAATTCAGCAACCTTTGTTCCGTCGCTGCTGAGAGCAAGTGATCTACCATCAAAGATAATGTCCATATGTGCTCCCACCTGGTTCACATAGATTAGTGGACGGTTGGATTTTTTGACCTGTCGGGAGAGTACTTTGACACGTTCATCAAAGTGCGTGTAGGAAAATGGTGAGGCAGCAATATTGATCAAAAGGTCAGGGTCCTCTTTTCGGAGTTCGGCCATAGGATCACCCACGTAGGAGTTGCCTCCCTCATCGTCGTCCCAGAGATCCTCGCAAACTGTCAGGGCAATTTTCACACCATTCAATGTGATGCAGTCGAAACGCTTGTTTGGTTCGAAATAACGGTATTCATCAAATACATCATAATCGGGGAGAAGGCCTTTTTTTACGATATTTCGAACAGCACCCTGTTCGATAAATACTGCGGTATTGTAAAGTTCCTTTCCTTCGGGATCACTGTTTGTGACCGGAGCTCCAATAATACAGGCGATTTCCTTACAATGAGCGGCAATCTGGTGAATAGCCTCGTTGCACTGTTGCTTAAATACTTTACTTCGCAATAAGTCTTTGGCGGGATAGCCGCCAATAGCAAGCTCCGAAAAGATGATAAGGTCTGCCGATGCTTCTTTGGCTTGGTTGATTGCTTGAATTATTTCCGCTGTATTTGCTTCAAAATTACCGATATGGTAATTCAATTGTGCTAAAGCTATTTTCATCCGTATTTATTTTTTCTTTTTATTAGATCCGCAAGGTTGTCTGAAAAAACAGGATGGTTTCCTGTTCTCATTATCGGGATAGTAGATCCTAATACATTGCACTGTCTACCTACAAATTTATTCCTTTTTATTGAAAGTGTTTCTTTTATTGGTCACTGTTTTTTAAAGAATCCATGCATGCCATTAGCGTGTTTATTTGTCTCTTTTGCACCTGATCGGTACGGATAATGTTGATCTATCAATTCCCTTGCATAATGATTAAAAATATTGCAGATGAAAAAGCATCTGTTTGTTTGTAATAAAGTGCTAAATTGTTTTAACATAATTTTAACAACGTTAAATGCTGTTAAATTTCTTGACATGAACGGAAATGTGTCTTACCTTTGATATATCAAAACAGAAAGATATATACAAAATAATATATAAAGAACTTTTCATAATTTAGGTTAATAATTGGTTAGGTAAAGCTCGGAGTTCCCCACTTCGAGCTTTTGTTATTTAAAAACCTTTCTCATTCACTCATTTCGTTCGTTATTTAGGTTTATCACGGGTTAGGATCACTACTATAGGATTGCCGTCCTATCATTACATAGATACCATAGTGATACTTTATGAATACTTAGTCCATACTGTATGTATACTGAATCCTACTTTTAACTGTGTTTTGTGGTTAGCGCTGTTTCTTTTCTGAAATTTTTCTTGTTGTGTATTGATTATCTGCTGGTTGGATCTTTTCTCGTGTTACATTCCAAGTGGACATTTTAGGACATTTGGGTACATTTGACCCCATTTAGGGACATTTGGGACATCGCTTATGGGATCTTGTCTGATATTTATGCTATGGCAAGACAAACTGGAATAATTAAAATAAAAGGAAGTATCGGAGATCTTAGCTTTTATGAAAGTGCAGGCATACAGTTGGTACGTAAAAAGACTGGTGCAACAAAAAAACAGATTGAGACGGATCCCCGTTTTCAGCGGACGAAAGAAAATGCGCAAGAATTTGGGCAAACAATGAAGAGCTGCAGGCTTTTAAAACAGCAATTACAGGATATTCTGTTTCAATGTACAGATAAAAGCTTTTTTAATAGGCTTGTGAGCCGTATGTCCATGGTTTTAAAATCAGATCCAGTACATCGGAGAGGAGAGCGTATTGTGACTGGGCGGGGGCTAGAACTATTGGGCGGATTGGAAACCAATTGGAATTTCAAGTTTAAGGACCAGGTTTTGACCGATATTCATGTATCATTTGATGCCGCAAAAGGAGCAGGTATCGTTGCGATACCTGCATTTATTCCCGCTCAACGGATTCGACGTTATGAAACGAGTACACATGCACAATTGGTCTTTGCCGTGATAGAATTTGGTGCGACCATTCCAGCGCAGATCGAACCGATTGTCTGGCGATCGGATTATTATGCGCTATTCAATACTCGGTCTATTCTAAGCACGAAGTTTTCGTTCGGCTGGATTCCTAAGTTAGGAAATGCACTTATTGTTTTAGGTGGGGTGTGTTATTTTGAGCAGATTGCGGGTTCTTATTTTCCGGTCGCCAAAGGGAAGTATAATGCAATGTTATTCGATAAGATATATTATTGAACAGTAGAAATAAATAGAAAACGCCTAAAGCAAATTCTAGCTTTGGGCGTTTTTATACTTGTATTTTATAAATATTATCGGATCCTTGAGTTGGAGGATGCTATTTAATGTCCACAACTTCGATAACAAAATCTAAAGGAGAATTCGCTGGGATTTTTCCCATTCCACGGTTTGCATAACCCCATTTAGAAGGAACCATAATATGAATCTTGGAACCTTTTTGAAGTCCTTTTTCGGTCAGACCCCCTAGTTTCAGGTCGCCAATTTTCTTTGGTGCAAAGGCGAATGTCCAAGCAGGTATAATCGTGCTGTCAAAAGGATAATAATAACCGGTATTGGTGAGGATCTCAAAGCTAGCTGTTTTATCGGTTTCGGTGTTTAGATAGTTTTTTTTAAGTAGTTTTTATTAAATATTTTAACAAATTATTTATAGTATATTTTGGCTGTTTTGGTATTGTCATTATTTCAATATGTAATTTTGTGTTTATTTTATGTTAATTTTTATTTATTACTTCCTTTTTTTTGATTCATTTTGTGTTTTATGTATATTTTATGTTGTTAATTTAAATTTTTTATTGAAATTAAATTTTTCTTTGTGTTTTATTTTATATATTTGACCTATTGTATTACCTATTTATTTTAAAAAGAATGAAAAAAAGTGTTTTATTGTCTGCATTGATGCTATTTGTTGTTGCATCGGTATTTTCGCAAAGCTCCCTACCGCTGGTTCCTCTCCCTGCAGGTGTACCCTATTACAATTACTCATCTCCAGATAATTTTCAGGCGACTAAAATTGTAGAGGCAAAGAAAGGTAATGATGGTAATTGGTATTGTTTAGTGAAATTGGAGGCATTGAGTATCAAAAATACTAGACCAGGATTTAATTATTATGACCAGCCTTCTTTCTACAATGGAGTTTATTTTCTAGATGATGGTGCTATCTACCCAACAGTAGAAAGTAAGCGATATTTTTACTCTAGCCATAATCATGTTGGATATAGCCCAAATGTCCCTGGTAGGAATGAAGTCTCAAAGTATAAAAGTTATAATCAATATATGCCAACTGGCGAAAAAGGTTTTTTTGTTTGGCTAAAAGCTAATTACGCAACTGAAAGCCAGGTTGGTATTGTTCCAAATCCTGGTGCCAATAGTATTCCGTTACCAAATTATATCGGAGGGGATAGCTTTGATATAGTGTATGATATTGGCTACAGTTATAAAAAAGGCTTTATTGTTAAAGATATTGTCTTTGGAGGTTGGCTCGTAAAAATGGAATCTCGTCCGAATGGTATGTCTGGTGGTACCGGACAGTATTTGCAGGTTAATTTAACAATTGCTAAACCAAAAGGTTAAATGAGATAAGGGGCTATTTATTATGTATTAGCTATAATAAATAGCTCCTTATATATAGTGTGGTTGGTCTTAATGAAAGCGGTTTTCTTAAATTTTTTCTTTTTCCTCTTTTTTACTTTGAGTTTTGGGCAAGATGCTCAAAATTCATTAGTAGGAGTAGCCTTGGGTAAAAAAGATACGGTAAAGGAAAATATTTTAGATACTGTTGATATAACTAGGAAATATAAAACAATAATTGTAGATAGCTTAAAAAGAAAACACTTTTCGACAGCTTATGATCTATTAAAAAACGATCCTAACTTTAGATTTGAAGATGATGGTGTTTATTATCAAGGAAAATTGTTAACAACGATAAAGGTTAATGGTCAGGTTTTTAATTTCGCTTCACCAATTGAATTGTTGAAAATGTTTCCTTCGAGTATTTTGTCTTCTTTTCGTTTAGATCCATATACAGATCCCTTGAATAAGTTTTGGGGGAATGAAAATATTGTTATCAATTCAATTGATCTTCGTACGCCTAATGGAAAAATATCTGGTGTGTTAGGAAATATGGCGATGAAATATAATTTCCGGAGGAAATACGATTTTATTGGAAATACAATTTATTTCAGAAATAATACGACCACTTTGTTTGATTTGAACTTGAATAACAATTCTTGGGATTGGGGAGCGGATATTGAGGAGAATTTGAATAAAGTGGTCAATAGTAAGATTTCGGTTCAAAATACAACTAAGTTTAAAAATGGAGATCTTTCAATAAAGGCTGGTTATACTCATAATAATATCCTTTCCAAAGATTACTATATTGATAGTTTAGCGGTATTGCATGCGTCGATAAATGACGGAGGTATTGAGAGGGTTCAAAAAAGTTTCAATCGAAGCTTTAATGTTAATTCTACGTTAAATCAGGTGTTCGATAAGTTGTATTTTGATGTAACATTGGGTGCTCAAAAAGATGCCTTCAAGAATAGAAATAGTAATTTAAATAACACAACTAACGATTTTCTTTCGAATGATTCGTCTGAAGTAGAGGGATACAATGGTGGAATAAATGTTGGTTATAAGCTTTATAAGAATAATCTTTTTTTGATTACAAGTGCTTCGTTCGGACAAAACAAATCCGTCAATGGGAATAATTATCAAAATGACAGTATTTTCAATAGCTTATCCAGCAGTAACAAAAGTGATTATATTCAAACTAAAATGTCTTTGAAGTTTAATTTTAGCAGGGTCTTTTTGGGAGACTTGTATTATAATCTTAATCGTTCAAATGCTGTATCAGCAAATCAAATAAATTCGGCAGAATCGGTAGAGGTCAAACTAAAGAATCAAATTCAAAATATTGGGACAACATTTAGGTGGTCAAAATCTAACTTTGATTTTAATACAAATATTTATTATGAGAGATCGAACAATAGATTTGAAAATGATTTGGAACACAAATCAACAATGCGAAACAAAGGTCTATTGTATAATTCTTCTTTGATAATTAGAGGTTTAAAGTCTCGTTTAAATAACACGTTTACTTTTGGAAAAGTAATTATATATCCTACACTTTTCCAAAAAAATCCAACAAATGTAACATTGTCTGACAATTATTCAAGTATTGGCAATCCTGATCTGAAAAATCAATCTGTATTTAATTTTAACTGGAGTTCTAACTATCAACTTAAAAACGCGGATAATTTAAATCTAAGTTTTTCAACATCATTAAACAAAGATAAAATTGTAGAGAACTTATCCCTCTTGAAAAATGATACTATCATTTCTGGGGTAAGTTTTATTAAAGGGATTAGACTGTTATCTTATGCTAATTCTAGAAATACGAATAGTCCAAATTCCAATCTTGTATTAACCTACGTTAAAAATAATCTTTTTATATCGAATTTGAGTTTGCAGAACGGATTATCTTATTCAACTAGTGCCACAGATCGGTATATAAATAATGAGAATTTTGTGGATAAATCTGCTACATATGCGGCTAATATAAATACATTTTATTATAGCAATGCCTTTTCGGTTAATGTTTTGTATAATATTTCTTTAAATAATAACAGATTTACGAGTACTGAAGAATCTCAAATGTCTAGTGTTTTTCGGACACTGAGTCATAGTATTTCAACTACTGGTAAATTGAATTATTTTGCTCTATTTAATTTTGAGATTAGTAACCTATATAATGTAACTAACTCCTCAGGAATCTCATTTGAAAATAGCCGTACAGATATAACGCTATCCCAGAAGTACTTTAAAGGCCGGCTGGAGGCAAGTTTAAATGTTTTTGATCTGTTTAACCAGATGAGACAGAGTAAGAATTTGAAAAATGATTTTTTGCTTAGGAGAGAGTCGAGAACAAATCTTATTGGGAGATATTTTCTATTAAACATAATTTATAAGTTTCAAAATTTAAAATCATAAGTGTTCATTTTTATTTATTAATTTTTTATTTCATGTTATGAAAAAAAACATCATTTTACTTTTTAGTCTATTTTTTTTGTCGTATGCCGGGTTTGCACAGCAAAGTCCATTGCCGTTTGTATCTAAACCCACAGACTACCCTTGGTTTTCTTATAATCCCGCTGAAGGTGATGATTTTCGGGCGACAAGGATTATCGAAGCGAGAATTGGCTCTGATGGAGATTGGTATTGTTTAGTGGAGTTTGAGGCACTTAGTATAAAGAATCGCTATTCAGGAACGGTTGCGGTTGGTCCCTATTTAGTACCTGGGGGAGGAATCTATATTAATAACTCGAATTCTATCGTTAACGGCTGGTGGTATAAAGCGGTCACGGGATCGACGAATTATGCTTATAATCCAAGTACAGAAAGTGTGTCAAATATATTTCAATATAAAGCCTATTCTCGGTATTTGCCAACCCAAAAAGAAGGAGCTTTTATGTGGTTAAAGGCAAACTATGTTTCTCCAACACAAGTTGGTTTAGCTAACAATCCAGGAAATTATTCGGTTCCTTCAGATCCAACGAACAGATTTAATATAATGTATACTCTAGGAGTTACCTTAAAACTAAATAAGCTTGAGACGAAATCATGGTATATGCAAAGAGGTGGCGAAGTAGGATTTGGTAGTCCGATGAATGAGGTTGTTGTTGATTTGAAAATTAATAGACCAAACTAATCGGTTTAATTATAGAATAGATTTTTGTTGTGGTGAACTTCAATATTAAACTAATTTGTCTCTGTTTGTACAAGAAGAGCTCGGTTCTAATGCCGAGCTCTTCTATGCAATGTTCATTAGATGTATTTTTTATTTGATGTCCACAACTTCGATAACAAAATCTAAAGGAGAATTCGCTGGGATTTTCCCTATTGCACGGTTTGCATAGGCCCATTTAGAAGGAACCATAATATGAATCTTGGAACCTTTTTGAAGTCCTTTTTCGGTCAGTCCCCCTAGTTTCAAGTCACCAATTTTCTTTGGTGCAAAGGCGAATGTCCAAGCAGGTATAATCGTGCTCTCAAAAGGATAATAATAACCGGTGTTGGTGAGGATCTCAAAGCTAGCCGTTTTATCGGTTTCGGTTTGGTCGAAAATACTCCCATTTAATAGTCTACCGATATATTTTACTGTTGGCTGAACTTTAAGCCGCTTAGCATTTAAGGTATCTACGATTTTATATTGGTAATTTCCTTCGCCTTCGGCTAAGATTTCATACCAAATTCCCTTTTCAGAATCGTATTGTGCATTAGGATATTTGCTGTCGACATAATTTTTAAGCAGTGTAGAATCCGTCTTAAATTGCGCCTCTGCGTCATACACAGGAGCATCGTCGCTTTTGCTACAGCTAACAGCCAAAAGAGCAATAGCTGCAATTCCCAAGAGTAATGGCGATAATAATTTTTTCATGGTGTTTTTGATGATTTTTCATAAGAAAGCCATTTTCGGTATGAAAATGGCTTTCTTATAATAGAATGTATTTTTTAGTTTGAAGTAGCTTTTTCAATGTTTACTACTTCAATGGTATATACCAATGGAGAATCAGCTGGAATAGATGGACCATCACCAATTTTGTATGCTCTATTATCAAATCCCCATACCGATGGTGTAATGAATCTAATTTTAGAACCTTTTTTCAGACCTTTTGGTAACAAACCATAAATTTTGCTTTCAATACCATTGCTATTTATAGTTTGAGGTATAAAAGCATAACGCCAACATGTCCCTAGAAACTGTCCTTGCGTGGTTTCATTGAAAGTAATTCTCAAATCAGAATAGTTGGCAGGTGCTCCTTCTTTTGTAGCTGCAAAAATGGTCCCATCGATTAGCTCGCCTTTATAGTTTACACTGATTTTGGGAACAGCTGTAGTATAATCGAACGGATCACCTGTGCCCTCACTGATTACTTCGTACCAGATCCCCGTTGAGTCTGAAGAGAATTGTGGGTTGGTGAATTTAGCCGTTGCGTAATCTTTTATTACCTGGGCCTGTTGTTTCTTGGATTTATATTGTCTGATTAGTTCTTCTCTCATTTTTTTTTCAATAGCATCATAATCGATGTTATCTTTACTACAAGATGCGAAGATCATTCCTAGACACAAAAATGCCATTAAAAATTTCGTGATATTTTTCATAATTTCTTAAAGTGTGTATTAATTACAAAACTCAAAACGCACTATCGTTTGGTTTCGCTACACAAATATGTTAAATTATTCTAAAAAATCATTTAACTCTTTTGAGTTCAGGTATTTTTGTTGTATATTTTTTAAGCGAAATTCGCAGTCAAATCGAAGAATACTTGGGAAAATCATTCGTTTTCCACTTAGGAGCTGTAAGGCCAGCGCATGATACTGTCCAGTTCTTTTTTCTGCGGATTTTGCTTTCCAAATGCTCTGATCAAAGGTAATTTCCTGCACAGATTCCGCGTCCAGTTGGACCGCATAGTAACTTTTATTGATCACTGTAACAATATCTTGCTTTGTAAATATTTCTCGTTCCATTTTTCGGCAATAGCTACACCAATCGGTATGGATAAAAATTAGGGTCTCCCGTGGCGCTACTGCCAGCAGGGAGTCAAGCTGTTCAAAGCTGACCCAATTTATCCGCTCTTGCCCAAAATGGAAGAGCGGATAAAGTAAGCTGATCAGCAGGATGCTTATTTTCCTAAAATATTTCATTGTTCTCCTTTTGTTTATGGGGCATTTCTCCCGGTACCCATGTTCTAATGAAAATGTCCTACCCGAAGACCGAAGGTATATGTTCGTGGACGTGTAGGGCCATAGATGTAGTCCGAATCCCGTAATGCACCTTTGTCAAAATCCTTTTGAAAGGCGTTGAACATATTCTGTACGCCTCCAAAAAATTCAATACTAAAATCCTTGTGTACAGGTAGTGTATAGCCCAGACGAAGATTCAATTCAACAAAATCACGTGCGTTTTTAAGCGTCATGATATCTTGCTGGATATGTGGTACAATCATTTTGCCTGTATATACTCCTGTCAGGTCGACAGCGAACCGCTTCGTCGCTTTCAGATTTGTGTTCATATAGCCGTAAACATTGGGCGTACGCACATATTGCTTTGTCCAGATATCGTGCGAATCGTCTTTACCTTCATAGATCAGCTGATCTTTTTTATAACGCGAGCGTTGGATTGTTCCACCAGCTTGAAACGATAACCACGATGAAGGGGCAACATTGATTTCGATGTTGGAACCATATACACGTGCCCCTTCGCCATTTTGCATCTCCTGAATGATCAAGCCATCCTTCTGTGATGCCATTATATTGACAAACTGATTATTGAGGTCAGTGTAGAAACCTTCAACTAGAAAACTCGTTTGTACATTTCCAAAATTCTTATTGTAACTGAACGACCCGGTATAGGCATTGGAATATTCTGTTTTCAGGTTTTCACCGATCAGAACAAATACCTGGTTGCCGCCAATGGAAGTCACGTGCATGTCTTCGTTAAATGCCTGTGGGGCCCTGAAGCCACGTGCGTAACCACCTCTGAACTGTAGGTCTTTTGTCAGATCATATAGGATCGTTAACCGTGGGCTGAATGTTCCGAAACGTTGATCCGAACTGCGGTTTATCCCAGCCAAGCTGTATTTGCCATCAACATAGGTATAATCGTATCGTGCACCAATCAAGGTTTTAAATGTCTCAAAGGGCTTCCATTCGTATTGAGCATAGGTTCCCAATCCTTTATTCTGCTGATCAATTGTCCGCTTATAGCCTGGGATTTCATCCTGGGTATCATTGTAGGAAAACTCCACACCTGCAGTAAACACATCTTTTTCGAAATTGTAGGTATACTGACTTCCCACAACCAGTGCAATATCGTTTGTCTTTCCATACGAATTGGACGCTAACGTACTATCTGCTAGCGTTGTCCCGCCACCAAGTCCGCCATAATAACTATCACGAACGGTTTTCTGGATGGAACCATAGGCCGAAATCTTGTGTTTAAAGTCTTCGGAATAACGGTCATAGGTAATTCCACCAACAATAGAACTGGTTTGTAGCTGCTCGGTGATCTGGGTCAGGTGCGGGGCTTTATCCAATTGGTCTCCGCCACGACGGAATTCATTGACTGTGCTAAAATCTACGGTAATTTTATCAAGGTCGCTCGGTTTGTAAAATAATTTGGTACCAAAGGTGGTATTTCGAAGTTTGGTGATTTCCGAAAATCCGTCGCCATTGACGTCATAGGATTCTCTGTTGCGGTGCATACCATACAATGTTGCGCCTGTGTTGAGGTCTTCTGCGACAATGGATGTATTGAAGTCTACGGTGTTGTCCCAGCTTTTGCCACCGATCAGCGAATTGGTGGACTTTACCTGCCAATCACTCTCGACGGGATCTTTTGTAATGATATTGATGGTTCCAGCAATGGCATTGGCGCCAAATAGTGCCGAGCCGCCACTACGTACGACCTCGATCCTGTCGATCATACTGGTTGGGATCTGATCCAATCCGTAGACGCTGTTTAACGCTGAAAATACGGCCCTGCTGTTAATCAATATCTGTGAGTATGGGCCTTCGAGGCCGTTGAGCCTAACTTGTGAAAAACCACAGTTTTGGCAATTATTTTCCACGCGGACGCCGGGCTGGTAATTCAGCGTCTCAGACATCGCTACAGACTGTGTTGCGTTAAATAGCTTGGGACCGATGACATTGACTACAACAGGTGCATCCTTACGTTTTACACCGTAACGGGTTGCGGAGACGACCACTTCATCGAGATTAAGGTTGTCTTCTTCAAGCTGGATCCGCAATGGTGATTTTAATGTGTCCAAAGAGATTACTTTCGTCAGCGAACGATAGCCCACAGCGGAGATATTTAACGTTACTTTTGGGGTAACGACAGTATTGAATTTAAAGTGCCCCTCAGCATCCGATGCGGTGACTGATTTGCTGTTTTTTATCGTCAATGTCCCCGAAGCAATGGCTTCACGGTTTTTATTGAATAAATATCCCTCTAGTGGCGACTGTGCATATATTGAGGATGTTCCGGCCAATAGTGTAGCCAGTAACGTGTATTGCTTTAGCATTTTTATCGTATTGAATATTTCGTATTAAGATCTTGGCTGCACAAGCTTATAGCTCCTATATTGTATACTTTTTTTGCCTTAGATTTGATACTGGTCTTCCGTATCTGGTCCATAAGGTTTATTGTATAGCTAGGGCATGTCTTCGTCTTGAAACGTGCTAAGATGCTATGATATAAGTATATGAGTGGGATTTGTACACTTTCTCTTTCTAAAATGAAGACATCGGTTTTTTACTTATGGTCTATTTAAACCAAAGTATTTAATTCCGCTCTTGCGAACCTGAAAATAAATATGGAGACAAGTGCCAAAAGCGTTGTCTTAATTTATTTCACGGGATGTACGTCAGAATAAAAATGAATTGTGTTATGCTAAGCGAGGGGGACCCCGGAGGTAATAGGGGCTGCTTGTGGTGTTGGTAACTTCTGGGCAGATCGAACAATAATCCGTTAGCTGAATTTCCTTTGGTACAGGAAGCTCGAGAATAATGAAATCGGTCTGTACGTAATTGTTTTGATAAATGACATTCAGATAATCGATCTGATCGTCGGTCTCTTGAGGTTTTTCTTTCTTTGTAAAATCATAAGGGTGCGTGTGCATCACGATTTCCCCATCCGATTTTACCTCTTTGTGCATAAAAATAACACCCGAAAGAATAATCAGCGACATCAAGACCAATTGGAATGATGCGATAAGCTGACGTAGATTTCTTGTTATTTTCGATTGCATAAAAAAGCGCTACTTGCTAGAGTAACGCTTCAAAAATACGATTTTTATTTAGCAGTATATAAGTATACCTGATAAAATTATTATTAAGTATTGCGCATGTCGCTCAATACTATCTGATCAAATGATTGTTGTCATCCGGGAATACTAAAGACGGTTTAAACTGCTTTGCTTCCTCAAAATCCATTGTCGCGTATGAAATAATAATAACAATATCACCAACCTGCACTAAACGTGCTGCAGCTCCGTTTAGACAGATCGTGCCTGATCCGCGTTGTCCCGGAATGACATAGGTTTCCAGGCGGGCTCCATTATTATTATTTACGATCTGAACTTTTTCGTTAGCGATGATATTTGCAGCGTCCATCAAATCTTCATCTATCGTGATACTGCCCACGTAATTCAATTCCGCCTGTGTGACTTTCACGCGGTGAATCTTGGATTTCATTACTTCTATTACCATGGCGCAAAGGTAGAATTTTTTTTATTAAGCTAATATCATATTATCAATAAGACGGA
>Ga0213829_1002046_pt1 | contig 13595 bp, 12 predicted proteins | sample MC6MC0896MG_FD_180665 | JGI IMG/M metagenome (GOLD analysis project Ga0213829, IMG submission 180665) | Enriched soil aggregate microbial communities from Iowa State University, Ames, United States - MC6-MC0896-MG | ecosystem: Environmental > Terrestrial > Soil > Unclassified | place: USA: Iowa...
GATCCTGATCGACGACAAGGATATTCGCTCGGTCACCCAATCAAGTCTGCGCCGCGTGATTGGCGTTATAGCCCAGGATGTGTCGCTGCTGCATCGTTCGGTCGGCGATAATATCCGCTATGGGCGACCGGAGGCGAGCGCGCAGGAGGTGGAAGATGTCGCCAGAATGGCTGCTGCCGACACCTTCATAACAGAACTCTCCGATAGCGATGGCCGCAAGGGCTACGACGCCTACGTCGGTGACCGCGGCATCAAGCTGTCCGGCGGCCAACGCCAGCGTGTCGCGATCGCCCGCGTTCTCCTGAAAAACGCTCCGATCCTGATCCTCGATGAAGCAACTTCGGCCCTCGACAGTGAATCCGAAGCCGCGATTCAGGAGAAACTTGATCTTGTGATGCAAGGCAAGACGGTTATCGCCATTGCCCACCGCCTATCGACCATCTCCAGCATGGACCGCATCGTCGTGCTCGAAAACGGCCGCATAATCGAGGAAGGCCCGCCGGGGGAGTTAATTGAAACCAATGGTCTTTTCGCGCGGCTGTGGCAGCGGCAGACGGGTGGATTTATTCCTGACGACATCAACTGAACCCGCGTTTGCGATAAAACCCCAGTTATTCGCGACGCATTTCGGAATTGTTTGCTGAACAGATGGTCTGCTTCACGGTGAATAGTGTTGCTTCTCCAAAGGGCAGCAGACTCGGCTCCCTGTTTAACCTGAGCGTGGCGCGTTCTTCCTCCGGTCAATCGTGGCCAAAGGACAACTCAAATCGATATCGCAAATTGATCCTGCTGGATTGGGGTGGCCAGCACGCACCTGGCACAACTATGGAACCCGTCCAGCGCTCGGCGATCAAACCTCATCGCCCACAGGAGGCGAAAATCGGATAGAAAAAGGGGTCAATGTTCCGTGCTGATTTACGGGCTCTGCGTCGTCATAAGGTTCTGCGATTGATAAAGGTCAATGGCGGATGGCTGATATTTCTATTTACTAATGGATACGCTGCACCGAGATGAAAATGTAGAAACGGAAAAAGTACTTCGGACGCGGGATTTCCCGCGTGGCGGAGCGACGTTTGTACATCTCCAGATGCAAGCTCCATTTCTGAGTACGGGAGGTAAGCGGTGCTGGTCCGAGAAATGACGCACAACGAGTGTCTCGCCGTCATCGCAGTCCAGAGGCTGGCGCGAATGGCGTGCGCGAGGGATAATATCCCTTATGTTGTTCCAATATATTACGCATATTCGGGAAACAGCCTTTACGCGTTTACAATGCCGGGAAAGAAACTTGAATTCCTTCGGTCAAACCCTCGTGCCTGTTTGCAGATCGACACTCCGGAAGGTGCGCATCAATGGGCGAGCGTCATAATCGACTCTTCTTTTCGGGAGTTGCCAGACGAAGACCCTCCAGTTCGGGAACGCTTACATGCTTGGGAGCTGCTTGCGGAACACTTTGACTGGTGGGAACCCGGCGCCCTGAAACCTCGATCTGAACCTCGTCGAGGGACCTCTCCACACGTCTTTTTCGCACTGGATATCGTGACTTTGAGTGGTAGAGAGGCGAGAGAGGGCCAGCCGGAGCGTGTTTTGTCGCAATAGGCGGCGCTGGACTCTTGTGCACTGACCTGTCCGCAGCAGTTTTGTCGGCGTGTACATGGGGCGTTTGTTGCTTTGGGCGCCGACGGGTCGAGATTTCTGCCGCACTTTCTACGCAATCGGCCAGATTCGGGTGATCCCGAAGGCCGCGATTTGGGGAGAAGCGTACCATGACGATCTACGATGAACGCGAGAGAGCTGCAGAGAGGCAATATGTCCTGATGGCTGAGAAACCGTTCAGAATTCGCGCCAGGCGTGACAAAATGCTGGCGAGTTGGGTGGCCACGCTGCTCGGTCGCGATATTGCGCGTTGTCTTGAGGACATTATTGAAGCTGATTTTGCACGGGGCGACGAGGGTGTCTTGAAAAAACTGGAAAGCGATCTGGCGATCCTCGGGCTTTCGGATACACGTAATTTGATACGGCACAAAATGCAAAAATGCTTTGCCGATGCGGTAAGGGACGTTGAAGGCTCAGTGAACCAATAGACGAACTAGACCATTCCATCGTGAGACAAACATCAACGTGCCGGATCGATTTGGGTAGTTAAAGCAGAATGCGTAAAGCGACCGCTGATACTTAGCGGCCTTTGCCGAAACGAGGGTCAGTGCGAAGCTGACGGCTGATGATGAGCCTGCCAAGCTTAAGTTCATCACGATCAACTGGAACACAGATATTTCTCAAGATGCGGCGGAAGTCCACGTCGAGAAGGGCTGGATAATCTCAGGCATGAGATCAAATGGAAAGATAAAAAAGAAGCGGCTGTCGATCGAGTGCAAGCCTTGCGTGGTGTATCCGATCGGCAGGTAATGCTGTAGTGATACGTCGATGCCTGAACAGGGTTTAGGCTGCAGGAAGTCCAGCTTTGGCGGCGTCAGGCGTTTATTTTATCGCGAATGATTGCGTGACTTTTTAACCCGTGTGCACTTCGGCGCTTCTTTTCCATGTCGCACCGTTTCCAAAATGTACGGGTGACTTGCACTAGGCCACACCTGCACCGCAGGACTGCGGGCACGGCAGAATTTTCGCGTGCTGGCTAGCGGTGTCGCTCAAAGGTTACCCTTTCCCACCGGAATTTCATCGAATGGTCCATTGACGAGGATCAAGGCTATCTCACCGCAACTGCTTCATCCTGAAGTGAAAGTTCAGGAGGAACAAAATGAGCTTCGCTACGCTATTGCAGATCACGACAGGTGAGCCTGCCTCGCCCGAGTCAAACATGGATTTAAATTTGGCCGATGCGATGGAAAGCCATCTTTCCGTGCTGTTGATCGGCATTGCTCCACCACCCCCCGTCGGTGCCCATATGGAGAGCGTGTCAGCAGCGTGGTTAGACGAGCGGCAGGCCGACCAAGACAGGCTGGCACGGCAAGTATTTGCTCTCGAAAATTATCTGAAAGGCAAGATTTCTTCGTTTGATATTGAGGAAGCCTATACCGAAATATTCAATTTGGACAATGTTGTCGGGTATCGAGCGCAATTCGCCGACGCTGTTGCGATCGGCCCGGATATTCTAAACGATCCTGGCGTGCGTGATGCCATCCTTGACGGAGCTCTTTTTCACGCCGGTGTACCGATTTTGGTCGATCCCTTGCGCAGCCTTTCTTGGGACAAGAACTCCGTTCTGATTGCCTGGTCTGATGCGCCGGAAACAGCTGCGGCCGTTAGGGCGAGCGCTCCCTTTTTGAAAAGGGCGCGGTCTGTCGAGATCATTGTTGTCGATCCTGACGACGATCGGGAGCTGGCGCCAGGATTGCGATCGTATCTATCTCATCAGCAGATTAGTGCTTCGATTGAAAGCATAAAGAGCGAAGGCCGGACGATAGCCGAGACGATCGAAACCTATGCGGAGCGCTTGCAGTCAAGTCTCATCGTCATGGGCGCATACGGCCACTCCCGGCTGCGCGAACGTATTTTCGGCGGCGTCACGCGCACTATGATCGAAAACACCAGGCGGCCCCTCTTTCTGGCGCGATAATACCTAAAAAAAGGGACTTGGCGCATTCGGGGGCCGACAGACGACCAGCGCAGCTTCTTATCAAGAGGAAAAGAAGATGAAAGCGCTCGTTTCTCAAGGACCAGGTCAGAAGGCGCTCATCGAAAGGCCGATTCCCGCCGTTCGCGCCGCAACCGATGCGCTGGTGAGAATGACTACAACGACGATTGCGGCACGGACCTGCATATCCTCAAAGGTGACGTTCCAAGGTGTGCACTGGGCCACATCCCTGAGCATGAGGGTGTCGGTATCATCGTGGATGTGGGCTCTGCTGTATCGCAATTCAAAAAGTGCGACAGGGTGCTTATTTCCTGCATTTTGTAGTGTGGCAAGTGTGAACTGTTGCCGGCGGGGAACGTATTCGCATTGTGCCACCGGCGGCTGGATATTGGGCAATACGATCGATGGCACGCAGGCAGAATACGTGCGTATTCCGCATGCCGAGAGCGGTCTTTATCCCAACTCACCAGGTGCAGATGAAGACGCCCTTGTCATGTTAAGTGACATCCTGCCAACGGAATTTGAATGCGGCGTCCTCAACGGCAAGGTTCAACCCGACAATACGATGGCGATCGTCGGCGTTGGGCCGATCGGATTGGCAGCGCTCTTGACGGCACAATTCTATACACCTGCCGAGATTGTTATTTTGATCTGGACGATCACCGGCTTGAGACGGCCAGACAAGTCGGTGCGACCCGGACCATCAGTGCCGATGATCCCGACGCAGCAGCACGTATTCTTGACCTGACCGACGGCAAGGGCGTCGATCCTGTGATCGAGGCCGTTGGCGTGCCCGCCACATTCGAGTTTTGCCAGGAGATCACCGCACCACGCGGCTGGTCGTTACCGTTGCCACCCCAATGCTGCTGTGGACCTTGGCGTCCGGAAAGGTCGACGCGAAGAAATTGATTACTCATCATTTCAGGCTTGACGATATTCTTGGTGCCTATGACACGTTCAGCCGTGCGGCCAGCACCCACGCGCTCAAGGTCATTATCGAGATGCAAACGGAAGAGGAAAATGTACGCAGATCTGGCCAGTCCAGCGCAGAAGGCCTGGTCGAGGACGGTGTTGATCTGGTCACCTGGACGGGTCTGTCCCTTCATATCGCTCTGTGCCACATAATGATGAGGAGCGTCTGCGGGAATTGTTCTCCCTTGTAACACCGCAGGATTTGCGCTTCCGCTTTTTCGGCGGCATCGGTAAAGTAAGTCACGAACGTCTTGTCGCGACGACCCGCTTCGACCATCGTTCGACAGAGAATTATCTGGTTTTCGCTGGCGATACAAATATCCTCATTGCGTCGGCGATGATGGCCTGTGATGCGTCGTGGTTGAAAGCGGAGGTCGCCATCGCAGTGAATGCGCAATACAAGAACAGGGGGCGTTGCTTCGGTATGTTGCCGATGAGGCCAGAGCAAAAGGCGTCCGCACATTGCAGTCAATCGAACGTCGCGAGCATCATGATGCGGTTCGGCTTGAGCAGGAGCAGGGTTTGTGGCCAAACCTTTTGAAGGAGATGCAACGCTGGTTTTGATCGAAACGAATCTCACGTAACGCACCTATCGGGAAGCTCTTTTTGTGGCGCATTTCCGGTAAAATGGTGAGTGGCGTGCCTCTGGAATTAAGTCAGAAACCAGAATAGATCGCGCTGGACGATTTCCTTTTAGTCCGATGCACTCTGCGGGCCAGCTTCATCAAGAGTGCGTCTTATCTTGCGGAGGATGACGCCCCTTCGTTTTTCGTCGGCTGCCTTTTCCAGCTGGTCCTGCAGGTCCAGAATCAGAGATTGAAACTCATTGCGCCAGTCCCGGCATCCAACCCGTACCGGTTTAATCCGCGGCAATCCTTGCCGCGTGTAGGTGGCAAGGGTGCCATCGGATGTGAGGTGGTAGGTTGCGTTCAGCTCGGGTTCGATGATTTTGAGCGACGGGTCCATTGTCGCGAGACGCGTATTGAGACCGGCAATGGCAGGGCGCTCGCCGTGGACGAGGAAAACGCCCTGTTTCACAGGCAACCGGGCAGCCACCCAAGCCGCCAGCTCCGGCCCGTCAGCGTGACCGCTATAGACGTCGAGTTTGCGTATGCTCGCTCGCACGACGATCTCCTCACCCTGGATACGGACCCTGGGTGCTCTTTCCTCCAAAATCCGGCCCAACGTGCCTGACGCCTGATAGCCGACCAGCAGAACCGTCGCTTCCTCACGCCACAACCAGTTCTTCAGACGATGGCGAATGCGCCCTGCCTCGCACATGCCGCTTGCAGCAATCACGATGTGGAAACCTTTCAAGTTGTCTATGGATTTGGATTGCTCTGCGGTTTCCGTGAAGTGAATTTGCCGCGAGCTGAGCGCACGCACGAGAAGATCGCCATTTTCAAGCTCACGGGCATGACGAATAAACACTTCGGTAGCGCGCGTTGCCAGTGGTGAATCTATAATTATCGGGCATTTGGCGATAGCGCCCCTGTCCAGCAGACTGACAAGATCTGCCAGGAGCTCCTGCGTGCGTTCGACGGCAAACGAAGGAATGAGAAGTGCGCCATTGTGATGACGCGCGGCAAGGCAAACTTCGTCGCGCAGCATTATCCGCCTTTGCGCTATGGAGGGATCATGTCTGTCAACATCGCCATAAGTGCTCTCGCACACCAGATAGTCCAGCCCTGACGGACCCTCTGGAGCGGTATGGAAAAGTTTGTGCTGCGGCCCGATATCGCCGGAGAATAGGATGCGCTGACGATCCTGACCGTCTCCGACTTCGATTTCAACAGAGGCGGAGCCGAGAAGATGTCCGGCCTTCCAGAAACGGAACCGACATCCTGGCGAAAGCACCATCCACTGTTCCATTGGGTGTGCACGCATCTGGATGAGGGCAGCGGCCGCGTCCGTTGCTGTATAGATCGGCTCAACCGGTTTTCGACCACGGCGTTCGTTCCGCCGATTGAGCTGATCGACTTCCATTTCCTGGATATGGCCTGAATCCAGCAGCATAACCGCACACAGATCAAGTGTCGCAGCGGTACTATAGATTGGACCACCGTACCCTTCCTTCACGAGCTTCGGCACGAGCCCTGTATGGTCTATGTGGGCGTGGGTGAGAATGACGGCCGTTAATTCCACAGGCGCGAACGGGAAGGGTCGGTAGTTGAGTTCTTTTTCCGTTTTGGATCCCTGAAACAGCCCGCAATCGATCAGCACACGTTCGTCGCCGCTTTCAAGAAGAAAGCAGGAGCCTGTTACCGTGCCAGCTGCGCCATGGAAGGTAATTCGGGGACTGTATGACATGTGACCACCTCACAAACACTCGCGCCTAAACGACCGGGGCGGGCAGTTGTGGCGCCAGCGCTTCGGGAGTTTCCGTCATTGTGCATTGGTCAGCAAAAGGATACTGGTGACCTATACCCCACTTTCCAGTGCGACCTCCACGACCTTGGTCGGATCGACAATGCCTCCTACAGCGGGTCGACGTAGCAATTGCTCGCCGCATCGAAGCCAACGGTTCCTTGGCGGCGCGCGATGCCGGGAGACGCTTAGAAAGCTCGTCTCTGCCGCGCACGACAAAGATATCCTCAATCCCGATTAGCTAGATTGAGAAAAGCCTCTTGTCGTGACGGACAATCGGAACTGGAAAAATGGCGCGCTCGGTACGCGCCTTTAGTCATCTTGCTGTCCTTGTCGAAATCAGGCAGCCTTGATCTCGATCGTCTTTTCGTTCTTCTTTACTTCTGCACTTTTCGGCAGCTTGATCTTGAGAAGGCCGTTTTCAAACGTCGCCGCCACCTTGTCGACATCGACGTTTACCGGCACGGAAAAGCTTCGCTGGAAGGAGCCGTAGCGACGTTCTGAAAGATGATATTCTTTTTGTTTGTCTTCTTTTTCTTCCTGCTTTTCACCACGGATCGTCAACAGTCCGTTTGAAAGCTTGACCTCAATGTTCTTTGGATCGAGGCCGGGGCATTCGGCAATGACCTCGTAGGCCTCATCTTTTTCGACGAGGTCGACCGCCGGCGAGGCGCTCCATCCTTTCAGGCTTGGAAAAACCCCGCCGAATAAGGAGCTGTCGGGCGCATGCCTTGATGTGGGTACGAAACCGTCGAAAAGGCGATCGATCTCGGAGCGAAGCGTTTCGAGCGGGGGCCAGAAAGTTCCCGCCGGTTTCACCGGCGCTTCGTCGGTCTTCGCCGGAAGTTTGGTTTGGGCCACAGCCATGATATTTCTCCTCAAGTTGAAGAAAGTGACGGTTGAAACGGCGACGTGACGTCGTTTCAACATTTTGCGGCGCTTCATTGAGCGTCTCGATTGAACCGCACTGCAATCAGATCCGCATTGACAGGGATCAACGGAACTATTCACCCTCTCCAGGCTCTAGATCGTTACGGTAGGCACGTTGTGAAGATCGATAGGGGATTTGGAATTTCTCACTCGTGATTGACGAAGATCATCGCGGGTCTGCAATGCTTTACACACACTCTGCTCATTGAGTTGATCATCAATGGGAAGGAGCCATGTCCATGTCCGTCAAAACAATACTTTCTGTCATCGGTGCACATGATGCCGCGGCAGATATCAGTCAGGCGATCGAACTTGCCCGCGAGCTAGACAGCCATCTTTCCATTCTGGCCCTCGGCGCGGCGCTCTCGCCTGTTACCGCCGACTATCCCGTTACAACGGTCTGGCTGGAGGAGCGGCAAAACGAAATTGACGAACTGATGAAGATCAGGAAGGAAGCGGAGAATCTTTGTAATAAAAATGGTGTCACCTACGACGTCAATCAACTTTATGAAGACCGTTTTATCCTTGAAAGCAATCTCTGCATGCGGGCCATGTGTGCCGATATCGTCATCGCCGGGAATGGTATACGTAGAGATATCGAGCTTCGCAAAACGGTCATGGCGGCAACGATATTCGCCGCTCGCAGCCCGCTAGTGTTTTTGGCAGCCCAAGGCAGAACAAGCCTGAAGCCGAAAAGAGTGCTCCTGGCCTGGAATTCCCGGCCCGAGGCAGCACGCGCGGCCAAGGAGGCTTTGCCGATGCTGGTGCGTGCGGATGCGGTTCATATCGTTCTTGTTGATCCGGACGCATCCTATCTCTTCAATGGCGGAGAACCGGGAGCAGATATCGCGACCTTTCTTTCTCGCCACAATGTCAAGACCGTCATCGAACAACTGGCGAGTGCTGACAGAAGTACCGAAGCAGTTATACAGCAGCGCGCACGTGAGATCGGTTGCGACGTCATCGTCATGGGGGCATATGGCCATTCACGACTGCGGGAGCGGATTTTCGGGGGCGTCACGGCATCGATATTGGAAGAGTGCCACTTGCCGGTCTTTTTCGCCCGATAGAACTATCGTATCTGCCGGAGAGTTGCGCTTTCAGGTAATACTATAAAGCGACTACGGGCGCCCTTGCTCGGGTTAACCAGCTTTTTATTCGAAGGGCGCGCAACGCATTAAGGACGACCGCAACGTCAATCGCTTCCTGAACAAGCGCGCCCTCGACTGGTCTGAGATACCCGAACGATGCAACGATCATGGCGACTACGGATAGTCCGATTCCGGCCACGACGCTCTGCATCGCTATGCGCCGGCATTCCCTGGCGATCCTTACGCCGTCACCGATGGGTTCCAGCCGTTCGGCAAGCAGAACCGCATCGGCTGCTTCCACTGCTGCTGCCGAGCCGTGGAGGCCCATGGCCAGTCCGATATCCGCCGCAGCGAGTGCCGGCGCATCGTTTACCCCGTCGCCAACCATCATGGTAGGCGCTTGGCGGACTTCCTTTTGCACCAGCTCGATCTTTTGCAGTGGCGTAAGTTCGGCCCGGATTTCATCGAGTGGTAAATCCTTGGCTACGCTGCGCGCCACATCGGCACGATCGCCGGTCGCAAGAATCATTCGGTTCACCCCGAGCCGCTTAAGTTCGACCAGGGCTTCTCCAGCGCCCTCGCGTAGCGCGTCGCTAAAAAGCAGTGTGCCGGCAAATTTTCCATCGACAGCAATCGCGGCGGTCATCACTTCGGCCTGACCGAGAGTTGGCACATCGGCTACCTTCGAAGCAATATAGTTCAGCCCTCCTATGGAAACCTGCGTGCATCCAATCGTGCCTGAAATCCCTTCGCCCGGTTTTTCCGACACGTGCGTGGGCGGCGTCAATGCAAGGCCGCGGTCAAGGGCGACCGCAACCACCGCGCGCGCCGCCGCATGGTTGGAGCCCTGATCGAGAGAGGCAGTCAGCCGGAGCAGATCGTTTTCATCCGCTAATGCATTAATGACTGCAAGATGCGGCCGACCGTCGGTCAGAGTTCCAGTCTTGTCAAGAATGAGTGTTCGCACTTGCCCAAGCTTTTCAAGAATATCGGCCCCTTTTACGATGAGCCCAACACTCGCTGAGCGCGACATGCCTGCCGTCCAGGCAATAGGTACGGCCAGGATGAGAGGGCATGGGGTCGCCACGACCAGCACGGCGACCGCACGAACCGGATCACCAGTCAGTAGCCATGCAAGACCCGCTATCGAAAGCGTCGTCAGGAGAAAGGCAAGGGCGTAGCGGTCAGCCAGACGCGACATATGTGCCTTGCTGTTGTGAGCAGCCTCGACCAGCCGGATGATTCCGGCGTAGGTGCTTTCGCTTGCCGGTTTGGTGACAATCATTTCGAATAGGTTGCCGGCATTGGCAGACCCGCTCATGACAGGCTGTCCGCGTTTTCTGTTGACGGGTAATGCTTCGCCGGTGAGTGCCGCCTCGTCCAGGACGGCATCTTCTGCAAGCGTGCCGTCAGCAGGCACAATGTCACCCTGTCGCACCACAAGCCGATCGCCGGTTTCGACCGCCTCGATGGTGACTTCATCCAGATTTTCGCCCCGACGCCGTGTTGCCAATCGCGGTGCCCGCTGGAGAAGCGCAGTCATCTCCCGCCGCGCACGACCTTCGGCAACGCTTTCCAGATATTGGCCGCCGGAATACATCAGAGCGACGACGGCGGCAGCCAGATGTTCGCCGAAAATCAATGCCGAGCTCATTGATAACAGCGCGATCGTATCGAGTCCGAATTCCTTTCGCCGAAGGCTGACGAAAATCTGTCCCGTAAGCGCAAGGATCACAAGAATGGTCGTAGCTATCAGCGCGGTATCGTAGACAACATTGAAACCACCAAGCATCCCGATGAGGGCAGTTGCAAGTCCCCCGAGCGAGGTGACGACTAGCGCTGGACGTAGTCGCTTCAATATATCGGCAAGGGAGTGATTGCGCATTATGGCCCTCCACGATGGATGTCACGGAATTGTCTATGATACCGACTGTCGCGCGGGCGGCGTTGTCTTGCCCGCAACCTCAGCCTTGCCAGGTCCAGTTGCGGATTTCTGGCATGTCTTCGCCATATTCCCGGACGTAACGTGTATGTTCCGCAAGTTTTGCCTCGAGCATTCCCACAACGCCTGCAGCCTTATTCCTGAGGCCTGGCACACGATCGATTGCCGAAAGGGCGAGGTGGAACCGGTCGAGTTCGTTCAGAACCGTCATATCGAAGGGCGTCGTGGTTGTCCCCTCTTCGATGAAACCGCGGACATGGATATTTTGGTGGTTGGTACGCTTGTACGTGAGCCGATGGATCAGATATGGATAGCCGTGATAGGCGAAGATGACCGGCCGATCTGTGGTGAAAAGGCGGTCAAATTCCTCATCCGACAGCCCGTGCGGGTGTTGTTCCTGCGATTGAAGCGTCATCAGGTCAACGACATTGACCACGCGGATCTTCAGTTCGGGTATCGCCTGTCGTAGCAGGGTCACGGCGGCCAGCGTTTCCATCGTCGGCACGTCGCCGGCGCAGGCCATCACGACGTCGGGTGCTATGACACCATCCTCATTACCAGCCCAGTCCCATATGCCGATACCGGCCTCGCAATGCTTCACCGCCTCATCGATGGTCAGCCATTGTGGTTCCGGTTGCTTGCCGGCTACGATGACGTTGATGCGGTTCCATGTCCTCAGACAATGGTCGCCGACCCAGAGCAGGGTGTTGGCGTCCGGCGGCAAATAGATGCGGACGATATCGGCTTTCTTGTTGGCGACGAGGTCGATGAAGCCAGGGTCTTGATGGGAAAAGCCATTGTGGTCCTGCCGCCAGACATGCGAGGTGAGCAGATAGTTTAGAGAGGAGATCGGCTTGCGCCAAGGCAGTTCACGAGCGACCTTCAGCCACTTGGCATGCTGGTTGAACATTGAATCGACAATGTGGATAAAGGCTTCGTAACAGGAAAAGAAGCCATGCCGGCCGGTGAGGAGATAACCTTCCAGCCAGCCCTGGCACAGATGTTCGGAAAGCACCTCCATCACCCGTCCGTCGCGTGACAGGTGGACATCGTAAGGCTTGATTTCCTGCATCCAGACCCGGCTTGTGGCGTCGAAGACAGCTCCGAGGCGGTTCGATTCCGTTTCATCCGGTCCGAAGATGCGGAAGTTGGCGTCAGTACGGTTAAGCTTGAGAATATCGCGCAGATATCTGCCGAGGATTTCTGTCGTCTGGATCATAAGCGCGCCACGTTTTTCCACCGGGACCGCATAATCGCGGATATCCGGTACGCGAAGCTCCTTGCGCAAAATGCCACCATTTGCATGCGGATTGGCACCCATGCGCCGTGTGCCCACCGGAGAAAGGGCGCGCAGCTCCTCTTTCAGCCGGCCGTTCGCGTCGAAAAGATCATCGGGATGGTAACTGCGCATCCAATCTTCGAGGATCCTGCGGTGGCCTTCATTCTCGCGGCAATTGGCGACCGGCACCTGATGGGCACGCCAGAAGTCTTCGACCTTCTTACCGTCTACTTCCTTGGGTCCTGTCCAGCCCTTGGGACTGCGCAATAAGATCATCGGCCAGCGCGGCAGGTCATCCAGTCCCCCGCCACGGGCATCAGCCTGAATGGCGCGGATGCGGTCGATGGCCTGATCGAGAGCGGCCGCCATTTGCCGGTGCATCTTTTCCGGTTCATGTCCTTCGACAAAGAATGGCTCATAGCCGTAACCCCGGAAGAGATGGTCGAGTTCCGTATCGCTCATGCGGGCGAGCAGGGTTGGACTGGCGATCTTGTAGCCGTTAAGATGCAGAATGGGCAGCACCGCCCCGTCGCGCGAGGGGTTCAGGAATTTGCTGGAATGCCAGCTTGCCGCGAGCGCTCCGGTCTCGGCCTCTCCATCACCCACAACACAGGTGACGATCAGCTCCGGATTGTCAAAGGCCGCGCCATAGGCATGCACCATAGCATAACCGAGCTCGCCGCCCTCGTGAATGGAGCCGGGTGTTTCCGGAGCGGCATGGCTTGGTATGCCGCCTGGAAACGAGAACTGCCTGAAAAGTTTCCTCATGCCCGCAGCGTCCTCGGAAATCTGCGGGTAGATTTCGCTGTAGCTTCCTTCGAGATAGGTGCTTGCCACCATGCCAGGGCCCCCATGACCGGGACCGCAGACATAGATCATATCGAGATCGCGGTTGCGGATGACACGGTTGAGATGGGTGTAAATGAAATTTAGACCAGGCGTCGTGCCCCAGTGGCCGAGCAGGCGCGGCTTGATGTGCTCTGCCCGCAGCGGTTCGCGCAGAAGCGGATTGTCGAGCAGGTATATCTGGCCGATTGAGAGGTAATTGGCAGCGCGCCAGTAGCGATCCACAAGCGCGAGTTCCTGAGAGGTGATCTCGCAAGTTGTCAGCGAAACATTTTCGGGCTGCATGGTACTGCTCCTTGAAATTCAGTTCAGTTTGCGACGTGCGGAGGACGTCATCCGCCCGGTGAGAAAATGGACAGGCACTCCTCGGCAATCATCTGCTCTTCGTCTGTGGGGATGACATGGATGGCAATGCGGCTTGCCTGAGTGCTGATCGCCAGCGCGTTGCGCCGATTGGCGTGCTCGTCAAGCTCGGCGCCCAGCCAGAGCAGCCGGCTTGCGATCCCGGCGCGGATATCCGGCTGGTTCTCGCCAATGCCGGCGGTGAAGACCAGCCCGTTCAGCCCGCCAAGTGTTGAA
>Ga0213829_1002050_pt1 | contig 13579 bp, 6 predicted proteins | sample MC6MC0896MG_FD_180665 | JGI IMG/M metagenome (GOLD analysis project Ga0213829, IMG submission 180665) | Enriched soil aggregate microbial communities from Iowa State University, Ames, United States - MC6-MC0896-MG | ecosystem: Environmental > Terrestrial > Soil > Unclassified | place: USA: Iowa...
CCATAGAGGTTGATGCTTTTTTGGTTAAACCAATAGACAATTTTATCCATGGTAGGGGACAGGTGCACATCCAGTGTTTGTTTCTGGGATACGTCTATTGAATCCATCTTCGCACCTGTTGCGGGCGGTTGGATTGCTAGGATGCCCTGTTTGTTGAGACCTTCATTCAGTTGAAAAGCCAAATCGTATGCAGGGTCGGGAGAAGCGAGCTCGATGGTTTTCTTCAAATCCTGACCATAAGTACCGCGGACAAATATCTTCGTAGAATAAGGCGCAGCATAGGCATAAACATTGTCCCCGCTGCCTGTTCGGCCTGTTGTGGTTTCATTGATAATGTTCAGGTAAGGAGCTCGTGTCGTGTCTTGGATAATTTCAGCTTTTGCACCAACTTTGGCCGCCGGGCTAAAATCAATTCCAAAAGCATTTTCATGCCAGTTGAGTGATGAAATGCCGGCACCATAATAATTACCCATATCTGTCCAGATCCATCCCCCGGGGAGTTGATTGCCGTTATAGAGGCGGTCATCGGCAATAACTGCTCCATTGATACTTCGTATCCCAGCGTTTTGAATAGCTGCGATCCATTTGTTCAGCACGATAGCTGCTTTGGTTTCTGGGTAACGGTCGCTGCCCAAGGTAGGGTCTCCAGTCCCTGTGACAATGATGTTGCCGTTTAGGACGCCGGTTTCATCTATGGTACCGGTATAGTATAGGGTGGTTTTAAATTGATAATTCTTGCCCAGAAAATCCAATGCCGTAGCCGCAGTAATCACTTTCATGGTGGAAGCGGTGGCTAGCCCGATATTTTCATTGACAGCATAGATAGTCTGTCCGGTCTTTCCGTCAAATACCGTTAAAGAACTAATACCGTTTTTTACGTTTTCCTGATTTTGAAACTGATTGAATGCGTCTTGGATTTTGGCTCGGATATCCTGTGCAAATACCGGTGTCGCAAGCGTCGTTAATAAGTAGGTGAAAAAAGTAATGGCATTTAGCAAAAATTGTCCTCTCATAGCTATCGTTGATGATTATCAGACAAATTTAACGAAAATATTGCGGCTTGCTTCAAGCGGGATTATTATTTTGCTATCGCTGGAGGAAGCTGTAAAAACTAGATGTATATTTGTTCTATGTATAGCGACTTTGATGAATATTTACGACAGGGCGAACCAGATAGGGTCGATAAAACCAAGCATTGGCAGACGGCGATTGGCCTGCAAGAAGTAGATGGATTAAAACCTTCTCTCTATCTTATCGAAACTGCAAAACAGAATATCGAAGGGGATATTACATTTGATGAAGTCAAAAAGCGGATCGACGCTTATTATAAAACACAGGAAAATCGTCAATCCGAAACTGATGATCGAACGGAGGAGGCTGATAAAGTTGCCACTCGGATAGCTGAAATTTTGTCTGAAAATACTTTTACTTTTTCGCCTGCAGAATATTTAGGTATTCATAGACGTTTATTTGCTGGAGTTTACAAATTTGCTGGGGAGATCCGTAATTACAATATTACGAAAAGTGAAGGGGTGCTAGATGGGGAAACGGTACTTTATGGGGGGGCGGACAATCTTAAAGAAAGTCTTGAATATGACTTTAGTCAGGAGAAAATATTTAATTATAGTGGATTAACGCAAGGTCAGTTTATCGAACATATTGCTTATTTCATATCCTATATATGGCAAATTCACGTTTTTGGTGAAGGGAATACACGTACAACAGCGGTGTTTCTTATTAAGTATTTGCGCACATTGGGTTTTAAAAATATCAATAATGATTTGTTTATTAAACACTCTTGGTACTTTCGTAACGCACTAGTACGGGCTAATTATATGAATTTGGCGCAAAATGTTCATAAAACCACTATCTACCTAATCGCCTTTCTTGAAAATTTGATTTTTCGGGAAAATAATGTATTGAAAAATAGGGAACTACATGTTCATTTCGGTAAGAATACAGTATCAGCTGATACTGTAAATGATACTGTAAATGATCATATACTTAATTCCATGAAAGAAAGCCCTAATATTACCGCAAAGGAAATTGCCAGTAATCTTGCTATCAGTATTGCAACGGTAAGACGGCGGATCAAAACCCTAAAGGACGGGGGGCTGATTGAGCGAGTGGGAGCGGACAAAACAGGGCGCTGGAAAGTGACAGGCAAGGGGAGAAGTTAAAGAATTACGACCTAAAAATAATTGAAGACAGGGCGAAAAATCCTAACTTGCATAAAATTGTATAGACGACATGAAGCATATCGAAAAATTAGCTGCTATTCGTGAGGCTATGAAGATTCAAGGAATCGATGGATATATTATCCCATCATCAGATCCTCATATCAGTGAATATTTACCAGAACGTTACAAATGTATTGCTTGGGCATCAGGGTTTACAGGATCTGCAGGTACCTTGGCTATCACACAAGATTTTGCGGGTCTTTGGACAGATTCCCGTTATTTTGTCCAGGCAGTGGAGCAATTGGAAGGAACCGGTTTTGAATTGGTTAAACTGAAAGTCCAGGCAGCGGCGGAGTATGCGGATTGGTTAGGAGAGAAATTGAATGCAGGAGCGAAGGTTGCTTTTGATGGAAATCTGGCGTCACTTTTGGTGGCTCAATCTGTCAAAGGAGTCTTGGAGCCCTTGGATATTCAGGTGGATGGCCATGTTGATTTACTAGCTGATTTATGGGCAGGTAGACCAGAGTTGCCAAAAGCGCAGGCCTACTTGTTGCCTGAAAGTACAACAGGACAATCTACCGTGGCGAAGATTGAAGCTGTACGGGCTGAAATGAAGAAAAATCGGACCGATGCACATTTAATATCTTCGTTGGATGATCTTGCGTGGCTACTTAATATCCGTGGTCAGGATGTACCTTGCAACCCAGTTGTTCTGGGATTCGTATTGATCACTGCTGATACCGCGACACTTTACATCGAACCGTCGAAGTTGAGCGCAGAAACAGTTGCTGAATTGGAAAGCTATGGTGTTGAAATCGCTGCATACGACAATATCTATCAGACGATCGAGACATTACAGGCAAAGGCTATCTTAATTGATCCAAAACGTACCTGCTTTGCGATGTTTGATAGCGTTCCGGAAAGCGTTAAAATAGTCGAAAAAATAAATCCTTCGACGACTTTAAAAGCGATTAAGAATAAAGTAGAAGTTGAAAATAACAGACATACTTTTGTAAAAGACGGTGTCGCGCTTACTCGGTTTTTTAAATGGTTGGAAGAAAACGTTACTAGTGAAGAGCTGTCTGAACTGTCCATTGCAGATAAACTACGTGGATTTCGTGAGAGCCAAGAGGGATTTGTTGATGTTTCCTTCACGACAATCGCGGGTTACCTGGACCATGGTGCATTGCCACATTATTCAGCGAATGAGAAATCCAATTATACATTACGTCCAAAGGGCTTGTTGTTGGTGGACTCTGGTGGCCAATATAAAACAGGTACAACGGATATTACACGCGTTGTTTCGCTCGGCGGACTTACCCAGGAGGAAAAAGAGGACTATACCTTGGTGCTGAAAGGTACAATAGAGGGGTCGCAGGCAATTTTTCCTGTAGGCACCCGTGGGTATCAAATCGATGCGATTACCCGCCGTCCATTGTGGGAGACCCTGCGTAATTATGGTCACGGTACAGGGCATGGCGTTGGATTTTTCTTAAATGTACATGAAGGACCGCAGACATTTAACGCTGCTGCGATAGATGTTGCTGTTGAACCTGGTATGATTACCTCGATTGAGCCTGGTCTTTACCGTGTTGGTAAGCATGGTATCCGCATAGAGAATTTGGTGTTGACACGTAAGGCGGGGTCCTCTGAATTCGGTGACTTCCTGGATTTCGAGACATTGACAATATGTTATATTGCAACTGATTTGATTGAGAAATCCCTATTGGAAAAAAGACATCTTTCATGGTTGAATAACTATAATCAATGGGTATTTGATCAGTTATCAACACATCTTTCAAGTGAAGAAAAGAATTGGCTTGCCGAAAAATGTAAGGCGATATAACAATTTAAATAGAAATAGGAACCTGTAACTTGCTGGTTCCTATTTTTTATTCAACTAAGATAAGTTGTCCATATTAACGGTTTAATAGCATATTCGGGTAAGTACATCATGTCCCGTACATCAAACCTCTGAAGGCAAAGCTTCAGTTGAGTATGAGGATCTTTTAATTGCGCTGTCTCAGAATTTCATATAACAACTCCTTACCAAAAGGCTTCAAAATAAAATCACGTATAAAAGGGTAGTTTGCCAGTTGTTCCTGATCACTTTTACTCGACGAGGAGCTGATGATAAAAATCTTGGATTGATTAATGAAATCGGACTTATCTTCTAAAACGTCCATCAATTCCCAACCTGTCATAAAAGGCATATTGATATCAACAAATAATATGGGTTGCCCCAAAGATGTACTGATATCATGTGTGTCTAAAAAATCCAATGCATCCAATGCATTCTTAAAAGGATGAAATTCAATAGGGTAATCCGAGAATCCTTGAAGCATATAGCCGAAAATAGTGCGTAATATCGCATTGTCGTCTATGAGGATGATTTTTCTTTTATTTTCCTGATTCATTACGTTCTTTCTAAAAATTTGACGGAAAAGATACTACCTTCGTTCGGTTCACTTTGTACATCTATTTTACCCCCCAGTGACTCCACCTGATAGCGTGTGAGAAATAATCCAATGCCCTTACTCTCAAAACCACGATGGAAAACTTTCTTGAACATGAAAAGCTGGGATTTATATTTTGGTAGATTGATGCCTAGTCCATTGTCCCTGACAGTTAGCAATGTGCCATCCTCTACCATGGAGGTGCTGATTTCAATATGTGGTGCTTTGTCTGCTGCTGTAAACCGGAGGGAATTGCTGATGAGATTGCTCAGAATGCTCTCCAGATAGATTTTGGGGTAGTGAATATATTGTACGTTGAATTCTACTGAAATCGTTGCATTCTTCAATCGTATTTCCTGGATATACTGTTGTTTTACTTTTAGATATACATCGAGGAAATTGCAGTTCTCGAATACGAGCGATTTATTTGAACGTAATTCAAGGATCTCGCCTAAGTCGCGTAAGGTCTCGGTGAGTTGCTCGCTACTAATTTTTAAAAGATCCAAAAAATCAGCCCTCACCTTTTCATCTTTCGAAATTTTGAGTTCATCGATGAGCATTGGCATATTGCTCAGGGGACCCTTTAGATTATGAGCAAGGATATTGGCAAACTCCTCCAATTGTCTGACTTTGGTTTCAAGATCAATTTTAACCAAATCAGATTCTATTTTCTGTCGCTTTAATATCTCGATATTTTTCTTCGATTCGGAAACATCCTGGACTTGGACGATCAGAAATAAGGGCGTATTGGTGTTGTCGAGAACTGCGGCAACGGTGACGGAACACCATACATAATGCCCTAGTTTGTGCCGATACCGTTTTTGGATGGTGAAGCTCTCAATTTCACCCTGAATAAGCTTCCTACGGAGTTCAATATCACGTTCAACATCATCTGGGTGCGTGTTGTATGAGAATTTCGTGGTTGACATTTCTTCCTGTGTGTAGCCAAGTATTTTTGTCAATGTATGGTTAGATTCAATACAATAGCCATCGAGGTTTGTCAATGCAATACCCAGACCTGAGAAATGAAATGCCTGATTGAATTTATGTTCGTTAAATCTTATTTTTTCTGTTGATTCAACCTGTTTGGTTATATCTGAGATGACCAACGCAACCCTGTTTTGCGTTCGATGAATAGGCTTTATCTGTAAACTATACCACCTGTCTTTGTGCTGTTCGGAAGGAGACTGAAACTCCATTTTAAATTCGCGGTCAAGCTTTAATGAATTTTGGATCAGTTGAATTGTCGGTATGGCTAAGTCTGCTGGGAAAAGTTCGATCAGACTTTTATTCAGAAATTCCTCTGGTGGATAAAATAGCAGACTCGGATCGTTTGTCCAATAGTTTTTAAATACCCCCATATCGGAGACTTCAAAAACAAGATCATTGAGTGAGGCAACGAGTAATTGAAGCTGATGTTGTTTATCTTTTAATGCCTGATTCTGATTGACAAGTTTGGAGACATCGACGAAAGATAGCAGGAGATGGGGCTTATTTTCTTCGGTGAACGGAGTGATATGAAATACAAACCACCTAAAGGAGTCTTCAATTGCGATTCCCAAGATTGCTTCCTGATGGACTTGATTGGCATTAAAAGCGATTTGGAAGGGCGGGCGTTCGGGACTGAGAGCGGATGCATCGTCAGATGAATAGAATGTGATTAATTCATGTAGTTTCTTGCCCTTAGCTCCATTTTCGTCCAAGGCCAAAAGTTCGCATGCGCGTGCGTTGAGATGTAAAATGGTTCCATCTTCCGAAGTTGTAATCAATCCTTCTAATCCCGAACGTTGCGTTTGAGCGGAATGTGAAGATAAAGAGTCCCGTTGCAGATGCATTATCCAACAATATTTAGGATTAATTTACTCATTTATAAGATATGAGACTGGTCTGGTCTCAATTTACAAAATTGATAACTTTTACTCCAAAATAATAAAAAAATATTAAAATAGGTAATTTTTACATAACGGGCTGCTGGGGAGGTTATTATGTGTAACATGGAAAAGAGCAAAAGGTTTTAGAAGGCATTCAATAAGTCCTTTGTACGATTAATCCAATCAAAAATGATTTGAAAATATAGATTTAAATTGTTGAGGGAGATTTTTTGAAAAAGAATATGAAACAGTTTTCAAGTATTAGAAAAGGGCTTATTGAAGACAAGACATCATAAGCCCTTTTTTAAATAATTATTGATCTAAACAGCTCAATTTTTTGTTTTTTCCAGCCATAACCAATTAAACCAGAGTGGAAGCTGCCGTTGACTTTTGTACGTTACGATATATTTTCCCGGTTTATTAAATTTTAATGTTCCGATACGTTTTTCTACAAATTCTTCGGTGTAGTTGTTTTCATTTGGTTCGACAACCATTTTGTTGGTCGGTTCAAAACTTCCGTTCAGTTGTTGACTAGCGACGCTAATTTCAAAGGGAATATTTTCTTTATTGGGATTGTGTGCAGAGAAATCTATCACATAAGTTCCGGCCTCTGTAACCGTTACTTCCCAGTCGATCTTCGTATTTCCTGTGAGGACAGCATGGGTCGGATTTTTGCCATTATAACGTACGATTTTCAGGTCATTGTTGAGGCTATTCGTTGATTTTAGGGAAAAACCACCAAAAGTGGATTCAGGAACGGTATTTTTGTCCAATTCCAGGGGACCATCGAAGATCAATTTTACTTCCGAAACATAATGATCCGGTTGATCCACAGGTAGGTCAATGTGGATTGAACTTAGTTTCTGCTCATAGTTCAATGTAGTCGAACTGTTACCTTTCATCATTGCTATATTGGACGGTTTGGATTTGATACCTGTAATACGAAGTTTGTGATCCAATGGCCAGTTAAATACATGCGCATAGACCACCGTTTTATTTTGTTCGGTTTTTGTGGTCAGGTAACCCCAGTCAAAATGGTTGTTTTTTAAAGAAAGACCAGTGGCACCATAGATGCTTTTGCCATAGGTATTTAACCAGGAGCCTACATCATGTAAGCGGCTTACACTTTCGTAGGGAACAGTTCCGTCGGCTCGTGGGCCAATATTTAGGGTGAATCCACCATTGAGGCTGACATTTGAAATCAATGATTGGAAGATCTGGCTTGTTGATTTCCACTCGTTTTCCTGACCATTATATCCCCAAGAGTGGGCAATGGTACCTGGTGTCTCCCAAGGGTGGGCAATATAGTTGCTGCCAAATTGATTGTCACCAAGGGTTTCGAAATCTACATTTTCGGCATCTGTCGGAAGACCTAGGCGTGAATTGATCAGGCAGTTCGGTTGTAGCTCGCGGATCAATTTTACGACCTGAAGTAACTGTTCTTTTTTGATGATGGATTTTTGATAAGGGATCCACATATCAAACCATATCAATGAAATATCACCGTAGTTGCTCATCAGCTCGCGAAGCTGTGGTATTACTTTCTCTTGCCAATACTGGTTGTATTGGGCATCGGTTACATGTCCGGACAATTCTTGCTGATGATTCCAGCCATAAGGATGTTCCCAATCGATCCAGTGTGAGTAGTAGAAGCCGAGTTTCATGCCATGCTTTTTGCAGGCAGCTGCGATTTCTTTGATCACATCGCGGTTGGAGCCACTCAATTTAGGTAAGCTATAGGTTCCGACTTTGGTATCCCATAGTGCCACACCATCATGATGTTTGGTCGTGATGATCATATATTTCATTCCGGCCTCTTTTGCGAGGAGCACCCATTTTTCCGGATCTATCTTGTTCCAGTCAAAGCGTTTGGCCAAACTGCCATATTCTTCTTTCGATACACGGTTGCGGTAGCGTAACCATTCCGCGTAATTATTCATATACCGTAGCGGCTCACCTTTCCACATACCTTCAGCAGCGCTGTATAAGCCCCAGTGGATAAACATGCCAAAACGGGCATCTTTAAACCAATCCGTCTTTCCATTGTCCTGAGCAAAAAGCCGTATGGAGGCGCTGATCAGTAATAAACATAAGATCGCGATTCTTTTGAGTTGTGGTATCATAAAGGTTGTTGTTGTTTGGACTACAAGATACGTAAAAAAAAAATGCTCTATCCAAAATTCTTTTGGAATAGGGCAACGTTTGAAAAATAACTTGCTAAATCGAATTTTTATTATGTATACACATTTGATGACATAAAAAAAATTTCTATTTTTATGAAAACCAAAAAAAATATACCAATTAAACGAACTGAAGGCGGGTTTACATTTTGTTAACATGATATTAAAATTTTGATAACCCTTAATTTCTACTTTCGCCACACATTATCAATCATATGAATAAATTTCTAATTCTACCACTCGCGCTTGGGATTGCCTATCAGGGACAAGCATTCCCCGTAAAAAAGCCTTTTTCTTCCATTGTTGGAAGCCGTGTCTTTCAGGACCAAATTAAAGGAACAGTTGTCGCGAACAATGGCGTGCCTGTTGCAGGAGTAACAGTTAAAAACGTTCAATCAGGAAAAACAGCCGTAACAGATGCAAGGGGACAATTTCAATTGTCTGCCAAACAAGGCGAGACCCTTCGCTTTAGTTCTGTCGGGTACAAGTCACTGGATCAACAGGTGACAGGTAATAGTCTATCTGTTACCTTGACCGAAGATTCCAGTCAGTTGGAGGAAGTAGTGGTGGTTGGTTATGGTACGCAACGGAAGAGTACAGTCTCTGGTGCTGTTGCTACAACAGATTTGAAAGGTACAAACAGCCGTTCAATGGCGGGGATAGGGGAAGTGCTTCAAGGAAAGACACCGGGTGTTACAGTAACAGCTGAGGGTGGAGATCCGACCTCTAAACCGACTATCAATATCCGCGGTATGGGCGGTATCAATGGTGAACAGCCTTTATACGTTGTCGATGGTGTACTTCAGGCAAGAGCCCCAGAGCTCAATCCAAATGATATTCAAGATATCAGTGTGCTGAAGGATGCCGCAGCTGCCGTCTATGGAGCGCGTGCTTCTGGTGGTGTTATCCTGATCACAACAAAAGGTGGTAAGAATGGGGATTTGAAAATTGATTTTGAAGCGAAATATGGTGTACAAAAAGCGCACAACTTGATCAAAGCGCTGAACGCAGCAGACCGTGCCATGATCTCCAATCAGGCGGCAGACAATGCTGGCGTGGCACGCAATCCGGCTTTTGATGCAAGCAAATACCCAGATGGACAGATCACCCGTACCGATTGGGTAGACGAGATTTTCCGTACGGCACGCGTACAGGATTATAATCTATCGGCGAGCGCAGGTAATGAGAAGTCTTCTTTCTACACCGGTTTCAACTACCGAAATGCTGAAGGTATATTGATCAATACGTATTCTAAACGGTACAATTTCCGTGTAAATTCACAGACACAGGTGACTCCCTGGTTGAAATTGGGCGAGAATATTTCCTACTCCTTTACCAATGGGCAGGGCGCCAATACAAGTTCCGGCTATACGGGGGCTGTATTATCCGCCATTCACTATCCAAGAAATGTATCTGTATATGATGATGCTGGAAAGTTCTCTGGATTACCGGTGGAATATGGTCCAGGTACTTATGGTGATGTCATCAATCCCGTGGCTTATCTAAGTCGGTTGGATGTCAACAACCCCGTACATAACCTATTGATCAATCCTTATATTGAGCTTAAATTGCTTCCGGGCTTGAAATTTAGATCAAATTTTGCTTATACAAAGCAATTCACCGATTTCAAGGAATTTACGGCACGTATTCCGGAGATTGGAAAACCCAATATGTCCAATTCCCTTACAGTTAATACCAATCGCCTGACAGATATCTTGGCTGAGCAGACATTGACCTACGAAAAGAATTTTGGTCTGCACCGTTTCGACGCCCTAGCAGGGTATATGTATCAAAAAACAACAGATACTTACAATAATGTGGTGGGGGAAAATTTCGATGATGAAGCCAAAAACTACCGTTACTTAGTCAATGCAGGGCGTATTCAGCCTGTCGTTGACGGTAAGATGGAACAAGCTTTAATATCTTACCTCTTACGTGCAAACTACAACTACGATAACCGTTATATGTTGACCTTGATCGGTCGTCGGGATGGTACTTCATTGGTGGCAAAAGATAACCGGTTCCAAAATTACGGTTCTATTTCAGGAGCCTGGGCAATCCATCGTGAAGCATTTCTTTCGGATTCCGAAGTGATCAATACCCTAAAATTAAGAGGAAGTTATGGTATTTTAGGTAATTTGGGTTCATTGAGACCTAGCGATGTCAGCCCGTTGATGGAACGTGTTGACGCTTGGTTCGGAAAAACACCTTCCCTTTCTGCAGGTTATGTGGAGAAATTTATGGCTAATCCGGTGTTAACCTGGGCGAATTCCAAACAAACAAATATTGGTTTGGATGTAGGACTGCTGAATAACCGTTTAACATTGAATGCAGATTATTTTGTTAAGCGGATAGACAGAATGCTGATGAACATTGGCTTGGCTGGGACTACAGGTGTGCAGACCAAAACTGTCAATGGTGGACGTGTTACTGATAAAGGAATTGAACTTGCTGTGACCTATAGCAGCAAATCAGATGCCGCTTTCCAATATGATATCTCGGCTTCAGTCAATAAGATTTCCAATAATGTGGATTATTTAACTGCCGAATTTCCAAAAATAACATCGCAGGTAGATTATCGTGGCATCCTGAAACCTATATTGACCGAACCGGGACAGCCACTTTATTCATACTATGGTTTAGAAACTGCAGGTCTTTTTAGATCCAATCAGGAGGCTGATCAGTATAAAGGCAGTACTGGAACAAAAATACAACCTAACGCTCAGGCTGGGGATATGAAATTTGTTGACCAAAATGGAGATGGCGTAATTGATGATAAAGACCGTGTATTTTTGGGAAGTGCTTACCCGAATTTTAACTACGGATTGACGTTCAATGGTAGCTATAAGAATTTTGATATCAATATCTTTTTCCAAGGGGTACAAGGAAATAAATTGTTCAATACCTTGAAATATACAGGTTTAAATGCGGCATCTGGACAGCCATACAATATGTTTGAAGAGATCAAGGATGCGTATTCAGAGAGCAATCCAAACTCAAATATCCCGCGTGTATCAGTAAAAGATCCAAATGGTAATTTCTCCAATGTATCGGATTTCTATGTAGAAAATGGATCGTATCTACGTTTAAAGAATTTCGCGCTGGGATATACACTACCTCAAGAACTAACACAAAGATATAAAGTGCAGAAGTTACGGTTCTTTGCTTCGGCAACCAATCTGTTTACCGTGACGAAATATACGGGAATGGATCCTGAGGTAGGAATGAACAGTTTTGGTGTGGATGCGGGTCGTTATCCGCAGTCGCGTACATTTATGTTAGGGGCAGCTGTCACTTTCTAATCTCAAATTTGGATAAAATGAAGGATGGTATAGGCTTTTTAAATCGGTGAACCGAATGATTAAACTTGATTGTCCTGTGAATATTTAAAAAATACTCCAATGAAAAAAATAACTCGAAATATATGTTTTGCCCTGCTTGTAGGAAGCATGGGAATGTCTTTTCAATCTTGTACCAACAAATTGGATATCCTGCCGGAGGGACCTCCGTCAAAAGTAAGTTATTGGAAAACCAAAGAAGATGCGATAAAAGGGGCCAATGGACTCTATTACCTCTATGATGAAGAGGATTTCTATGGCCGTGGATTTGCTTGGTTTCTGAATGCCAGCGACGATATGGTCACTGGGAGAAACAATGCGCAGGCAGAGAATATCCGTACATTTAACAGCAATTACATCGGTGGTGGTTACACAGAGTCACAGTGGCAAATGCGCTATGCGATTATCAAACAGGCCAATGATATCTTGCGTTATGTTCCTTCGATCTCCATGGATGAAGCGTTAAAGAAACGTATCCTGGGCGAAGCTAATTTTAATGCAGGTTATATGTATTTTCAGCTGGCTGCGAATTATGCGGATGAACGGGCTGGCGTGCCTATTGTTACCGTTGAAAATATGGACAACGAAAAGGCTACACCAAGAGCTGCAAATATCGAAGAAAATTATCGTCATATTGAAAAGTTGCTGAAAGAGGCTGCAGATCAGCTACCTTTTTTCAATGAACTGGCGGAAGCGGATTATGGTCGGGCGCATAAGGTAGCGGCATGGGCGGTGCTTTCCAAAATGTATCTGTATAAGAAGGATTATAAAAATGCGATCCTCTATGCCGATATGGTGATCAACCAGGGCAAACGTGGCTTAGAGAAAACTTTTACGGATGTCTTCAAAGCAGCGAATAACTGGGGTCCTGAATATATCTGGTCTGTCACAAGTACCGCAGCAGGTACAGATGGCTGGGGATCGATTTTACCCGGTGTTATGCTGACCAATGGTGCCTGGGGTCTATATAATGGCTGGGGTTACTATATGCCGACGAAAGAACTTTATGATTCTTATGAGGCGGGTGATACACGTCGGGAAGCAACAATCTTGAAGCCAGGGGATAAGTTTACGTTCTTCGGTAGCGAGCGGATATTTGCCCCAGCAAGTTCCGCTACCTGTGACATGCAGTTCAACAAATATATGGAACCTTTCTCACATGTAAATCCAGTAGGTAAACATGTGAGTCCCAATGGAAATCACATGGCTACGGATCTAAATGTGCCTTTGCTCCGTTTTGCAGAGATATTATTAATTAAGGCCGAAGCTTCGATTATGCTCAATGGTAGCGGTGCTGGAGATAAAGAGCTTAATATGATCCGTAAACGTGCCAACCTGATCGAAAAGACAGGCATGACATTGGCTGATCTGAAACGCGAACGCCGTAATGAGTTGGCAGGTGAGTTTTCAGACCGTCACCGTGATTTAGTGCGCTGGGGCGATGCAGAGGCTACCTATGCCAAGCCGCTTCATACCTATGCGATGAAGAATGGTTCAGGCATGCCGGTTGAGTTTGCGGGTCGTAAATTTGATCCAAAAACTCACCACGTGTGG
>Ga0213829_1002056_pt1 | contig 13546 bp, 14 predicted proteins | sample MC6MC0896MG_FD_180665 | JGI IMG/M metagenome (GOLD analysis project Ga0213829, IMG submission 180665) | Enriched soil aggregate microbial communities from Iowa State University, Ames, United States - MC6-MC0896-MG | ecosystem: Environmental > Terrestrial > Soil > Unclassified | place: USA: Iowa...
ATGCTCGACGCCGGTTTCCAGTCGGACCTCGACGATCAGGACGAGCGCTGGGTCAACGCCCTGCGCCAGGACGTGCTGGATGTCGACGTGCCGATCGGCGCCACGGTCGCCCGTCGCCAGTTGCGCCTGCGGGACATCCTGAACATGCAGCCGGGGGACATTATCCCGGTCGACATGCCGGAAGAAATGATCATGCGCGCCAATGGCGTGCCTGCATTCAAGGTCAAGATGGGCTCGCACAAAGGCAACCTCGCGTTGCAAGTGATCGAGCCGATCGAGCGCCGTTGACCGGCGCGTTGCACATTCGCTTTTAACTGACGGCTCCCCTTTGGAAGGGGTGCCCGCCGAGGACACATGATGGCTAACGATATACACACCCAGGACGACCAGGCGCTGGCTGATGAATGGGCTGCGGCCCTCGAGGAAGCCGGTGACGGGCAGGCCGACATCGACGCCTTGCTGGCCGCCGATGCCGCCACCTCTCCGTCCAACCGTCTGGCGATGGAGGAGTTCGGCGGCGTGCCGAAGAACAATAATCCAGTCACCCTCGACGGTCCGAACCTGGAGGTGATCCTCGACATTCCGGTGTCGATTTCCATGGAAGTCGGCAGCACCGAGATCAACATCCGCAACCTGCTGCAACTCAACCAGGGTTCGGTGATCGAGCTCGACCGCTTGGCTGGTGAGCCGCTGGACGTCCTGGTCAACGGCACGCTCATCGCCCACGGCGAAGTGGTGGTGGTCAACGAGAAGTTCGGCATCCGCCTGACTGACGTGATCAGCCCAAGCGAACGCATCAAGAAGCTGCGCTGAGTGAACAGGGTCCTGCGAGGTTTATCGGGGTGGGCGCTGGCCTTGCCATTCAGCGTGCTGGCGGCCGAGCCGGTGGCGACTGTCGCCACGGCGGCGGCACCGGCGGTCAGCAGCGGAGTGGCCGGGCAATTGACCCAGCTGGTGTTCGGTTTGCTGCTGGTGCTGGGCTTGATCTTTTTCCTCGCCTGGCTGCTGCGCCGGGTGCAGCAGGCCGGGCCGGCCGGCAAGGGGCAGGTGATCGAACTGATCGGCTCGCGCGCGCTCGGTCCACGTGACCGGCTGATGCTGGTGCAGGTCGGCAACGAACAGATTCTGCTCGGCCTCAGTCCTGGCAGCATCACCGCCTTGCATGTGCTCAAGGAGCCGGTGCAAGTGCCGACCACCGAGAAAGCCACCCCCGAATTTGCCCAGCGCCTGATGGAGCTGATGGGCAAGGATCACAAGGATAAGAAGTGATGGCTGCGTTGCGCATCGTCTTGACGCTGGCCTTGATGCTGGCTGCACCGCTGGTGTACGCCGCCGACCCGTTGTCGATCCCGGCGATCACCCTGGGCACCAATGCCGAGGGCGCCCAGGAATACTCGGTCAGCCTGCAGATCCTGCTGATCATGACCGCGCTGAGTTTCATCCCGGCGTTCGTCATGCTGATGACCAGTTTCACCCGGATCATCATCGTCTTCTCGATCCTGCGCCAGGCCCTGGGCCTGCAGCAGACGCCATCGAACCAGATCCTCACGGGCATGGCGTTGTTCCTCACCCTGTTCATCATGGCGCCGGTGTTCGACCGGGTGAATCAGGACGCCTTGCAACCCTATCTGGCGGAAAAACTCACGGCCCAGGATGCCGTGGCCAAGGCCCAGGTGCCGATCAAGGATTTCATGCTGGCGCAAACCCGCAGCAGCGATCTGGAGCTGTTCATGCGCCTGTCCAAGCGCACCGACATCGCCTCGCCGGACCAGGCGCCGCTGACCATTCTGGTACCGGCCTTTGTCACCTCTGAGCTGAAAACCGCGTTCCAGATCGGCTTCATGATCTTCATTCCGTTCCTGATCATCGACCTGGTCGTGGCCAGTGTGCTGATGGCCATGGGCATGATGATGCTGTCGCCGCTGATCATTTCCCTGCCGTTCAAGATCATGCTGTTCGTGCTGGTGGATGGCTGGGCGTTGATCATCGGCACCTTGGCCAGCAGTTTCGGCGGTGTGTCGCCATGACCCCGGAAGTGGCGGTCGACATCTTCCGGGAAGCGCTGTGGCTGACTACCGTGATGGTTGCCGTGCTGGTGATCCCGAGTCTGCTGGTGGGGCTGCTGGTGGCGATGTTCCAGGCCGCCACCCAGATCAACGAACAGACCCTGAGTTTCCTGCCGCGCCTGCTGGTGATGCTGGTGACGCTGATCGTGGCCGGCCCGTGGCTGGTGCAGACTTTCATGGAATACATCCTGCAGTTGTACGGCAGTATTCCCCAGGTCATCGGCTAGACCATGTCGCTGTTGCAGCTGACCGACACCCAGATCAGCACCTGGGTCGCGACCTTCATGTTGCCGCTGTTCCGCGTGGGGGCGTTGCTGATGGTCATGCCGATCGTGGGCACGACCCTGGTGCCCGTGCGCGTGCGCCTGTACTTCGCGCTGGCCATCACCGTGGTGATCGTTCCGGGCCTGCCGCCGATGCCGCCGGTCAACGCGCTGGACCTGAGCGGGCTGCTGCTGATTGCCGAGCAGATCCTCATCGGCGCGGTGTTGGGGTTCGCCTTGCAGCTGTTCTTCCAGGCCTTCGTGATTGCCGGACAGATCGTCTCGATTCAGATGGGCATGGGCTTCGCCTCGATGGTCGACCCCACCAACGGCGTCTCGGTGGCGGTCATCGGGCAGTTCTTCACCATGCTGGTCACGCTGCTGTTTCTGTCCATGAACGGCCACCTGGTGGTGTTCGAAATCCTCACTGAAAGCTTCACCACGTTGCCGGTCGGCAGTGGGTTGGTGGTCAATCATTTCTGGGACCTGGCCGGCAAGCTCGGCTGGGTCCTGGGCGCTGCGCTGTTGCTGGTGCTGCCCGCGATCACCGCGTTGCTGGTGGTCAACATCGCGTTTGGCGTGATGACCCGGGCCGCCCCGCAGCTGAACATCTTCTCCATCGGCTTCCCCCTGACCCTGGTGCTCGGGCTGTTCATCGTCTGGGTCGGGCTGGCGGACATCATCAACCAGTATCAACCGCTGGCTTCCGAAGCCTTGCAGTGGTTACGCGAACTGGCACGGGCGCGCTGAGTCATGGCAGAGAGCGAAAGCGGTCAGGACAAGACAGAAGACCCCACGGAGAAAAAGAAAAAGGACGCCCGGGAGAAGGGCGAGATTGCCCGCTCCAAGGAACTCAACACCCTGGCGATCATGCTCGCCGGTGCCAGCGCGCTGCTGATCTTTGGCGGTGCACTGGCTCAGGAGTTGATGGAACTGATGCGGATGAACTTCTCGTTGTCGCGTGAAGTGGTGCTGGACCCGCGCGCCATGGGCACCTACCTGCTGCACTCCGGGCTGATTGCCTTGCTGGCGATCCAGCCGGTGATGATCACCTTGCTGCTGGCGGCGTTGATTGGCCCGATTTCCCTGGGTGGCTGGTTGTTCTCGGCCGGCACCATGGCGCCCAAGTTCAGCCGCATGAACCCTGGCGCGGGCCTCAAGCGCATGTTCTCGTCAAAGGCCGTGGTGGAACTGCTCAAGGCCCTGGCGAAATTTTTCATCATCCTGTTCGTGGCGCTGGCGGTGTTGTCCTCGGACATCGACGATCTGCTGCGCATTGCCCATGAACCGCTGGACATGGCGATCATCCACAGCCTGCAAGTGGTCGGCTGGAGCACCTTGTGGATGGCCTGCGGCCTGATCATCATCGCCGCGGTGGATGTGCCGGTGCAGCTGTGGGAAAGCGCCAAGAAACTGAAGATGACCAAGCAGGAAATTCGCGACGAGCACAAGGAGCAGGAAGGGCGGCCGGAAGTTAAACAACGGATTCGGCAACTGCAGCGCGAGATGTCCCAGCGGCGGATGATGGCGGCCATACCTGATGCCGATGTGGTCATCACCAACCCGACCCACTACGCCGTAGCGCTCAAGTACGACCCGGACAAGGGCGGGGCGCCGATGCTGGTGGCCAAGGGCAGCGACTTCCTGGCGTTGAAAATGCGCGAGATCGCCGTGGCCAACGAAGTGATGTTGCTCGAATCCCCGGCGCTGGCGCGGTCGATCTACTACTCCACCGAACTGGAGCAGGAGATCCCGGGCGGGCTCTATCTGGCCGTTGCCCAGGTACTGGCTTACGTCTACCAGATCCGCCAACACCGCGCAGGCAAGGGCAAGCGCCCGGATCCGCTCAAGGATGACCTGCCGATTCCGCCGGATCTGCGCCGCGATTCCTGATAGATGCGATGGGGCCATTCCAGCCAATAGAAATCTCGACTGACACAACGCCTCTGACAGATCAAAGCCAGTCAGCCAACACACAAAACCTGTGGGAGCGGGCTTGCCCGCGATGAGGCCATTCCAGCCAATAGAAATCTCGACTGACACACCGCCTTCGCCGGCAAGCCGGTCTCGCCCCTACATGAACTGTGCCTTACTTGAATCCTCAATCAGCCCTGCGGATCGATATTATCCAGCGCGCGATTCACCGCTAATTCGCCCAGCATGATCATTTGTGAAATGGCCATCATCGTATTGCGCTGAGAACCCTTCAGACATCCAGCAAAGTCATCCGCCACGACCCTGGCCGACGCCAGCGACTCGCAGGCATGGGCCAACAGGCTTTCGGTATCGATGCCGGGCGCAATGACGAACATCGTGCTGGGCTTTCGCTCGGTGGCGTTGATGCGGGCGGACAGGTTGATGTACTCATCGAGGGCGCGGTCGGCGGCTTCTTGGAGTTTTTGCGGATCGATTGAGGTGTCGGGGGAAGCGTCTTCGGTTTGCGGCGGGTTGGGCGTTACTTTGGACATAGATGGAACTCCATATGTATTGGAAGAGCCATCACCTTCGCTACCAAACGAAAGGTGGCGGCCGTACGCAGGTTGGTAGACCGGCCCACATGAAAAAACCGGCGCGCCCTAGGGCGCCCTGCGCACAGCCACCATAAAAGCAGGTGCCGATGAAGCACCTGGACAAGGTGACGTTGTGCGCCATGTGTGAGCGGCGGGCTACCAAACCCGATCGCTGTTTTTCAGCGACAGGGAAACGATAAAGGCCGGCCCGCAGGCGCACAAGCCGGCGGATTCTGATGCAGTCGTAGGCTGCGGCGCAAGCTTGTGTAGGCTCTGTAAGTGTCTGGAGATGTCGATTAAACAAAGATGTTTAAAGTCAAAATATCGTCCTTTTTTTTATAGATGAGTCATACCCCGTCCCCTGTTTGTTCCGCCGGATTTACAGCGGGATTCTTGACGGTTTCATCAATCAAGATTCTGTCGGCTCCCATAGGATCGGGGGCTACCGAAAAATCACTGCTCGACCCAGAACCCTCTGGGAGCGGGCTTGCCCGCGAAGAGGCCGGCCATGACACCGCCAATTCTCGAATAAGCCCCTCTATATTGGAATCGGTGTCCTATTGTTGATTTGGGTTTTGTGAGCCAGATCTAATATCGCTAGCTTTTACCACCACATCTTCATAGCGAGTGGTGCTGATGACGAAATGCTCCTTGTCACCGGCTTCTTTTATCCCGTCTACCCAGTTACTGGATGTGGAACGCTTCAAATACACATCAAAGATTACGGGTGTGACATCATTTTTGTTCCTTGTCGCTTCTTTAGCCACAGCTTGGGCAGTTTCCCGGTTTTTAGTTACATAAAACCCAAGCCCGTGGCCCGTACCTCGGTTGGAGCCTATGAAGCTGGGATCCAGTCCGTTTTCGAGACTTGCGACATGTTCACTAGTAGAACCATGATAACCAAAAAATTCATGTTGTTCTGACAGAGGCTTAGCGACTTTATTAGCGTGCTTTGAAGTGTTGCCATTTGTTGTTGTTTTCGAGAATTTTTTTCTGATCCAGCTTAATAATTTCCAACGGGACTGGCCGCTTGCGTCTGTGAAATTCATTGGATCTCCAGAGCAGTATGCATAAGGGTTCAATCCACCCTTCCCAAACGGACTCAAAACGTCCGGACTATTAAACCGCATCAAAGCTGGATTAAACGCCCGATATCCATTGCCCAATAAATAACATCCGGTCACCGGATCCGGCCGTTCGCCGTTAAAGCCGAGCAAGCTTGGTAACCCGCCTTCAACAGGGCGGTAACCATAAGGTGAATAGGCAATGGGCTGCGGGGGATGCTTGGCATTGCGCGTCTGCAACACCGAACGCTGCTGATCTGTGGACAGCAACGTGGTCTCGGGTGCATCACCCTCACTTCGCTGTTGCGCCAACAGCTGCTCGCCATGCTGAACGATCGAATAACGCATCACCCCCTGCATCTCGGTCGCCAGCCTGCTTTTGCAGTAAAAGCGCTGGCGCTCGAGGGTATCTGTCAATGCATGACTGATGAGTCGATCAAGAGGGTCGTAGTGGTATTGGCAGAGCACGGTTTCGCGCGGCGATGTCATGGAGGGGTGCTCCGAAGGTCCGAAGTGCGGGAGCTCAGTATTGGCGGTTTGGCTAGGGTTGGGTACTAGCAGAACTGATAGGTACGTTGGGTTTGCTCATTCGATTTGCTGGCTAGCGGCGCACACTCTCTGAGGTATCGCTGGCAGTACCGGCCTCATCGCGGGCAAGCCCGGCTCCCACAGGATCGGGGATGACTGAAAAATCACCGTTGGGCACAGAACCTTGTGGGAGCGAGCTTGCTCGCGATGAGGCCATCCCATCCAATAGATATGTTCACTGACACACCGCCTTCGCGAGCAAGCTCGCTCCCACCTTGGATCTCTGTCGTGCATAGAATGTTTGACCCGCATCGACCCCTGTGGGAGCGAGACCGGATTGCCGGCGAAAGCGCCTGTCCTGAAGCCACAAACCTCCGTTAAAACATCCCGGCCCCAAACCCCCGCAAAAGTTGGAAGGCTTCTTGCAGTACCCCCTCTGCGCCGGCGTCTGGCGTCAAAAGTTTGCTTCAAAGGAACGGGGAATACCGGTGGATCGCTCTCAGTTATTCAACACTGCTCGCACGAACGTTGCCGACCTGAGTCGCGGCAATCTGGGTGTGCCGTTGTTGTTGCTGGTCATGCTGGCGATGATGATGCTGCCGATGCCGCCGTTCCTGCTGGACGTGTTTTTTACGTTCAACATCGCGCTGTCGATCGTGGTCCTGCTGGTCTGCGTCTACGCCTTGCGCCCGCTGGATTTCGCGGTGTTCCCGACCATCCTGCTGGTGGCGACGCTGCTGCGGCTGGCGTTGAACGTGGCCTCCACCCGGGTGGTGATGCTCCACGGTCAGGACGGCCACGCCGCTGCCGGCAAGGTGATCCAGGCCTTCGGTGAGGTGGTGATCGGCGGTAACTACGTGGTCGGTATCGTGGTCTTCGCGATCTTGATGATCATCAACTTCGTGGTGGTGACCAAGGGTGCCGGGCGGATTTCCGAGGTCAGCGCACGTTTTACCCTCGATGCCATGCCCGGTAAGCAAATGGCGATTGACGCCGACTTGAACGCCGGTTTGATCGACCAGAACCAGGCCAAGGCCCGACGTTCCGAAGTCGCCCAGGAAGCCGAGTTCTACGGTTCCATGGACGGTGCCAGCAAGTTCGTGCGCGGTGACGCCATCGCCGGCCTGTTGATCCTGTTCATCAACCTGATCGGCGGCATGGCGGTCGGCATCTTCCAGCACGGCATGACCTTCGGCGACGCCGGCAAGGTGTACGCGCTGTTGACCATCGGTGACGGTTTGGTGGCGCAATTGCCATCACTGTTGTTATCGACAGCCGCCGCGATCATGGTGACCCGTGCGTCCGGTTCCGAAGACATGGGCAAACAGATCAATCGCCAGATGTTCGCCTCGCCGAAAGCCTTGGCGGTCGCGGCCGGCTTGATGGCGGTGATGGGCCTGGTGCCGGGCATGCCGCACTTCTCCTTTCTCAGCATGGCGGCCCTGGCGGCCGGCGGCGCGTACCTGTTCTGGAAGAAGCAGAACAGCGTCAAGGTCCAGGCCCTGCAAGAGGTCCAGCGCCAACAGGAGTTGCTGCCGTCGCCGGCCCGCGCCCAGGAAACCAAGGAGTTGGGCTGGGACGACGTCACCCCGATCGACATGATCGGCCTGGAAGTCGGCTACCGCCTGATTCCGCTGGTGGATCGCAACCAGGGTGGTCAGTTGCTGGCGCGGATCAAGGGCGTGCGCAAGAAACTGTCCCAGGACCTGGGCTTCCTGATGCCGACCGTGCATATCCGTGACAACCTCGACCTGGCGCCGAGCGCCTACCGGCTGACCCTGATGGGGGTGATCCTGGCCGAAGCGGAGATTTACCCGGATCGGGAACTGGCGATCAACCCGGGGCAGGTCTACGGTACGTTGAACGGCATAAACGCTAAAGATCCGGCTTTCGGCCTGGAAGCGGTCTGGATCGAAGTCAGCCAGCGGGCCCAGGCGCAATCCCTCGGTTATACCGTGGTCGATGCCAGTACCGTGGTGGCAACCCATTTGAACCAGATTCTGTACAAGCACTCCAGTGAGCTGATCGGCCACGAAGAAGTGCAGCAACTCATGCAATTGCTGGCCAAGAGCTCGCCAAAGCTGGCCGAAGAGCTGGTGCCGGGCGTGGTCTCGCTGTCGCAGTTGCTCAAGGTGTTGCAGGCGTTGCTGGCCGAACAGGTGCCGGTGCGGGACATTCGCAGCATTGCCGAGGCGATCGCGAACAACGCGGCCAAGAGTCAAGATACCGCCGCGCTGGTGGCGGCCGTCCGCGTCGGCGTATCCCGCGCAATCGTCCAAAGCATTGTAGGCACTGACTCCGAGCTGCCAGTGATCACGCTGGAGCCAAGGTTGGAACAGATATTGCTCAATAGTCTTCAGAAGGCGGGACAAGGCTCGGAAGAGGGCGTTCTGCTGGAGCCAAGCATGGCTGAAAAGCTGCAGCGTTCGTTGATCGAGGCGGCGCAGCGCCAGGAAATGCAAGGTCAGCCGGTGATTCTGCTGGTAGCCGGTCCGATTCGCGCGATGTTGTCGCGTTTTGGTCGGCTCGCAGTCCCGGGTTTGCATGTGTTGGCGTACCAGGAAATCCCTGACAACAAGCAAGTGACCATCGTTGCGACAGTAGGGCCCAACGGCTGAGGTAAGCGTTCATGCAAGTTAAGCGTTTTTTCGCCGCCGATATGCGTCAGGCCATGAAGCTGGTTCGTGATGAGCTGGGCGCTGACGCCGCCATCATTGGCAACCGCCGGATCGCCGGTGGTGTCGAGCTGACGGCAGCCCTGGATTACAAGCTGTCGGCGCTGGCGCCGCGTGTGCCGAACATGGAGCTCGAAGACGAACTGCGCAAGACCCAATCGCGGATCGTCACCGCCCAGGCCGAACTGAGCCTGCGAAGCGAAGGCGAGAGCGACAAGGCGACCAATCGTCAGTTGTTCGCCGGCCTGCCGCTGACCGCCGCCGAGCCACTGGTCGAGCCGACTTACACCGAACCTGCACGCCCTGCGCCAGCGCCTGCCGCGGCCTCAGGTGGCGTCGACCCGCGTGCCTTCGACTCGATGCGTTTCGAGCTCAACAGCCTGCGCGAATTGATGGAAGTGCAACTCGGCTCCCTGGCCTGGAATCAGCTGCAAGGCAGCCGCCCGGCCCAGGCCAACCTCTGGCGTCGCATGCAGCGCATCGGCCTGTCCGGCCCGTTGTCCCGGGATTTGCTGGCAATGATTCCCGACATCGAAGAGCCCCGTCAGGCCTGGCGCATGTTGCTGGCGCACCTGGCGCGGATGATCTCCACACCGGACATCGAACCCCTGGAAGAGGGGGGCGTGATTGCCATGGTGGGCCCTGCGGGCATGGGCAAGACCACCACCCTGGCCAAACTCGCGGCCCGGTACGTGCTCAAGTACGGCGCGCAGAATATTGCGTTGGTGAGCATGGACAGCTACCGGATCGGTGCCCAGGAACAACTCAAGACCCTCGGCCGCATTCTCAATGTGCCGGTGACGCACGTCGACCCGGGGCAATCGTTGATGCAGGCGCTCGATCCCTTGCTGCGCAAGCGTGTGGTGCTGATCGATACCGCCGGCCTGCAGGCCAGCGACCCGGCCCTGCGCATGCAGCTCGAAAGCCTGGCCGTGCGTGGCATCAAGTCAAAGAATTATCTGGTCTTGGCCACCACCAGCCAGAAACAGGTGCTGACGGCCGCTTATCACAGTTACAAGCGCTGCGGGCTCGCTGGCTGCATCCTGACTAAACTGGATGAAACGGCAAGTCTGGGCGAGGTGTTGAGCTTGGCCATCAGCCATGATTTACCTGTGGCTTACCTGACCGATGGCCCGCGGATTCCGGATGATTTGCATCTGCCGCGTCGTCATCAGTTGGTCAGCCGTGCAGTAAGCGTGCAAATGCAGGAAGAACCCAGCGAAGAAGCCATGGCTGATATGTTCGCTGATATTTATCACAGCCCGACCAAACAGGTCGGCTGAGGTAGCAATGAATAGTTTTTGTACCTACATCGATGGCCTGCCATGCATTGTTCCGTTTGTGAACGCGCAGCCAGTAATGTGGCCTCCGTCTATGCAAGACAAGGTAAAGAAATAACATGGGCAGCATGCATCCCGTACAGGTGATCGCGGTGACCGGCGGCAAAGGTGGCGTCGGGAAAACTAACGTGTCAGTGAACTTGTCCCTGGCTCTCGCCGAGCTCGGCCGGCGCGTCATGTTGCTGGACGCCGATCTGGGGCTGGCGAACGTCGACGTCCTGTTGGGACTGACACCCAAACGTACCCTGGCCGACGTGATTGAAGGCCGCTGCGAGCTGCGCGACGTTCTGTTGCAAGGCCCGGGCGGCATTCGTATCGTGCCGGCCGCGTCCGGCACGCAGAGCATGGTGCATCTGAGCCCGGCGCAACATGCCGGCCTGATCCAGGCCTTCAGCGATATCGGCGATAACCTCGACGTCCTGGTGATCGACACCGCGGCGGGCATTGGTGAGTCGGTCGTCAGTTTCGTTCGCGCAGCGCAGGAAGTGTTGCTGGTGGTCTGCGACGAACCGACTTCGATCACCGACGCCTACGCCCTGATCAAACTGCTCAACCGCGATTACGGCATGAACCGCTTCCGCGTCCTGGCCAACATGGCCCAGAGCCCGCAGGAAGGTCGCAACCTGTTCGCCAAGTTGACCAAGGTCACCGATCGTTTCCTCGACGTCGCCTTGCAATACGTCGGCGCCGTGCCGTATGACGAAAGCGTGCGCAAGGCCGTGCAGAAACAGCGCGCTGTCTATGAGGCCTTCCCGCGTTCCAAGTGCTCCCTGGCCTTCAAGGCCATTGCACAGAAGGTCGATACCTGGCCACTGCCGGCCAATCCCCGCGGGCACCTGGAGTTTTTCGTCGAACGCCTCGTGCAACAAACCGCAGGACCGGTGCTATGACAGCCGGTGGCTACAACTTTTACAAGCAGTCGGCACGTGACGCGCAGTACGAGCTGATCGAGCGTTACGCGCCACTGGTCAAACGCATTGCTTACCACTTGCTGGCGCGTCTGCCGGCCAGTGTCCAGGTCGAAGACCTGATCCAGGCCGGGATGATCGGCCTGCTGGAAGTGTCGACCAAATATGACGCCAGCAAAGGCGCCAGCTTCGAGACATACGCGGGCATTCGAATCCGCGGCGCGATGCTCGATGAAGTGCGCAAGGGGGACTGGGCGCCACGTTCGGTCCACCGCAATACCCGCATGGTCAGCGACGCGATTCGCTCGATTGAAGCAAAAAGCGGTCGCGACGCTAAAGATCACGAAGTTGCGGCCGAACTCCAATTGAGTCTCGACGATTATTACGGGATTTTGAACGACACCCTGGGCAGTCGGCTGTTCAGTTTCGACGATCTGTTGCAGGACGGCGAACACGAAGGGCTGCACGAGGATGGCGCGAGTGCGCATCCGGAGCCGTCACGGGACCTGGAAGATGAACGCTTCCAGGCGGCGCTGGCGGATGCGATCGCCAATTTGCCTGAGCGTGAGCGACTGGTGTTGGCGCTGTACTACGACGAAGAGCTGAATCTCAAGGAAATCGGCGAGGTTCTGGGGGTCAGCGAATCCCGGGTCAGCCAGTTGCACAGCCAGTGCGCGGCCCGTTTGCGGGCGCGTTTGGGGGAGTGGCGAGCGCGCTGAAGGCAGTGTGGGGACACTGCGAACGTGACTGGCGGGGTGGTGAACTGCGCCGGTCTCGATCTGTTGTGCTTCAGACAGTCATCGAGTGTATCGCCGGATTGATTGAAATGGCGCGTCCAGGTGTTGGGCGCGTTTAAGACTGCTTGGAGGTCGACTTGGACAAGAACATGAAAATCCTCATCGTTGATGACTTCTCAACGATGCGGCGGATCATAAAAAACCTGTTGCGTGACCTTGGGTTCACCAACACGGTCGAGGCGGATGATGGCACTACCGCCATTCCCGTGCTCAACAGCGGCAGCATCGACTTTCTGGTCACCGACTGGAACATGCCTGGCATGACCGGCATCGATCTGCTGCGCCACGTGCGCGCCGATGAAAAACTCAAGCACCTGCCAGTGCTGATGGTGACCGCTGAAGCCAAGCGCGAGCAGATCATCGAAGCGGCCCAGGCCGGTGTTAACGGCTATGTGGTCAAACCCTTCACGGCCCAGGCGTTGAAAGACAAAATCGAAAAGATTTTCGAACGCATTGGTTGAGCAACGGCGCCACGGGGAAGCTATGGAGCATCAAGAATCTTCACAGGGCGATTTCGAGTCGACCCTGAAAAAACACGCGGTCGAACTGGTCGATTGCCTTGAAAAAGGCAAGTTCGGCGACGCGGTGCAACTGATCCATGAGCTCAATCAGACCCGTGACCGCGGCCTGTATCAGGAAGTTGGCAAGCTCACCCGCGAGTTGCATAGCGCGATCGTCAATTTCCAGATTGACCCGCACATGCCGCAAGCCAAGGAAGTCTCCCAGATCACGGACGCCACGGAGCGCCTGGGCTATGTGGTCCGGCTGACCGAAGCCGCGGCCAACCGCACCATGGACCTGGTAGAGAACGCCACGCCGCTGGTCAACAGCCTGAGCAACGAAGCCCAGGCGCTGAGCACGGACTGGGGACGGTTCATGCGTCGCGAAGTCGGGGCTGAAGAGTTCCGCGAACTGGCCCGGCGGGTCGACGGTTTCCTGACACGCAGCTGCGTCGACAACCGCATTGTGTCGAGCAACCTCAACGATATCCTGCTCGCCCAGGATTATCAGGACCTCACCGGTCAAGTGATCAAGCGTGTGACCCAATTGGTCACCGAAGTTGAAAGCAACCTGCTCAAACTCGTGCTGATGGCCAGTCAGGTGGACCGCTTTGCGGGCATCGAACATGACCGTGAAGCGATGCGCGCAGAAAAAGATCCGCAAAAACAGCTCTCGCAGGGTGAAGGTCCGCAGATTCATGCCGATAAAAGAGAAGACGTTGTGTCCGGTCAGGACGATGTGGACGATTTGCTTTCCAGCCTTGGATTTTAAGACCTGTTAGGAGCACCCCATTTAATGAGCTTCGGCGCCGATGAAGAGATCCTTCAGGATTTCCTGGTTGAGGCCGGCGAGATTCTAGAGCAACTGTCCGAACAGCTGGTCGAGCTGGAAAGC
>Ga0213829_1002059_pt1 | contig 13537 bp, 8 predicted proteins | sample MC6MC0896MG_FD_180665 | JGI IMG/M metagenome (GOLD analysis project Ga0213829, IMG submission 180665) | Enriched soil aggregate microbial communities from Iowa State University, Ames, United States - MC6-MC0896-MG | ecosystem: Environmental > Terrestrial > Soil > Unclassified | place: USA: Iowa...
AATCGATAAGTCTAACAATACTAGCATAAAAGATTCTCGCCAACATGCAGTTATTTCCTTATATCAAATTCTAATTGTTTCTGGTGTTGCAGTGCTATTTAGTATTTTCATTTCCTTCTTTATGACTAGAATCATTCGCCGTTCTGTTATTGGTGTTGTCAATAATGTAGAAAGTACAACAAACTCTATTTCTGAAATAAAAAAATCGATAGATCAAACAGCGATAAGTGCACAAGTATTAGATGCTTCGATGAACAAAACTAACGATTCTGTAAGCGAACTTGTTGCTTCTATTCAACAAGTATCAGGGAACACGAATGTAACAGCTTCCGGTGTGGATGAAATCTCCGCTGCGGTGGAACAAATGAGCGCCTCGATTAGTTTGGTGGCAAATAGTTCAGATCATCTAGCTTCCTCAGCGGAGGAAACATCTTCTGCTATTCAAGAAATGATGGTTTCTGTGGAACAAGTGGCTGGGAACGCTGGTAATGCAGGGGCAAGTGTAGAACAAATAGCATCAGCTATAGAATTAATGAGCAAGTCTATTGAAGGGGTAAGCAAGAATGCAGTTAATTTGAACCAAACTGCTGAACAAACCTCTGAAACGGTGGAGGAAATGGTTGTTTCAATTAAGAAAGTTGCCGACAGTGCACAAACCGTTAACAAACTTAGCAACTCTGTAAAAAATGATGCACTAGAAGGAACAGTCTCTCTGAATGAAACTTTGGATGGGATGAAAGAAATTTCTCACGTGATTAACCAGACAATTCATGTAATGGAGAATTTAGGTAAAAGCTCTGAAGAAATCGGAAGCATTATCGAAGTGATTGATGATATCGCCGAACAAACGAATCTATTGGCACTTAACGCTGCGATTGAAGCAGCTCGTGCTGGAGAACATGGAAAAGGATTTGCGGTTGTTGCGGAAGAAGTACGTAAGCTAGCAGAAAGGTCTGCAAAGGCAACAAAAGAAATTGCCAGCCTCATCAAAGGGATCCAAAATGAAACAACTGTTGCTGTCACCTCAATCAATGAAGGTGCCGATAAAGTCAACATAGGAAATCAATTGGCGGAAAAAACGAATCAAGCAATAAAGAAAATATCAGAAGGAATTGTCCAAGTAACAGAGGAAATGAACCAAATTGCAAAAGCCACGGAAGAACAAACGAGGAATAGCGAATTTATTACAAAAGCAGTGGAGAATTTTACGAAGCAAGCGACAGAAATGACGTATTCTACAAAAGAACAATTCATCACTGCTGAAGAAATCGTCACGGGTATAAACAATACAAAAAACCAAGTTAGACAAATCAGTATAGCTACAGCGGAACAAGCCAAGGGAGGTCGTGCAATAGTTGAAGCAGTAGAAAATGTCACAAACCAATCTAGCTCAGTGACAAACGCCACTAGAGAACAGGCACTTACTGCCGATGAAATCGTCAGCAGCATCACCCATATTAAAGAATTGGTCAAACAAATGACGATAGCTACAAGTGAACAAGCAAGATATGGTGAAGAAATTGCTTTAGAAGTTGGCCATGTTCAGAAACAAACAGAAACGTTGAACGATGGTATAGTAACCCAAACTAAAGAAGTTGACGAGGTAGTGTTCGCAATTACTGACGTTAATACACAAATTGAAAAACTAAAATAAAAAGCTGTCACTTTTGAAACGCTTTCGCAGCTTTGCGAAGGCGTTTTAATTCCCCACTTTTATTTTGATAGAAAAGATTTTTAACAAATTATTTAATATCCAAAAGAGGAGAACATAAAAATGTGGAGAAAAAAGTCAAGTAATGAATTGAGGGAATGGTTTAGTAATGTATTACTAAAAAAGACACGAAAAACTTCATTTACAGATTTAAGTAAGCGGTTCATAAATATCAATATGAATATTAAACTTTGGGGCAGTTTTATTTTCATATTATTATTATTATCATCTATATCGATTGTTTCATTAACTAAATTAAACCTTTTAAGTGATGATGTGCGATTCATAGGAAAAACTCAAGTGCCAGAGATTCAATTAATCGGAGACATAAAAGAAGAGGTCATTCGGATTCGTCTAAATGCAACTAAGCACGCTTATGAACAAAGTGGAGATGAAAAAGCAAATTTAGAAAAGGCTGTTAAAAAAGATATCATAAAAGTAAGAAAAAATATAAAAGTGATGAACAAACAATTTGTTACCAATAACAATAAAAAATTATTTATCGAGTTCAGCAAAGAATTTGAAAATTTCGCTAATGCTATTCCATCTTTCTTTGAAAAATCTAGTAGCAGTGATTATTATACAACACATGGAAGCTTAGGGGTATTAGCCTATCAAGGGGATATGACGATTAAAGCTCTTGATAAAGTTTCTAAAGATGTTCATAAGGACACCAATAAGATTATTAACGAAGCAGATCATGATTCAACTCGTTCCATTATTCAAATTATTATCGTTTCAGTGGTTGCCATTCTTTCTAGCATATTAATTGCATTCTTTATTACGAAACTTATTCGTCGTTCTGTTATTAGAGTTGTAAAAAATGTAGACACTACAACAAATTCTGTTACTGAAATAAAAAATTCGATAGATAAAACCTCACTTAGTGCACAAGAATTAGCAGCCTCTATGATCAAAGCAAATGATTCTGTAAGTGAGCTTGTTGCCTCCATTCAACAGGTAGCAGGAAACACCAATCTAACGGCTTCAGGTGTGGATGAAATCTCTGCTGCAGTAGAACAAATGAGTGCTTCAATTAATTTAGTGGCAGCGAGTGCGGAGCACTTGGATACTTCTTCGGATGAAACATCTTCTGCTATTCAAGAAATGATGGTTTCTATTGAACAAGTAGCTATTAACGTTGGTAACGCGGGCATTGGTGTGGAACAAATTACAAAGGCAATTGAATTAATGAGCAAGTCTATTAAAGGTGTCAGTGAAAATGCAGTTAATTTGACTACTATGGCTGAACAATCTTTTGAAACGGTTGAGGAAATGGTCTTATCGATCAAGAAAGTCGCAGATAGTGCGCATACGGTTAACGATCTTAGTAACTCTGTTAAGAAGGATGCCCATGAAGGAACGATTTCACTGAATGAAACTTTAAATGGGATGAAAGAAATTTCACAGGTGATCAACAAAGCAAGCGATGTGATCGAGAACTTGGGGAAAAGCTCTGAAGAAATCGGAAGTATTATCGAAGTTATTGATGATATCGCTGATCAAACTAATCTATTAGCTCTTAATGCCGCAATTGAAGCTGCACGTGCTGGTGACCATGGAAAAGGCTTTGCGGTTGTGGCAGATGAAGTGAGAAAACTAGCTGAACGGTCTGCTATGGCAACAAAAGAAATTGCTATCAGAATCAAAGAAATTCAAAGTGAAACCGCAGTTGCTGTTGCTTCAATCAAAGAAGGTGAACAGAAAGTGATTTTTGGAAATGAATTGGCAGAAAAAACGAATCAAGCAATCAAGAAAATAACTGAAGGCATTGCTCAAGTGAATGATGAGATGAACTTAATTGCCAAAGCTACTGAGGATCAAACGAAAAATAGTGAATTTATCACAAAAGCGGTTGAGAATGTGACGAAACAAGCAATAGAAATGACACAATCAACAAAAGAACAATCCATTGCGGCAGAAGAAATCTTTGGAGGCATACAAAATACAAAAGAACAGGTTGAACAAATTAGTTTGGCAACGGCTGAACAAGCACAAAGCAGTCAAACAATCGTAGAAGCCATTGAAAATGTTACCACCCAATCTAGCTCTGTAACAAACGCCACAAAGGAACAAGCTCTGACTGCTGAAGAAATCGTTCGCAATATCAATAATATTAAAGAAATGGTTCAACAAATGATGATCGCAACGAATGACCAAGCAAAGTATGGTCAAGAAATTGCGTTAGAGGTTGGAAATATTCATAAACAAACAGAAGAACTAAATGATAATATTGAAACAGAAACGAGAGAAGTGGCTGAAGTAGTACATGCTATTACTGAGGTAAATACACAAATAGTAAAGCTGAAGTAACAGGAGTATCGGAAAGATGCCTTCGCAGAATTTGCGAAGGTAATTTTTATATTACTCCTAAAAAGTAGTAAAGTATAAGTTCAGGAAAATCTATTTTGATGGATGATATTTATAAAAATGATAAAAAAACAAAAACTATCAAAAATATTTGAATCAATTTTGAAAAATTATGGTAATATGAGAAGTATAATTACTCATACTCGGATCGATGTTGTAATAGTTTTTAGAACCAAACCAAATGAGTGAATCAGGTGATTGAGGCAATACTGAGGTAAATATACAAATGATAAAATTAACGTAAATAGCTTCTGTGAAGGAACGGTGCCAAGTCATATGAGGAGACGTTCAATCAGACGCCAGCTGAAAAAGGAAGAGATTATGTGATACATAAACTGATGGAATTAGCAATGAAAATTAAGGGATATTGCGGAATTGATTTTACTAAGAATCTTGCAAGTTTAGATTTGAAAGTTTCAAGAAGGCTTAATGAAATAGGATTTAATTTAGAAGAATATATTAACTATTTAAAAACAGACTCAAATGAATGGGATAAACTTGTTGAACATATTACCATAAATGAAACCTACTTTTTTAGGGAATTTAACCAACTAGAAGAATTTCAGAACTTGCTAAAGAAACAATCAGGTAAATTTATCAATGTATGGTGTATCCCTTGTTCTACAGGGGAAGAGGCCTATTCCCTTGCCATCTTGGCAAAGGAGGTAGAACTTTCAACTGGCAATCGCGTTAGAATCGTAGCATCGGATCTTAACAAAAAAGTTTTGGACCATGCTAAAAGAGGGCATTATTCAAAAAATTCCTTATCATTTAGAAGAATTCCGGAAAACAAAGAGTATCTTAAAAAGTACTTTATTGAAACTGAGAGTGGCTATGAAGTGAAAAATGAAATTAAACAAATGGTTTCATTTGAACCATTTAACTTGACAGATTTCCCTATATATACAAATTACAATCAAATTGATGTTATTTTCTGCCGAAATGTCTTGTTCTATTTTAATGATGAGATCATTAAAAAAGTTATTAGAGGTTTTTATTCAATTTTAAACAATGATGGATATTTATTTTTGGGTCACGCAGAGTCCATCTCAAGTTTTGATAGTAAATTTATCCCAGTTCACACAAAAGAAGCTTATTACTACAAGAAGGATATTTTGTAACTTTTAATGTTTTTTTGTGGAAAGTTAAGGTATAATAACTACATCATTTTGATATATTTTGATAGATTTTTATGATGAAATTTTTGGAGGTGAATCCATTTGAAAATACAAGAAACAGTTAGGATGAATATAGGTGACCAAAGACTTTCAACAACCGAACGGACTTCAGCTAATTCAGCTTCATTTCAAAAAATTATGAACTCCTATTCCAAAGCACTAACCCAGGATCACCTCCATCAGCTGTTGCAGGACATCGATCAGCAAGGCCTGCAGCTAAGCGAAAAGCCAACGTTAAAAGAACTCCATAAATACAAAAATTTGGTCAAACAATTTATGGGTGAGGTAACAAAAAACGGGATGGGCTTATACCAAACAGAAAGCTGGGATCCGTATGGTGGAAATAAAACACTTAAGACGATCCAAGTACTCGATCGTAAACTTATGGAATTAACGGATCATGTATTAAACCAACAAAATGCAGGTCTAACCATTTTGGAAAGAATAGGAGAAATCAAAGGCTTATTGATTAACCTTTATTCGTAAAATTGTTCTTATTGATTAGTTATTCTGTCATTGTTGATGGACACAAACAAAGGGTTCCCTGAGCCCATTTTAGTAAGCATCGTTGTAGCGGTTCTAGCAATGAATACTTTAGTAAACTAGTAAGGGAGCGAACAGGTGCAAACATATATAAACGAAATCTTCCTAGGGCTCATTTTGATTGGCGTGATTTATTTGGCTGTTAGAGGCTCGCACCGACGGAAGTTATACTCAAATGAGGATTTGTATCAAAAAATGAACGAAAACCAAAAACAATTGATCCAAGAAATCACCGAGCTAAAAATTGCCCTTAAACAATATCAACAAACAATAAAAGCTGAGACCGAGCAATGGAGGATCGATAGATATGAAATGGCAGCATCTATTAAAGCTACTAAAAAAACAATGAGTGGGCAAAATTTGTTATTACATGATCGCTATAAGGAAATTTTTGATTTACATAATCAAGGTCTTTCCGTTGATCAAATTGCTATGAAGCTTGAAAAAGGCTCCGGTGAAGTAGCTTTTATTTTACAGCTGGCTGCCCAAGAATGCAGCTAAAAAGGGGGATTAATCATGATAAGAGGTTTATATTCAGCGGCTTCAGGGATGTTTTCACTGGAGCGAAAGCAAGAAACATTGGCCGATAATCTGGCCAATGCACAAACACCAGGATATAAAAAGGATGATACAGTTCAACGGGCGTTCCCGAAATTATTAATTCAACGAATCCAGGACTTTAATGAAAATGGAAAGATCACAAATGCTGGAGCATTCCAATTACCGGGACAGGCTATTACGATAGGTGAATTATATAATGGTGTTTATACACAGGAACGAATACCTAGTTTCAGTCAGGGGGCACTGGTAGAAACGGGAAATCCGTTAGACCTTGCGATTGAAGATCAGGGGATTCCCGCGCAAACGATAAATGGCCGGCCCGTGAAACCGGCTGCCTTCTTTGGCGTTCAGCTCCCTGATGGAACCATTGGCTACACAAGGAATGGAAAGTGGGATTTAGATGCAAATGGTCACCTAGTGACATCAGAGGGTTATCTTGTGTTGGGGGCGGATCATAATCCCATCCAAATGACTGACAGTATTCGTAAAGAGGATTTGTTCATTAGCCCGAATGGCCAGTTAATTGCCTATCCTAATGATCCATCTAGAACAAGGGCGGCCGGCCAGATTGGCCTAGCAGTGGTACAAAATCCGGCCGAACTTCGTCGCCTGGGAGGAAATGTATTCCAGTCAGATAATCCAGTACCATTTATCCAAGATGCCGGAGGAACTAATCCTGGTATTTCTCTTTATCAAGGATTCACTGAACAGTCGAATGTTGATCCAGGTCAAACGATGACAGATATGATGATGACGATTAAGGGGTATGAAGCAAACCAAAAGGTAATAAGTGTTTATGATAACTCTTTACAACAACTATACTCGGTCGGAAAGATAAACGGATAATCTGCTGCTTCCATCTGTGGGAGTTTTTTGCAAGTTAGTAAACGATAAAAAACGCTAAGAATAGGAGATAAGCATTTTGAATACGTCATTATTTATCTCATCAGGTGCTTTGCAAGCATACCAGCAAAAAATTGATACGACAGCAAATAATGTTGCCAATGTGAACACGACCGGTTTTAAACGCAGGGACCAAAGCTTTTCTGAGATTTTAGCATCGCAATTTAACAATCAGCCACTAATAAATCAAGAAATCGGAAGGCTCACACCTAATGGAATACGAGTCGGTTATGGCACACGGACAGGACTTACACAACTTGACATCGAGCAAGGACAAGCTGTTCAAACAGGTAATCCTTTTGATCTCATGATATCTGGTAAGGGATTTTTCCAAGTTGGTTATCCATCTGCATTTGCCGGAGGACCTAACGAGGTGAGATATACACGCGATGGCAATTTCCATGTTAGTCCTAATCCCAACAAACAGGGAAGCTTTCATTTAGTAAACGCCAATGGGGGTTATCTGTTAGACCAGAATGGTAATCCAATCGAACTAGATGGACAATATGAAGTGAACATCGATTCAATGGGGCAAATTCAGTTGAAAAGTAAAAATGGCCAAGGAGCAACATTCAAATCAGCTCAGCAAGTGGGTATTGTGGATATTCAAAATCCTCACGTGTTACAGAATGTCGGTGAAAATGAATTCGCGATTGATCCCAATGTATTAGCGAATGGTAGAAATGCAGCTAATTATGTGAGAATGATGGTCCCAGGAGAGATACAAATCTCATCGGGTTATCTCGAAGGATCGAATGTGGATTTGTCAAAAGAAATGACTGATCTGATGACAGCTCAGCGGGGGTTTCAATTAAACTCTAGAGCGGTTTCCTATGCAGATCAGATGTCAGGGATTACCAATAATATATTAAAGTAATTTTTGAACGTCAATAAGATTGACTAGAAAAGGCCGCTTCCTCGTAAATCCTCGAGGTGATTGCGGCTTTTTTTACATATCTACAAATATAAGAATTAGCCATAGGTATTGCTTAATAAGACTAATCACTTCCTTTAAACTATTTTGAAATGCTTCCGATAAATAATGATATATGGGTATTTACCTATGGATTCCTTAAAAGCAGATAAAATCTCACCGAGAATTGAACATAATTTTGCATGCGTAAAAAAATACTTTTAAAAAAATAGCTTTTTATAAAGGAGGAAAACGATTTGGTTAACTTAACAACACATATATCCGGCCTAGCATCAGGTTTGGATACAGAAAAAATAGTAAGTGACATGATGAAGGTAAATAGAATTCCTTTGGATAAACTGCAGCAAGCGAAAACGGTTAACAAATGGAAAACGGAGGCCTATCGAGAAGTCAACTTGAAAATAGCTAGTTTCAGAGATGCAATGCAGGATTTAAGACTGCAAGGAACGTTTAACGCTCAAAAAGCGACTTCGAGCAATGCAAGTATTGATGTTTCAATGTCAGGTGAGTCTAAACTTCTAAACTTCACGATTTCAGAAGCAAAACTTGCTACCTTGGGAACGAGTAGTTCGGTCAGTTTTGACACGAAAATAGGAAAAGGGACGGACAAAATTGACCCTAATGCAACCGCTGACTTAACGTTTAAACTTAATGGAATTGAAATTACCATACCTAAAGATAGTACCTTTGACCAGGCGATTGCACAGATCAATTCGAAAAGTGCGGACACAAATGTCAAAGCTACAAATGTTGGGGGTTCATTAGTATTTACATCCACTGAAGCAGGCGCAGGTAAACCAATCACGATTTCCGATTCTAGCCCTGATGCGCAGTCACTATTAAAGATTACCAACGGAGCTACAAACGCTATTGATCCAGCTGAGCAGTTTTCTGCTGGTACTTTTTCTAATGGGGCGCCTGCTGAGTCAGGATATGTTGTCATCAATGGTACAAAAATCACTGTTTCCGATAACACCTTCACATATGATGGTGTTCAAATCAAATTAAAATCAGCGGTTTCTGTGGATAACCCAGCTACTGTAAATGTTGTTTCAGATACAGATAAGGTCTTTGACAAACTGAAGACATTTGTTGATAAATACAATGACCTAATAAAAGATTTGAATGACAAACTTTCTGAGAGTAAAAACCGTAACTTCCCACCGTTAACTGAGGCACAAAAGAAAGATATGAAAGAAGCAGATATTAAGTTATGGGAGGATAAAGCAAAAAGTGGTCTACTCGCAAATGATCCTGCGATCCGTCAATTCCTTACACAGCTTCGTTCAAGCATGAGTGAAATTATTAAAGGAGAAGGGATTAATCCATCTTTTGACTCACTGCCAGAAATCGGAATCACAACTAGCAAGGATTATAAAGACAATGGTAAATTAGTTTTAGATGAGTCTAAGCTAAAATCACTGTTGACTACTAATCTAACCGATATCCAAAAAATGTTTTCCACCAAGTTCGAGACTAATAATCCGAATGATACAACTATAACAAGTGCTGAAAAACACAAAAATAGTGGATTTGCGATCAGGGTTTATGATCGGATTGGCGACATTTTATCAGAACTAAAAGTAAAAGCTGGGGCACCAGGAACGATTTCTGTTAACAGCTTTTTAGGAAAAGAGGCTGCCTCCATTGACGAAAGAATGGTAAAAGTTCAGAATCGAGTATATGCGCAAGAGCAAGCCTTATGGACAAAATTTAACGCTATGGAAAAAGCCCTGCAACAGCTAAATAGCCAGAGTTCATTTTGGTATAATCAACTTGGGCAATAATAAATTCAACATTGTTCAAAGGAGTCACTCTTTATGGGTGACTCTTTTTATTTTGATTTAAGACAAAAATTATCGACATTAATTCCTTATATGTTCTTTATTCTAATATAAAGAAAACTCGCCGATTGGCGAGCCCCTAAGGGTGAAGACAGAGGCGTAGTTGCACTTATGCGTTAGGAAAGTATAAATTTGAAAAAATTTATACTTTCCTAATAGCCAAAAAAAGTTTGATAAAACAACTAAACCAATTGTTTGATTCGCCGATAAAATAAATAACAAAGAATTCTTCGAAAAAAAGGACTGCAAAACAAATCGTTGAAAACGGTACACAATATGTTTGATGTCCGATAAGAATACATACGATCGAATTCTTTTATGAAATAAAAAAAATGTAGGAATAACTAAACGAATAAATTAATTTACCGATAAGAATAAATACGAAGGAAATACTTCGGTAAAACAGGCGAAAAATATTTTGATAAATGGTATGAGAGTTCTATAGATTTATAAAGTAGAACTGTATAAAGATAAATACCAATTAAACTATCGAAATGTTCAAAATGCCTAAAATTTTATTAAAACTTTTTTTGATAGTAGACCATAAGGGTTTATTATAGATGATTTAAAATTACAAAAGATATTTATTCTAGGGAGGAAATTTAATTATGCGTATTAACCACAACATTGCAGCACTTAACACACACCGCCAGTTAGCAGGTGCAACAGCTGGTCAAGGTAAATCGATGGAAAAATTATCTTCAGGTCTTCGTATTAACCGTGCCGGAGATGATGCGGCTGGATTAGCAATCTCTGAAAAAATGCGAGGTCAAATTCGCGGTCTTGAAATGGGTTCAAAGAACGCTCAAGATGGCATCTCACTTATTCAAACAGCTGAAGGAGCATTAAATGAATCACATACAATTCTTCAACGTATGCGTGAATTAGCGGTTCAATCATCAAATGATTCTAACACTGATGCTGATCGTAATGAATTGCAAAAAGAAATGGATCAACTTATTAGCGAAATCGACCGCATTGGTAATACAACTGAATTTAATACAAAGAAACTTATCGATGGTTCAAAAAATGGTGTTACTGAACAAATCGGAAACGTTAAATTTGACAACCAAGGTGACGACAAATTATTCACTGCAGTAGTTGCTCAAAGCGCATCTTCAGCAGGAATGCCTGGTTCTGAAGGAAATGAGACACTTAATGTGAAAATTACAGATTACGATGGTTCAGGTGCATACACTTTAGAGTGGACTACTCAAAGCGGTACTACAGGTACAATTGCTGGTATTGCTGATACAGGTGGACCTCAAACAATTACTGTAGGAGGTGGTGGTAGCTATACATTAACTTTAGGTGCAATTGGCGTTGAAGATATCGGTAAAGAAGCAACTTTCACTTCTCGTAAATCTGTAGAAGAATATAAAAATAACGCATTAACGTTCCAAATTGGAGCAAACTCTTCACAAACAATGAATGTGGAAATTAATGATATGAGAGCAGCAGCTCTTCATGTAGACAATATTAAAGTAAGCTCTGCTTCATCAGCAGAAGCTTCTATCTCTGCTATTAATAAAGCAATTGAAGATGTTTCTGGACAACGTTCTAAATTAGGTGCATTCCAAAACCGCTTAGAACACACTATTAACAACCTAGGAACATCTCAAGAAAACTTAACTGCTGCTGAGTCTCGTATTCGTGATGTAGACATGGCAAAAGAAATGATGGAACAAACGAAAAACTCAATTCTTGCTCAAGCAGCTCAAGCAATGCTTGCTCAAGCGAACCAACAGCCTCAAGGTGTATTACAACTTCTTCGTTAATATGGTGAAATTGAGAGATCTTAATATCCTAAGATCTCTCTCTTTTTAGAAGAATAGTAATATTTTTTATAAAAGAGTTCCAATGTAAAATGATTTAATAATAAAACGACAATTTGTGAAAAAGGCAAACCATGGGAAACTGTGGGACGTAAAACCAAGGGCCTGAATCAACATGAAAAGCCTTGATGGCAGCCGGACACCACAAAAACATGTTATTGGAACTTTCGTTGCCTTTTTCACTTGAAAAAGGAGTAAACGTTATGGTAAAGAAGTTTTCCATTTTTGCTACTATACTATTATGTTTTCAATTAGTATTCCCATTAATAAATGCGTTTGCTTTTGAGTTGCTTACCCCGACGAATTTAAAATCGAGCCAAACCTATCCTGGTAATATTACATTAAGCTGGGATAAAGTTTCTGGAGCTAATGCGTACCGTGTTTACAAACTAGAAGCAGGCAAGCAAGAACTAGTTAAACAGGTAACTTATGAATTCACAGAGACCACTATCTTTGGTGTACAGGAGGGGAGTAGTACTTTTGCTGTTTCTGCCGTAAGAAATCTTGATGAAACTCCACTTTCAAATAGCGTAACAGTTGAAGTTTCATACCCTGAGATGCAAAGCCCAACAAGCATTTCATCGACCATCCTTAACGGGAATGATTTGACATTAAGCTGGAATAAGGCAGCTTATGCGACGGATTATAAAATTTATCAAGTGATCGATGGTACGAGAAAGCTAGTTACAACCACAACAGCTGTAAATTATACATTCCAAAATCATCCGGAAGGAAAATATGTTTATGAAGTAACATCCAATAATAGCCGATTTGGAGAGTCGAACGTCGGATTAAGGATTGAAGTAGATGTCAATTTTCCTATCATGACATCACCACTCGTAACGTATACCGTCCAGAATGGGAATGATTTGATTTTTAACTGGCAAAGAGTAACTTATGCTAGTAATTATAAAGTCTATGAAGTAATTGACGGAACAAAGAAATTGCTTACAACAACAAGATTAAACAGTCATATTATTTCAAATGTTACAGAAGGCAAGCATATATACGAAGTCACCGCATATAGTGATCGCTTCGGTGAATCATTAGAACCTTTTCAGTTGGACTTTGATATGGTTTATCCGAAAATGCAAGCTCCTGGCAGCCTAACTTACACATTATCGAATCTAAATGATATCAATCTTAGATGGGCACAAGTAGAATATGCAGATAAGTATAAATTATATCAGTATGTAAATGGTGAGAGGAAGTTATTATTAACTACTTCTGCATTGAATTCAATATTCGTTAATATGCCAGAAGGCAATTATAAGTATGAATTAGCATCTTATAGTGATCGTTTTGGGGAATCATCATCGGTGGCAAATGTTGAATTTGATTTAACTCATCCAGTTATAGAAGCTCCTAAGAATTTAAATATTACCGTTCAAAATGGAAATGATTTAGTCTTAAGATGGGATCCTTCCGATTATGCAACTGGTTATAAGGTTTATCAAATTATTAATGGTGAGCGTAAATTAATCACAACCAAGCTTGTAAATGCACACACTTTTCTAAATATGCCGGAAGGACACTATACATTTGAAGTAATTGCATATAGTGACCGTTTTGGTGAATCCAAAACAGCATCTAAGGTAGAATACGATCTCAAGTATCCTGAATTGAAAGCCCCAGTTTTAACAGGAACCGTTGAGAAT
>Ga0213829_1002061_pt1 | contig 13527 bp, 10 predicted proteins | sample MC6MC0896MG_FD_180665 | JGI IMG/M metagenome (GOLD analysis project Ga0213829, IMG submission 180665) | Enriched soil aggregate microbial communities from Iowa State University, Ames, United States - MC6-MC0896-MG | ecosystem: Environmental > Terrestrial > Soil > Unclassified | place: USA: Iowa...
ACGGGTTGCGCCCGGCCGGTTCAAGGCCACCACCGAAGCGCACTCGGACAAGCCATAGCCCTCGAACACCGGCAGGCCGATCGCTTCGGCTCGGGCCAGCAGGCTGGGCGCTACGCGGGCACCACCAACCGCAACGAACCGCAAGGCCCCCACCCTCATCAGCCCACGCTCGATGGCCGTGATCAGCCCAATCAACAGCTGAGGCACCAGAATCAGGCTCTGCGCGCCGCTCAGGGCGATGGCCGCCAGCAAGCGCTTGAAATCGACCTGGCTGGCACCGACCATGCCCAGTTGCGCCTGGGGGTACAGCAGCACACTCGCCCCGGCCATCAATGCGGCGTAGACCCCGAGGTTTTCCAGCAGCACACCAAACGGCAGCACCGCCAGGTAACGCTGAGGTTCACTGGGCCGGCTGGCCACTTCCAGCTCCCGGGCTACACGTAACAAGGCTTCGACAGACAGGCACACGCCTTTGGGCTTGCCCGTACTGCCAGAGGTGTAGGTGATCTTGGCGGTACCGGCCGGCAGTACCACTGCAGGCTCTGGCTCGCGGACCCAGAACGCGTCCTGCTGGGCGAACCCCAGCTCGGCGAGCGCACCGCGCCATTGCGGGTCGCACAGCACATGGCTGGCACCACTCTGCCCGATGCAATGGCTGAACTGGGCCGTACTGAAGAACGACGGCACGATCACACAGGGACGCTCGGCAAACAGCGCCGCCAAGTCCCAGAACAGCAGCTGCGGGCCATTATCCAGGGCCAGTACCAGCGGGCCGGGCGAGCGCGCGCGCAAGCTATGGGTGCGCAACCCCACTTCGGCCAGCAACTGCCTGAAGGTGAAGCGCTCGGTCGCCCCTTGCACGGCAATTGCATCACCGTGATCGCGGGCAAACGTAACCAGCAGTTGATGCAAGCGCTCCAGTTCATGCGGCATGGCCAGTCTCCCGAACGGCCGTCGGCAACCCCAGGCGTTGGAACACCCCTGCCTTGCTCAAGGCATCGAAGCCATGACCGATGCTGCCGGCAAAGACTTGCGGATGCTGAGCGTAATAGGTACCCCATTGGTCCACCTGCCCATTCAGCCGAGCCGGGTCAGCCGACGCCAGTACCGACGGTACCAAGCCCAGCCGCTGGAAACTGTTGATCAGCGTCGTCGCGCCGGTGAACGCCACCCACTTCAGGCCGCGTGTGGCCAGCAGCCAAGTCACCGCTATGATCATGATTCGCGCGCTGCCGGCACTGAGCGAGGCCAGGTTGCCGACTTCGACCATGCTCTCACGCTCAAGGGGGCCGCCCGCCACGCGTGAAACTGCAGCTTCCAGCGGCTCATCCAGATAGTGTTCGAGAAACAGCGGCCCGCTGCCAGCCAGGCGCAAGCCTGCGGCAGCAATCAGCCGGCCATGGCTGTCGTGCAACGCCAGCAGTTCTGGGAGGTAATGGTGCACATCAGCATGATGCACGCTGGCAAAACAGTGATGAATGAAGTGCTCCAGCTCAACACGGCCGGGGGCCTCGTGCAGATGAAGCGACAAGTGGGCGTGATGGTCGACGTGGCTGCCGATAGGCAATGGGAGCAGACTGCTCCACTGAGACTGGGTCATGAAACTCCCCCCGTTCGGGTTTGATGGGGTGAGTATCAGCGGTCAATCTGAAGGGAATCTGAAGTCACGGATTAGACTGATGTCAGGGCCACAGGGGAGCCGTCGATGTTTACCGTCACACTGATCAACGCGCTGGTCGTGGTGCTGGTGGTGGTGATTCACTACGAATGCCTGCTGCGCCTGAACGACTGGCTACCCCGGCTCAAGCTCTGGAGCCGGTTTCGCATCGTCATCGGCGTGTTCGGCGCGTTGGTGGCCCACGCACTGGAAGTCTGGTGCTTTGCCCTGGCCTATTACCTGATGGCCAATGCCAAAGGCTGGGGCTCGCTGAGCGGCAACTTCGATGGCACATTCATGGACTGCGTGTACTTCTCATTCACCACCTACACCACCATCGGCTTTGGCGATATCGCGCCAACTGGCGACCTTAAATACCTCACAGGCCTGCAGGCGCTGACAGGCCTGGTCATGATCACCTGGACGGCCTCCTTCCTGTTTCTGGAAATGCAGAAGTACTGGAAGGCCAAGTAGCGAGGCGTAGGTCTGTCAGCCCGGCAATTGACAACTATCAAGCGTGCAACCGCCGTTTGCCGCCCACCTGACGGAAATCCAGACTTTTAGGCATTTGGGGCGCACCCTTTACTTGCCAACACATATTCAGCGATGCCCCGGAGGCATGCCATGGCACTCATGAAAGCGGCCATTTTCGTCGAAAAGAACCGCATCGTACTGGACGACAAACCCATCCCCGAGATAGGCCCGCTAGATGCGTTGATGCGCATCAGCACCACCACAATCTGTGGCACCGATGTGCATATCCTGCGTGGCGAGTATCCAGTGGCAAAAAGGCTCACCGTCGGCCATGAGCCAGTAGGTGTCATCGAAAAACTGGGCTCGGAGGTATTGGGCTTCCACGAGGGGCAGCGCGTCATCGCCGGCGCCATCACCCCCAGCGGCCACAGCAATGCCTGCCTGTGTGGCTGCGGCGCCCAGGACGGCGCCGGTACTGTGCATGGTTTCAAGGCCATGGGTGGCTGGAAGTTCGGCAACATCATCGACGGGTGCCAGGCTGAATACGTTCGAGTGCCTGACGCGATGGTCAACCTCTCCCCCATTCCCGACGGGCTCAGCGACGAACACGTGCTGATGTGCCCCGATATCATGTCCACTGGTTTTTCCGGTGCAGAACGCGGGGGTGTGACAATTGGCGATACCGTCGCCATATTCGCCCTGGGCCCGATCGGCCTGTGCGCAGTCGCCGGTGCCAAAATGCTGGGCGCCACCACCATCATCGGCGTGGACACCGTGACGGCGCGCATGCGTGTGGCACGCGAAATGGGTGCCTCGCACGTGGTCGATTTCAAGCAAGGCAACGTGGTGGAACACATCATGGCGCTGACCGATGGCCGTGGCGTGGATGTGGCCATCGAAGCGCTGGGCACCCAGGCCACGTTCGAATCGGCACTGCGCGTGCTGCGCCCCGGGGGTACGGTGTCCAGCCTGGGCGTATACTGCGCCGACCTGCGCATCCCCCTTGATGCATTCGCTGCGGGACTTGGCGATTACCGCATCGTGACCACACTGTGCCCCGGCGGCAAAGAACGCATGCGCCGGCTGATGGCGGTGGTCGCCAGCGGCCGTGTAGACGTTTCCCCGTTGGTCACCCACCGTTTTCGGCTCGACGACATCGAGGCTGCCTACGAATTGTTCGCCCACCAGCGCGACGGTGTGATGAAGGTGGCGATAACGCCCTGAACCTAGCGGCACGTAGCCCAGCTGGATGGCCTGGCGCGTCAGGGAAAACGCGCCGGTAATCACCGCCTGGGAGGCGATTGAGATTCATCGAATCTTGTACGTGAAGGTATTTTTTACATTGGCCACCGCCACCGCCTGCCCATCCACCACCCGAGGCTGGTAACGAAAGCGCTTCGCCGCCGCCAGCGACGGTTTGACGAACAACGGGTGGCACTGGCCCACCACCTGCGGATCGCTGACCTGCCCCTGCGGCGTGACCGTGTAGGTGACCGTGCATTCCCCCTCGATATTGCGATCCAGCGCCCGCTGCGGGTAGTCCGGCGCCTCCTTGGCGATGGGTAGATACTGGCGGCTGGCCGACTCGGCTGCGGCACGAGCCTGGGCAGCAGCCTCTCGCGCCTGCTGCTGCCGTGCCTGCTCTTGTTGCGCCAGTTGCCGCTCGCGCCGCTCAGCCTCTTCGCGTTGCTTGCGCGCCTGTTCCTGTTCCTGACGCTGTTGTTGATCGCGCTTCTGCTGCTGCACACGCTTGAGTGCCAATGCGGCCTCATCCACGACCGGCATCTGGGCCTTGGGCGTCGGCAACGCGGGCTTCTCGACCACAGGCTCGGGCGCCGGCGGCTCAGGCACCGCTACGGGTGCCGGCACGTGCACCAGTTGGGTGTGGATCACCGCTGCCGGTACCGGTTGCAGCACCGGCGTATGCGACAGGTTGAACAGCACATAGACCAGCCCCGCGTGCAGTGCAAACGCCACACCAAACGCCATACCGTGGTCGCGCCAGCTGGCAGGGTCAAAAGTCAGCTTGCTCATGGTTACGGCGCCTCGGTGATCAGGCCCAGGCGGCTGACACCGCCGCGTTGCAGCTCGGCGATGCCTGCCACCACTGCGGCATACTCGGTGTTGCGGTCGGCGCGCAGGTACACCTGGGTCTGCGGGTCCTGGGCGACGATGGCTGCGATCTTGTCGCGCATCTGCGCGGTGTCCACGGCGCTATCGGTCTGGCGGCTGGTGTCCACCTCGCTGCCGAGGTTCCAGTAATAGCTGCCATCGGCCTTCACCGAGAGCGTGACGATCCGCTGCTGGCTGGGTGCCGGCAGTGCCTCGGCGGCCACCTTGGGCAGCTCGATCTGCACGCCCTGTACCAGCATCGGCGCGGTGACCATGAAGATCACCAGCAGCACCAGCATCACATCGATGTACGGCACCACGTTCATTTCGGCCTTCAGGCCATGCTTGCGGACGGGTCTGGCGAGCATCGCATGTTCCTCCTCAGGCCGCTGCCGCCAGGTTGCTGGGCTGGCCTTGCAAGCGCCGTTGCAGGCGGCCTTGCAGTTCGTTGCCGAAGGCGTAGTAGCGGCTGATCAAGGTCTGGCTGCGCGCCGAGTAGCGGTTATAGGCCATTACCGCCGGAATCGCCGCGAACAGGCCTATGGCGGTGGCGATCAGCGCTTCGGCGATACCAGGGGCCACCGTCGACAGGGTCGCCTGCTGCACCTGGGACAAACCCAGGAACGAATTCATGATGCCCCAAACGGTGCCAAACAGGCCTATATAGGGGCTGACCGAGCCGACCGTGGCAAGGAACGGCAAGCCCTGCTCCAGGCGCTCTTCCTGCTCGGCGATGGCAACCAGCAGGCTGCGTTCGACGCCCTCGAGCACGCTGTCGGGCTGCTGGCCAGGTTGCAGCTGCTGGAACGCCTGATAGCCGGATACAAAAAGCTGCTGCAACCCGGCATCGACGTGAGGCTGTTGCGTCTTGATGCCTTGATACAGCTGGCCGACTTCGCTTTCCCGGAACTGTTTGAGAAACGCCCTGCTGTGCCTTTCGCTACGGCGCAGGCGGCTGCCACGCTGAATAATCAGGTACCAGCTGAGCAGCGAGGCCAGGGCCAGGCACAGCATTACGGCCTGGACCACCAGGCTGGCTTCGCTGACCAGCCCCCAGACGGTGGTGTGTTCGAGCGGGGTTGGGGTTTGCATGGGGCGTGTCCTTTCAATGTGAGTCTTAGTCAAAGGCAATCAGGTTGCGGTGGCATGACAGGCGGCGATTACTCCAGGCCCAATGCTTCAGCCACCGCCGCCCACGGCACGTATTTGTAGTTCTGGTTGCCTTCGGGCATGCGCTTGCGACCGTCCTGCACGACCAGCAGGCCCTTTGCCCAGGGCCCGCCAAGGTTGACCGAGGTCACGTCGAGGCCGTCGGTCTCCGAGGCGCCATCGATACCGCGCTGTGCGTCCAGGCTTACCTGGAAGCTGCCGCGCAGCCGGTACGGCGGTTTGGCCTCGAGCACCACGTAGCTGTCATTGCCCTGGCTGGAGATCACCAGGTAATCGCCACCCTTGCCGTGGTACAGCGCCAGGCCTTCGATGTCGTCCTTGACCAGGCCGCCCACGCCGATCACTTTTTCCAGACGGGTCGGGCCATCGCCACGGGCGTCCAGGGCCCAGACCGCGGCGTCTTCTTCGCCGATGAACAGGCGCTGGTTGCGGTCGTCGGCCACGCAACCTTCCGACTGGGTCGGGGTGCTGAAACTGCGCACCAAGGTGCCGCCTGCCTGGCCGCTGCTGCCGTCGAGGCGGTATTGAACGAAGCGGCCATCCTTGTCATTGGCGATGGCGTAAATGGCCGAACCGGCATCCTTGAACAGGCACAGGCCGTAGATTTCCTTGAGCTGGGTCGGCACCTGGCCGATGTCGCTCAACTGGCCGCTGGCCGGGTCAATGGCAAACAGGTGCAGGCTGTTGCGGTCGCGGTTGCTGGCCACGGCCAGGTCGACCTGACGGTCGCCGAGCTGGAAGCCGCTGCGCACATCGACGTTGTTCAGGCGGCCCACACGCAGGTCCTGCAGCTGCTTGCCGTGCAGGTCGTAGGCCAGCAGCCCACCTTTCTTGTCAGTGCCCAGTACCCGACTCAGTTCGGGCTGGCGCGCGTTGACCCAGATTGCCGGGTCGTCCGCCGCATCGCCAAGGCTGGGCACTCCGTCGGTCTGCACCTGCGCCTTGATCTGTACCACCGGAGGCGCAATCGGCGCTGGCGTTGGCGTCCAGCCCAGCGTCGCAAGGTGCGTGCCCTGGTCGTCGGCCAGCAACAGTTCCAGGCCTTTGCCTTTCACACGGGCGCTGATCTGTTCCGGCTCTTTCAGCCCTTGCAAGCTCAGGGCTCCATCACGCAGCCATTGCCCGGCGCGGCCCTGGTACAGGTGCAAGGCATTGGCGGCCGGGTCCAGCACCATCAGGCCCCCAGGCACCAGCGCCACGCCGGCGGCGGCCTTGGCCAGGCTTCCGAACGGTGCCACCAGGTCCACCGGCTCGCGCACCAGGGGTGCTTCGGCAGCAGCTTCGTAGCGCCACAGGCCGACGTTTTCTTCGTTTACGTACAGGCTATGGCTTGCATCATCCGCCTGGCAGAACGCGCTCTGCGGCGGCAGGCTCAGGGCGCGCACCTGGCGTGCCTCGGCCAGCGGCTGGCCATGTTCGGCGACCAGCCACTGCTCACCGATGCCCTCCTCGCCAACCAGGAACAGGAAGTCGTTGGCGGCGCTGTCGCGGTACAGGCACAGGCCCTCGATGGCATAGCGGGTCTTGGGCAGGTAGCGCGGGGCGCCCCAACCACTTTGTGCATCGAAGCGGGCCAGCAACGCCTGTTGACGCTTCTTGTCGACGGTGGCGACCATCAGGCCGGTGCCATCGGCGCGGTGGTCGAGGGTTTCGAAGCGGCCCGGCAACGCGCCGAGCACACGGCCCTGGCGGTCAATCAGCTGCAGCTCCCTGGCGGTCAGTTGCAGGCGTTCGGCCTGCTTGAGTGCCGGGGTGGGTGCCAGCCACTGGCTGGCCTCGCTGTCGATAACGCTGCGGTCGAGCGTGAGGCTCGGCGCCGCGCTCGCAGCCGCGTGGGCCAGGGCTACATACAGCCCCAGCAGGGACAAAGTAAACATACGCATGAGCAGGCAATATCCGTGAAGGGTGCGGGTCAGAAATGGGTGAGCGTCAAGCCGATCTTGTAGGTCGGGCCGTATTCTTCGTATTGGGCGTTGTAGCGACGGTGGCCGCTGTACACGTAATAGGACTCATCGGTGATGTTCTGCGCCTCGAACGTCAACTGCAGCTCGGGGGTCAGGAAGTAGTCTGCCTTGAAGTCCACGTGCAGCTGGTCATCGGCATACTGGTCGTGGGCCTTGTCGTCGATGGCACCCAGCTCCAGCAGGTAGCCCGACTTGTAGTTGGCGGCCAGGCGCATGTTGAAGCGGTCGTTTTCCCAGCCGACCATGAAGTTGCCCACCGTGTCGGACTGATTGGGCAGGTCGATGCTGCGCTTGCCGGTGGCCCCTTGCAGGGTTGCATCAGACTTGCTGAGGGTAAGGTTGGCGCCTAGCAGCAAGCCGTTCCAGGGTGCCGGCAGCCAGTCGAACTTCTGCGAATACGCCAGCTCCAGGCCATACAGCTTGGCGCCGCCACCGTTCTCGAAGGTGAGCGCTTCGTCGAAGCCCACCCAGTCGCCAGTGCCCGCCAGGTCGGTGCTGTAGATGAAGTGGTCGATATCCTTGTAGAACAGGAACGCCGAGGCGGTGCCGGCGCGGCCCATGTAGTGCTCGATGCCCAGGTCGAAGTTCATCGACTCCAGCGGCTTGAGTTCGGGGTTGCCGAACGACGCATCGTTTTCATCAATGACAAAACCCGGCGCCAGTTGACCAAAGGTCGGCCTCACCACGGTGTTGGTCCAGGCGGCTCGAATGGCCGTGGCCGGGGACAACTGGTAGCGCGCGTGCAGGCCCGGCAGCCAGTGGTCATAGCGATTGTTGCTGTCGACGCTCTCGTATACACCCTCGCGCAGGCCAGTACCCTTTGCCTCGAACCTGGTACCTTCGTAACGCAGACCGGCAATCAGGCGCCAGTCGCCGATGTCCAGCGTGTTCATCAGGTACGCCGCGTTGATGTCCTCGCTCATGTCGAAGTCATTGATGCGCGAGGCCTCCTCATCGTAGTAGGCCGCACGGTCGAGGTTACCGATCAGGCCCTTGATTGCGCTGGCGCTGATGCCATTGCCGAAGTTGCCCAGGGCGTAGTCGACATTGCTGCCCTGGTAATCGGCAAGGCTGATGTCATCGAATCCGTCATAGGCCCAGGATTCGGTGTCGCTGGTCTTGTCGCGGCGGCTGAGCTTGCCGCCAAACTTGACCTGCGAGGCATCGGCGAAATCGTAGTCGCGGGCAAGGTCCAGGCGGATGTTCTTTTCCTGGTCCTTGCCATCGACCTTTTCCCACTCCACTTCGTCGAGGGTGAACCGGTCCGGGTCGTAGAAGTCGTTGCCCACGCTTAGCCGTGGCTTGCGCGTGCCGTCGAAACCGACCTCGTCGAAATCGCCAACGAACCTGGCGCCGGCAATGCCGCCCGGGTCGTGCTCGGTGGCCTGGCTGTAGCCGGCCTGGGCACTGATGGTCCACTGGTCGAGGATGCGCTCGCCGCCAAGTACGTAGGACTGGATTTCCTGGGTGTCCTCGCGCGATTTCAAGTCGCGCCAGCCTTCGGCCTCGCCACGCTGGCCGGAACCCTGTGGGTCGGCGAACTCCAGGCCTTCGGCGTTGCGCGTCTCGGTGTCCTTGAACTTGCTGTAGAGGGTGCGCAGGTAATAGCTGGAAAAGTCATCCGGCTGGTAATCGAAGTTCAGGCCCAGGCCGGTGCGCTCACGGGTGATCTGGTAGTCGCGGGCTTCGACCTCTTCCAGCCGGGCGCCGTCTTCGAAATCCCAGTTGCCGCCAGTTTCGACGTTGTCCGAGCCGAACTTGCGCTTCTGCCAGCTGAACGCCGCAGCCACGCCAAAGTTGTTGATGCCGTCACCCAGGCTGAAGCGGTCGCTGACTGCGCCGGAGAATTTCGGGCTGTCGCGGCTGACGTTGGTGTCATGGCTGGCTTCACCGCTGAGGGTGTAGAACAGCCCGTCATGGTCGAACGCCGACAGGCTCTCGACTTCGATGGTGCCGCCGAGGGAGTTGGCGTCCATGTCCGGGGTCAGGGTTTTGACCACCGACAGCGACTGCACCAGCTCGGCGGGCAGCACATCCAGTGCCACGGCTCGGCGATCGCCCTCGGGGGCCGGTACCAAAGTGCCGTTGATGGTCACGCTGTTGAGGTCCGGGGCAATACCGCGCACGCTGACGAAGCGGCCCTCGCCCTGATCGCGCTCCACCGACAGCCCGGGGATACGCTGCAGGGCTTCGGCAGCATTGTCATCGGGCAACTGACCGACACCATCGGCATGCACCACGCTCTTGATGCTGTCGGCGCTTTTCTGCTCACGCAGCGCCTTGTCGATGCTAGCCGCCTGGCCGATCACCTCGACCCGCTCGACCGCATCTTCTGCCCAGGCCGGAGCGGTGGTAATGGCAACGGCCAGCAGGCTGACCCGGAATCCGGCGTTGCGGATATGACGAAACGGCATTGCCACCTTTAAACCCTCGCTTGCAGTGACCCGGTTAACCCCGGGAATGGCTGCGAAAGCTAGAAAGTGTGTGTGGCACTTGCGTGACAGCGCTGGGCTGGACGGCTTGAAAACGCGGCTTTCACGCAGATTTCAGCCCGATTTGAGCTGATATGACCTGAGGCCTGCTGCGGCCCTGGCCAGGCCCTGCAAACCTGTGGCTCAGCTGTGGGGCCGGTTTGGCGGCGCGGGGCCGTTACCGACCACTTGAAATCGCGTTATTGCTGACGATCAGCTGAGCCAAATCGACCCCCCGCCCGGTAACAGAACCGTCATCCGGCTTTGTTTCCTTTGCGCCCATCACGCCTTCCGGGCTCATCGAGGAATCCCCATGCACCGCCCCCTGCTACTGGCCGCCCTGCTTTGCGCCGCACAGGCTCATGCCCAGGCCAATGACCCCGCTGCAATCCCGCGCTCCGCCGGCCTGCCCTACGCCGCCGGCAAGCTGGCCGACCGTATCGTGCTGACCCCCGGCCAGAACGCAGCCACGCAGATGGCCATCAGTTACCGCACCAACCTGGCCCAGGCCGACGCGGTGCTGGAGCTCGGCCCAGCCCTCGCCGGCCCTTCGCTGGCAACCAAGGCCAGCCCATTGGGTGGCAGCACCCAGCGCCTGGACAGCGACAACGGCCCAGCCAACTACCACCAGGTGCGTCTGGACCACCTGCAACCGGACACCGCGTACGTCTACCGCCTCAAGGGCAGCGCGGGGTGGAGCGAATGGCACCAGTTCCGCACGGCCAAGGCCACGTTTGCGCCGTTCTCGTTCATCTACCTGGGTGACACCCAGAACGACATCCTCGCCATCGCCTCGCGCACCATTCGCCAGGCGTTGCGCAGCGTGGCGCACCCCGCCCTGGTGGTGCACGCTGGCGACCTGGTGGCATCGCGCGACGACCTCGCCCATGACGATGAATGGGGTGAATGGAACCAGGCCGGCGGCTGGTCGTACGCTGCCATCCCGCAGCTAACCGCGTTCGGCAACCACGAGTACCTGGAAACCCTCAACCCCGATGGCAGCGAAAGCCGCAGCCTCAGCCCTCATGTGACGGCGCAGTTCGCCCTGCCGCGCAACGGTGCCCCGGGTGTGGCTGCAACCAGCTACTTCAGCGATTACCAGAATGTGCGCTTCGTGGTGCTGGACGGCACCTCGGCACTCGACCTGGGCACCTTGCAGGCGCAAACCACCTGGCTGGAGGGGGTACTGAAAAGCAGCAAGGCACAGTGGAACATCGTGGTCATGCACCAGCCGCTCTATACCTGTGCCCGCCCCGATGATACCGAGCCGCTCAAGGCGGCCTGGCAACCGCTGCTGGAGCGCTACAAGGTCGACCTGGTACTGCAAGGCCACGACCACTGCTACAGCCGCCTGACCCACGCCGAAGGGCGCCAGGCCACACGTGCCGCACATCAGGCGAAACAGGCGATCGGCCCGGTGTACATGGTCTCGGTCACCGGCTCGAAGATGTACGGCCTGAACGACCGTGCTCGCCACCAGCCGGACCGCACAGCCGAGGATACCCAGCTGTACCAGACTATCGCTGTCGAACGAAACCGCCTGCAGGTGCGCACCTATTCGGCTGACGACCAGCTATACGACGCGTTTGATATCACGCGTGATGTCAAAGGACGCAAGTTCCTGCAGGAGCCCAAGCTGGCGCTCGCCAACGAACGGTACTGCAAGGCCAGCGTGGGGCCGGACGGGCTGCCTTGCACGGCCCGGAGCAAGTGAGCGTCATCGGTTTGAGATAAATGGCTTGCATGCTGCTCTGCCTGTGCCAGCGACAGTGCCAGCACAGGCAACAATACAATCACAGGACAACCCATGCCCCTGAGCCCTCTCTTCAAACAGCACGCCCTGACGCTGGCCGGCCTGCTACTGGCCGCCAACGCCGGCCTGCTCGTCTACCTGGCCGCCGGCACGCTCAAAGCCTGGCCCGAAATAAACTGGATGGACGTCGCCGGCGAGGGCGGCACCTGCCTGATCCTCTGCGGCTGGCTGGTCATGCTGCTGCGTGGGCGACCTGCTGGCCGGGTCACCCGCCTGCTGTCGCTGGGCCTGAGCTTCATCGCCTTCTCGATGTGGATGGACACCCTCGACGAATTCATCCGCCTGCCCGACGAGGCGGCCTGGGATAACTGGCTGGAGACTGCGCCCATGCCGCTGGGCATGCTGCTGCTGACCCTGGGCATGTACCACCTGCAGCAAGAACAGCACGCCATCACCGCGCAGATGCGCAAGCGTGAGCAACTGTTCCGCGAACACCGCCTGTTCGACAAGCTCACCCCGCTGTCCGGTGCCCGGTACCTGCGCCAACACCTGCAGCAAGCCATTGCCCAGGCCGCCAGCGCACAGCAGGCACTGTCGCTTGTGGTCGTGGACCTCGACGACTTCAACCAGATCAACCAGCGCTATGGCCAGGAAGAAGGCGACCTGGTGCTGCAAGTAGTCGCCCAGCTGCTGCTGCTCAACCTGCGCCAACAGGACATACTCTGCCGCCTGGCCGGCGATCGCTTCGTCGCAGCGTTGCCCAGCACCGGCGAGCGTCAGGCCCAGGCCATGGCCGAGGCCCTGCGCCAGAGCATCGCCCACCTCGCCCACCACACCGCCCGGCATGGCGAGCGCCTGCACCTCACAGCCACGGTGGCCAGCGTGATGGCGCTGGACGAAGACGAAGACCACCTGCTCAAACGCCTCAACTACGCCTTGGCCCAGGCCAAGAGCCGCAAGGCGTGCCAGGCATGAATGGCTATGACGGCGACAGCCGCTTCATCACCGCCCACCACCTGCCAGCGGCGCTAATCGACCTGGCGCGCTCGCGGCAGATCGATACCCATCACCTTCTACGCGGCTGCGGGCTGTTCTATGACGACGTCGTCGGCGGCAACGCGCTGATAAGCCCACAGCAGTTCCTGCGCCTGATCGGCAATGCGCAGCGGCTGCTCGATGCCGACGACAGCAGCTTTCTCTACGGCCAGCGTCTGTGGCCCGGGCACCACGGTGCCGCCAGCCTGCTGCTGGAGCAAGCGGATCACCTGCTGCAAGCCTTGGAGCGGATCGATCAGTACCGCGCCCTGCTGTCCCCTTTGCTCGGCCCGGTCCTGCGCCTGGATGAGCAGTACTTGCACCTGTACTGGCGGGAAAGCTGCGCCATCGGCGAGCAGCGCCGCTTCCTGCTGGAGTCCAGCATGACCGCGGTGGTCGCCCTCGCGCGCCGCCAGCAGCAAGAGCATCTGCCTTGGCGTTTCCAGTTCAGCCATGCCGAACCGGCCTACGTCGAACAGTATTGGGTGCACTTGGGCGATTCCCTGGCTTTCGACCGCCCATCCACAGTGATGAGCCTGCCACGGGAATACCTGCTGCGCGCCTGGCCTGGCGCCGGGTCGACCGCCCAGCACGTGGCACGCCAAGCCTGCGATGCCCAGTTGGCGGCCTGGGGCTGGCGGGCAAGCTTCCTCGACCTCGTCTACGAACACCTGCTGGGGCTGATTCGCCAACCGCTGAACCTGGAACGCGTGGCGGCCGCCTTCGCCACCAGTCCCGCTTCGTTCAAGCGCCGTTTGGCCCGTCATGGTTCCAACTTCCAGGAACAACTGGACCAGGTGCGCTGCGACCAGGCGCTGTACCTCTACCAGGTCAAGGGCTACAGCAACGATGCTGTGGCCCGGTACCTGGGCTTCAGCGACAGCACCAACT
>Ga0213829_1002063_pt1 | contig 13524 bp, 12 predicted proteins | sample MC6MC0896MG_FD_180665 | JGI IMG/M metagenome (GOLD analysis project Ga0213829, IMG submission 180665) | Enriched soil aggregate microbial communities from Iowa State University, Ames, United States - MC6-MC0896-MG | ecosystem: Environmental > Terrestrial > Soil > Unclassified | place: USA: Iowa...
GGCTGGAAGAGGGAGACGATCGAGCTGCCGGTGATCAGGACGACCACCAGGAGCAGTGGCCCGCGGTAGCCGGAGAAGAGGGCTGCGATGCGCCGTTTGCTGACCGGATGCTGGTCCAGCTGTGTGAGATCGGCCTTGCTGACGCGCCCGGGGCCGCCCGGGCGTCCGCCGCCAGGGACGGGAGTATGAGGAACGGTGCCAAGGGTCATCCGAGGCCTCCTAAAGGTTCGTGAGCAGGCGGCGGGTGACGCACGCCTCGATAAGGAGGTTACCTCCGTAGTTTGAGAATGTAAAGAGGTAACCTCCTCATCTTTCCTCCGGGCGCTCGAATGCCTACAGTGTGAACATGACCCCCGACCGCATGGAGCTCCCTGACCTGGTTCATTCCGTCTCGCACGGACTGAGGAGGAGCTGGATGGCCGATCTGTCCCCGTTCGGGCTCTCGCCCCATCAGTGGAGGGCGCTGCATGTGATCGCGTCGCACGACGGCGAGCCTCAGCGTCAGCGCGACGTCGCAGCCGCGCTGCGGATCGCGCCTCGTTCCGCGGCCGAGGTGTTGAGCCAGCTCGAAACGGAGGGCCTGATCGCACGCACGCCGGACCCCAGTGACAAGCGGGCCGTGCTGCTGTCCGCCACGAGCGAGGGGCTCGAGCTGGAGCGGAAGGTCCACGCGGTCCGCTCTCAGCGGGGAGACGAGTACTTCGCCACCCTGGGCGCGGAGGACCGGGCGGAGCTGACCCGGCTGCTCGGGCTCCTGCTGGAGGCCCACCCCCGTCCCGAGGAGGGGTGGCGGCCACCGAGGGGCGGGGCTACACCACCGTCAGCGTGATGGTGGAGCCTTCGGGCGCCGTGCCGTCCCGGGGATCCTGAGAGCGCACGGTTCCGAAGAACCCGCCCAGCACCTCGTTGATGACCACGGTGAAGCCCAGCTTCTCCAGCTCGGCCTTCGCCACCGAAGCCTGCTTGCCCACGAAGTCGGGCACCTCCACGGGACGCGGTCCCTTCGACAGGGTCAGCGTCACGGTCTCGCCCTTGAACAGGGTGCCGTTGGCCGGAACCTGCGCGGCGACCTTGCCGGCCGGGATGTCCTTGCTGAACACCTGCTCCTTGGCGGTCTTCACCTCGAAGCCCACGGAGGCGAGCTTCTGGGTCGCATCGTCCTCACCGAGCCCCAGCACGCTCAGCACGGGAACGGGTTCGGGCCCCTTGGAGACCGTGAGGTTCACGGCCGTGCCGCGCCGCACCTGGGCGCCGCTGCCGGGGGACTGCGCGATCACTTCGCCGACCGGTGCGGTCTCGCTGTATTTCTCCGTGACGCTTCCCGCCGAGAGGTTCGCGCCCGTGAGTGCGGTGCGGGCGTCGTCCAGGGACTTTTTCACCAGGCCTGGAACGGGAAACAGCTGCGGGCCTTTGGAGACCAGCAGCTGCACGCCCTCGAACTTGCGGATCACGGTGCCCGCCGGGGGCTCGGTGGCCACCACCAGCCCGCGGCCGACCTTCTCGTCGAACACTTCTTGCTGTTCCGCCTTGACTCCGTACCCGGCCAGGATGGACGCGGCCTGTTCCGCGGGCTGGCTCTTGAGATCCGGCAAGGTGACCTGAGCTCCGGGTCCCATGCCGAAGAACCATCCCGCGCCGGACGCCAGAACGGCGAGCAGCACCAGGATGATCACCCAGATGACACCCTTGCGGCGCGGATTGCCCTGCCGCACCTGCCGCGTGGGGGTGGCCAGGGCCTTGGCCTCCTGGCGGGCACGTTCCTTGTCCTCTTTCCTCTGCTGTCGTTTGCTCAGCGGCGCGCCGGGCGGGGGAGCGGAGGGCAGGACGGTGGTCGAGTGTCCCGGGTAGGGAAGCACCGAAGTGGCCAGGGGGTCGGGCTGGCCGAGCACCGTGGTGCGCTGGTCGCCTGCCGGCAGCACGGTGGTGTGGCCGCCCTGGGCCGCGATGACTTCGGTGGCGCCGCCGGCGAGAGGCGGATGCGGCGTCGTCGGGTGTTCTGCGGAAGCGACCGGGCGCGGCTCGAACGGCGACGACGCCGGCGCACCCGGAGCGGGCAGGTCCAGATCGGCGGCGGGCAGTGTCGCCGCCACATGGCGCAGCTCACCGAGGAAGGCCCGCGCGTCGACGGGCCGCTCGTCGGGAGCCTTGGCCGTGGCCCACTGGACGAGTTCGTCGAAGTCCTGGGCCAGGCCCGGCCGCTTCAGGGAGGGAGGTGGCACCTGGTCATTGACGTGCTGGTAGGCGACCTGGATGGGCATGTCGCCGGTGAACGGCACGCCCCCGGTGAGCAGCTCGTAGAGCATGATGCCGCAGGAGTAGACGTCGCTGCGCGCGTCGGCGTCGTGGCGCTGGAACAGTTCGGGGGAGAGGTACGCCACGGTGCCGAGGAGTTCGCCCGTGCTGGTCTGCGCCGTCGCCTGACGGGCCAGACCGAAGTCGCCGATCTTCACGGCGCCCTCGCGGGAGATGAGCACGTTCTCGGGTTTGACGTCACGGTGGATCAGCCCGGCCTCATGGGCGGCCGCCAGACCTTCGAGGGCGGGGGCCAGATAACTGATGGCCACGCGCGGTGTCAGGGCGCCTTCGCTCCGGATGACGTCACGGAGCGTGCGCCCTTCGATGTACTCCATGACCAGATAAGTCAGGCGGCCATGCCGTCCGTGGTCGAGCACGGAGACGACATGGGGATGGGAGAGCCGCGCGGAGGCGCGGGCCTCCCGGGCGAAGCGCTCCACGAAGACCTCGTCGGAGGCCAGCTGCGGATGGAGGACTTTCAAGGCCACAGGGCGTTCCAGCGTGACATGCAGCGCCTTGTACACGGTGGACATGCCACCATCGGCGATGCGTTCCAGCACGCGGTAGCGGTTGTCGACGACCGTGCCGAGAAGCGGGTCTTCAGAGCGGTGTTGCACCCTATGATCCTAAGTGTTCACGCGACAAGGGTCCGGTACGACGCGTACCGGACCCTTGTCGACAGGTGGGATGTGCTCAGCGGAACGTCGCGCGGTGGGCCTTGATGGCGGCGACGTAGGCCTTGGTGTCCGAGTACATGCCGTGGTGCTCCACCGAGTACTGACCCTGGTAGTACCCGGCGATCGCGTAATCCGTGTTGCGGCTCGTGCTGAGCAGGGAGCGGATGATCGCGATGCCCGCCGTGGCGTTGTCATACGGATCCAGCAGGTTCAGCTGACGGCCGACCATCTGGGAGGCCCATTCGCCGGAGCTGGGGATCACCTGCATGGTGCCGATGGCGTTGGCGGGTGACACGGCGCGCTGGCTGAAACCGGACTCCTGGTAGGCGAAAGCCATGGCCAGGGCCGGCTCGACGCCCATGCGGCGTGCGGTGTCGGCCACGATCTGACGCATCTCAGCGCGGGTCGGCACCGGCGACGCGTTCAGCAGCGCCTTGTTGCGGTTCGCGGAGTTGACCACGGCCTTCGGGTACTTGTAACCGAGGAAGGAATCCGGCACCAGGTCGCCCGGAGTGGACGGCGCGGTGGGGGACGTGGTCTGGCCGGCGCCCGGGATCACGAGCTTCTGGCCGGGGTAGATGATCGAGGTCATCTTCAGCCGGTTCGCATTCAGGAGCGAGCTGAGGGACACGCGCTGCCGGGAGGCGATGGCGCCGAGGGTGTCACCTGCACGGACCACGTAGCTGCCGCCCGAGACGGCTGCGCCGCCCGACGGCTTGCCGGACCCGCCGGTGGACTGCGGCACCACGGCCCCGCCCGCGGACACCTTGATCTTCTGGCCGGGGTAGATGATCGACGTCGCGCGCAGGCCGTTCCAGGACAGGATCGAGCTCAGGCTGACACGGTGACGCATCGCGATGGCGCCCAGGGTGTCGCCGGAGCGGACCGTGTAGGTGGAGCCGCCCTGGGGCGTCGCGGGCCGGGAGACCTGGCCGCCCGACGACGGCGCCGAGACGCCGGCCTTCAGCTTGATGGTCTGACCGGGGTAGATGATCTGGTTCGCCCGGATGTTGTTGAGCTTCAGCAGGGCGTTCAGGCTCAGGCCGTAGCGATGGGCGATGCCGCTCATCGTGTCACCCGAGACGATCCGGTACGTGTTGGGCACGGCCTTGAGAGCGATCTGCAGGTTGGCCGGCAGCGATGTCGCCACCTTACTCACCGGGAGAAGACCGGCGGAGGCGCGGCCGGCGATGGCCGCTTCGAGGCCCTGGGGGAGGCGCTTGGCGGGGGTCACGTTCTGGGGCACCGACGCCTCGGCCGGCTGTGCCAGCGCGAGCGAGGAAAGGACGACTGCGGGAAGGGCGGCCGTCGCCACTGCTGCGGTGGCCCGTGAACGGTTCGTTGGCGATGTGAGGCTCGTCATTCAGTGTCGTCCTTGGCGTCAGGGTCATCCGCATGAAAGGGGAGATTTCAGCGTGTGACCTGTGGTGCGTATGTGAAAGTTGATGGTCGTGTTGAAAATGTGACCAATGTGAATCTCTCATGAAAATGCGGCTGGCACAAGAAGAGTGGGTTTAGCTGGGCACCGCCCCGGCGTGTCCTGGACACCCTGGTCAGGAGGGGGTCGCAGGGCGTCGAGGGGCCGGGCTAGGTGAGAGACGGCCCGGCGTGGCACCCTTAACGGGTGAGCAATGTAGAAGCCCTGGTGGGCGAATGGCTGCCGTTGCCGGATGTGGCCGAAATCCTTGATGTGAAGATCTCCCGGGTCCACGGGCTGATCGACGAACGCGCCCTGGTGGCGCTGAAGGTGGGCGACCGGAAGATCCGCAGCGTCCCCGCGGACTTCGTGAAGGACGGCGAGGTCCTGGATGCCCTCAAAGGGACGATCGCAGTCCTGAAGGACTCGGGATTCACCGATGAGGAACTGATCACCTGGCTCTTCACGGAGGATGAGACCCTGCCGGGCCGCCCCGTGGATGCGCTGCGGGCCGGGCGCAAGACCGAGATCCGGCGCAGGGCCTCCGCGCTGGCCTGGTAACCGCGCTCGGCGTCGATACCGCACGAGAATGATGAAGGGCAGGTCACGGTTCCGTGACCTGCCCTTCATCATTCCGTCACCTGGCCGGGATGCGTGACCTTCAGGACGTGCGCTGCACCGCCGACTCGGCCAGGGAACGCAGCGCCTGGCGCGGCAAGGCCGGAATGGCGAGCTCCTCGAGTGCTGTGAAGCTCGCGGTGCTGAGCGAGGCGATCTCCGATTCGACGGCGCTGAGTGCGCCGCACGCCGTCATGTCCGCACGGACCCGGGCCACGTCGTCGTCCGTCAGGTCCGCGTGGCCGAGGACCGCCTCCAGCGAGGCGACCTGCTCGGGAGAGCCCAGTTCGCGCATGAAGGCGACCAGCAGGGTGCGCTTGCCTTCGCGCAGATCGTCGCCCGCCGGCTTGCCGGTGGTGAGCGGATCTCCGAAGACGCCGAGCACGTCGTCCCGCAGCTGGAACGCCTCGCCCAGCGGCAGCGAGAAGCGGGAGAAGCCCTCCAGCAGTTCCTGAGGCGCCCCGGCGATCGCGCCGCCGAGCGCCAGGGGATGTTCGGTCGAGTACTTGGCCGACTTGAAGCGGATCACCGTACGGGCCCGTTCGACGGCGCCCTCCACGGTGCGCTGCGGCCCCGCCACCTCTTCCAGGATGTCGAGGTACTGACCCGCCATGACCTCGGCACGCATGCGGTTGAAGATGCCGCGCGCCACGGTCCCGGCGGTGGTGGCCGGCCCGATCTCCGCGAAGGCCTCCTCGCTGAAGGACAGGCAGAGGTCGCCCGTGAGGATTCCCGCCGCATGACCGAAGCGTTCCGGATCCAGCATCCAGCCGGCTTGCTGGTGGAGATCGGCGAACGACTGATGGACACTCGGGCGGCCCCGTCGGGTGGCCGAGCGGTCGATGATGTCGTCATGGATCAAGGCGGCCCCCTGGAACAGCTCCAGCGCCACACCCGCCTGCACCGCCTCCTCCGCCTGAGCCGCACCGCCGGCCGCACGGAATCCCCAGTACGCCAGCAGGGCCCGCATCCGCTTGCCACCGCTCACCAGGGTGCGGATCGACTCCAGCAGGGGCGCGACGTCCTCGGAGATGCCTGAAACCAGATGGCGCTGGCGGTCGAGGAAATCGTCCAGGCGACGGTTCACCGCGGTGACGAAAAGGGTCTGCTCGGAGGCTGCGTCCGCGTTCAGTTCCGGCTGCGATTCAGTGGTCATTTCGCGTTGGCCGTCCTCACGGTGGCTCCGATGGTCAGAGTGCTCCCGCCGGAGACCGGCGCGGCATTCAGGCTGATGGTCTCTTCCCCGTTGTGGCGGACGAACGTCTTATTGAGGACGCCGTCCACGGTCGTCGCCGTGGAAGAGGTGAAGCCGAGCTTCCGGAAGTGCGCGGTGTAATAGGTGTCCACGGCGGTCGGAGCCACCGGCACGGTGCCGGTGTAGGCGACGTCGGTGACGTCACCGCGAGGGCTCACCGTTCCGGACGCCTGGGTGACCTTCGGCATGGCGGGGATGAGGCCCGCCGGGAAGGCGGACGGCAGTGAGGCCGGTGTGGGAGCGGACTGCGTGGTGGAGGAGGCCGGCGTCGAGGAGGCTGCGGAGACGGGACTTCCCGCCTCCGGGGTGCAGGCGGTGAGGCCGATCCCCACACACAGAGCCACGGCGAGACCGGCGCGTCGCCGCGCCGTCGGATGCTTGACCAATCAGAACTCCTCCGGTGGATCGATCCTGCGGCGGGGGCGGCGGCAGGGCCCGGCCGGGCCTCGATGGCGGCGGGGGCACTTCCATTTTAGAGGTCCTGACGTGGAGGTCCATGCCGGGTCCGCGACGGCGGAGGCCGAGTGCCGGTGGCGGTGGCTGTGGCTAGCATGGTGGGTATGGAGGCGCACGAGCTGGAGAGGTGGAGGAGATGCAGCATCCTCCACGTGGACATGGATGCGTTCTTCGTCTCGGTGGAGCAGCGCGAGAATCCTGCGCTCCTCGGGCGCCCGGTGATCGTCGGATTCCCCGCCGACCGGTCTGTGGTGCTCTCCGCCTCCTATGAGGCGCGGGCCTTCGGAGTGCGCTCGGCCATGCCCATGTCCCAGGCCTACGCCCGGTGCCCGCAAGCCGTGATCGTCCCTCCCCGGCACGAGCTCTATTACGAGGTGTCGGCTCGCCTGATGGAGCTGTTCCGTTCCTACACGGATGCGGTGGAGCAGCTGAGCGTGGATGAGGCGTTCCTCGACGTGTCCGGAGCGCTCCGCCGGGTGGGATCACCCGTGGAGATCGCGCAGGACATCCGGCAGCGCGTCCGCAGGGAGCTGGGGGTGTCCGCCTCGGTCGGGATCGCCGGCACCAAATTCCTGGCCAAGATCGCCTCCACCCGGTCGAAGCCGGACGGACTGCTGGTGATCGAGCCTGAGAGACAGCTGGAGTATCTGCACGCCTTGCCGGTGAAGGCCCTGTGGGGAGTGGGCGGCAAGTCCGAACAGCAGCTCGCCCGGCTCGGCCTGAGCACGGTGGCGGACGTGGCCGCCACGCCGCTTCCCGTGCTGCGGAAGGCCTTCGGCGCCATGGGTGAGCACATCCACGCCCTGGCCTGGGGGAGGGATTCGCGTCCCGTGACCCCGGAGAGAGTGGACAAGAGCATGAGCGCGGAGACCACGTTCGCCGAGGACACGCGGGACGCGGCGGCCCTGCACCGTGCGCTGCTCTCCTTGTCCCACCGCGTGGCGCGGCGGCTGCGGTCCGGTGAACTCTCCGCGGGCGGTGTGGCGCTGAAGCTGCGCTATGCGGACTTCAGCACCATCACGCGGAGTCGGCGCCTGGACTATCCCACGGACTCCGGGGCCAAACTGTACGACCTGTCCCGCATGCTGTTGGACGCCGTGGGCCCTCTGCCGCAGGCGATCCGGCTGATCGGCGTGCGAGCCGACCATCTGGAGCCGGGTGCTGGAGCCGTGCAGCTGAGTTTCGACCGGCAGGACGACAATTGGCGGAAGGTGGAAAAGAGCCTGGACGAGGTGCGGGACAAGTTCGGAAGCTCCGGTCTGACCCCTGCCCGTCTGCTGGGGTCCGCGAACCGGGGGCGGCCGGGTGCCGAAAGTCCTCCTGAAAGGGCGGGATGAGGCGAACTCCACTTTCACCCAGGCGTCCTGGGGCCTAAAATTGTAGTACGGGGAACTTCCCCGCGGAGGAGTCCGTTGCACTAGTCAGTGGCACCATGATTCAAGCCGATTGGCGCCCGGAGATGAGGAGGTCGTCATGCCGCTCTCGGAGCATGAACAGAGGCTGCTGGAGCAACTGGAGCGCCAGCTGCATGAAGACGATCCCAAATTCGCCAGCCAGATGGAACAGGGCGCCGCTCACCGGTGGTCCACCAAGCGGCTGGTGATCGGCGCATTCGCCGTCGTGGCGGGCATCCTGGTCCTCCTGCTCGGGGTCACGCTCCAGAACATCGTGGTGGGAGTGCTCGGCTTCCTGGTCATGGGCGGAGGCGTCTATTTCGCCACCAGCAAGAGCCGGGGTTACAGCTCCACCGCCGGTCGTGGCGATACCGGCGCGCGGCCATCCCGCCCGCGGTCGGGTTTCATGGAGGACCTAGAGCAGCGCTGGGAGCATCGCCGCCGCGAAGAGCCCTGATCCTCACCGCCTGACGGAACCTCCGTCAGGCGGCATCGCCCTGTCACTCCGGCGCGTTTGACCGCGCCGGACGACGACGGCGGGGCACCGCTTTTCGGGAGCCCGCTTCGGCGGGCTTTTTTCGTGTCCGGAGTGCCTGGCGCGAGGGCGTGCCACCGGGTGCCCTCCACTCCGCTCCCGGGCGCCCGCCGCCGGGCCTCCGCCCCGTCTCCATCGCGCTCCACCAGGCCCTCCGCTCGGTGCCCTCCACTCCGCTCGGTGCCCTCCACTCCGCTCAGTGCCCTCCACTCCGCTCCCCGGCACCCGCCGCCGTCGTTCCCGGCCCGTCCTGGAGGCCCACCACTTCGCTCCACCGACTCCTCCCTTTCCCTCCACAGACCGCGTTCTGAGGCGTTTTCCGGGGGTGCGGCGGCATTCCGGTCGACTCGCGGCACTCCCGGGCCCTCGGCGGCCTGATTTTCCCTCCACTTCCCACCACGCCCCTGGATCCCAGTGCTGGCGCGGATTTTCAAAACGCAACACGCTGGAGGAAACGTGTTTTGACCTTGACCGTGGTTGGAAGTGGAGTACAGTGGAGGCAGTAAGAGGGTAGTGGCGGCACTTGGGGTAGTACGGCAGCTTTCGACGGATCGGCGGTGAGCAGTGTTCCTTGGCACTCACTCGCCGCGTCTGGACGAAAAAGGCCGCATCATCCTGCCGGCCAAATTCCGCGACGAACTGGCCAACGGGCTGGTTCTGACTCGGGGCCAGGAGCGCTGCATCTACGTCTTCAGCCAGAAGGAATTCGAACGTATTCACGAGCAGATGCGGCAGGCTCCACTGTCCAGCCGCCAAGCCCGCGATTACATGCGTGTCTTTCTGTCTGGGGCCTCTGACGAGGTGCCTGACAAGCAGGGGCGCGTGACGATTCCGTCGGCGCTCCGGGAGTACGCGGGTCTGGGACGGGAGCTGGCCGTGATCGGCGCAGGCACCCGGGCCGAGATCTGGGACGCCCAGGCCTGGAACCAGTACCTCGAGGAGCAGGAGAATTCCTTCTCCGACACGGACGAAGACGCGATCCCCGGGATCTTCTGACGAAGATTCCAGGTCGTTTCCTGGACGTGATCTCCAGCCGCCCAAGGCTGGTCATCCTGGCTCACCTTCCCCGGAGCCAGGCGGACCGACCCGCGGCGCGGATGGGGATCACGTCACAGGAAGCGCGGCGCACGGCAGGCAGGAACGTAGGCGACACCACCACGGCAGGAGAGCACATGGCGGAGATGAGCGGGTCAAGGCCCACCTCCGAACGTCACATCCCTGTCCTCAAAGAACGTTGCCTCATGCTGCTGGCCCCCGGCTTCGATGCCGCACGTGGACGCGGGGAGCGTCCCGTCGTCATCGACGCCACCCTGGGAATGGGAGGCCATTCCGAAGCGCTGCTCCAGCGCCATGAGGACCTCCACCTGATCGGCATCGACCGTGATGAGGAGGCCCTGGCGCTGGCCGGCGAAAGGCTCAGCCCTTTCAAGGACCGCACGAGCCTGGTGCACGCCGTCTACGACGAGATCCCTGAGGTCCTCGACGAACTCGGCGTCCCGGAAGTCCACGGCGTGCTCATGGACCTGGGCGTCTCCTCGCTGCAGCTCGATGAGCGGGAACGCGGTTTCGCCTACTCCTATGACGCGCCGCTGGACATGCGGATGGACACCAGCCGTGGACAGACCGCCGCCGACGTGGTCAATGACTACGACGAGCAGGATCTCGTCCGGCTGATCCGCACCTGGGGTGAGGAGAAGTTCGCGGGCAGGATCGCCCGCAGCATCGTCACCCGCCGGGCGGACCGTCCGTTCACCACCACCGGGGAACTGGTCGAGGCCATCCGGGCCGTGGTGCCGGCCGCCGCGGCGCGCACCAGCGGGCACCCCGCCAAGCGCACCTTCCAAGCGTTGCGCATCGAGGTGAACGAGGAACTGGACGTTCTCGAACGAGCCGTCCCGGCCGCGGTGGACGCCATCGCACTCGGAGGGCGCGTCGTCGTGATGTCGTACCACTCGCTGGAGGACAAGATCGTCAAACGGACCTTCCAGTCCCGCTCCACCTCCTCGGCGCCGCATGGATTCCCCGTGGAACTCGAGCAGCACAAGCCGGAACTCAAAACCATCACCAAGGGCACCGAACAGCCCACCGAAGCAGAGATCGCGGAAAACCCCCGTGCGGCCTCGGCCCGCCTTCGCGCGGCCGAACGCATCAAGGACAGGAGGACGGCATGAGCAGCGTCACCACCCGCCCGGCCCTCCGGACCGTCGGCAACACGGCCCGGAAGCTCGCCACCCCGGCACCGCAGGAGACGCCCCGGAAGCGGACGCCGCTCGTCGTCGTGCCCTCGGCGCCCCGGCGGAAGTCGGTCCTGTTCGTGGCATCCTGCTTCGCGGTGCTCGCGGCAGCGCTGGTGGGTGTCCTGCTGCTCAACATCCAGCTCTCCCAGGGCCAGTACGACATGGTGGCGCTCAAGGCGCAGCAGTCGTCGCTGACCAAGAAGAACCAGGAGCTCTCCCAGGAGGTCCAGAACTTCAACGCGCCTCAGAACCTGGCGGCGAAGGCCACGGCGATGGGCATGGTCCCGTCCGCGGGCCAGGGGCAGATCGACCTGGACCGTTCGGCCGTCAGCGGCAAGGCCGTCGCGGCCACCAAGGACGCGAAGGCCAAGTCCGCCATCATCGCAGCGCCCGCCATCGCGGGACAGCTGACCGTCGTGCCCTCCGCGACCGGCGACCAGCCCACCACGGAGACCACCCAGAAGAAGCCTGCCGAGAGCAAGACCACGGCGCAGGCTCCGGCGGTTCCTCAGGTTCCTAAGGTTCAATTGAACGGGGGAACGGTTCCTGCGCCCGCGCAGCGGACCCCCGGCAACTGATCGACAGAGGACAAGACCTACCTCACCGGTAGGCAGTGAGAGGGCGAGTCGTGGTGAGGACAGGCAAGACGAAACAGCGGGGGACCGCGCGGCGTGTTCAGCTCCGGCTTCGCATCGGCCTGGGCATCATGCTGACCCTCCTGCTCGTGGTGGGAGGGCAGCTCGTCCTCATCCAGGGCTTCGACGTCGGAGGCCTGGCGGAGGCGGCCCAGGCCAAGCGGTCCCGGACCATCGAACTGCCCGCCCAGCGCGGCGCGATCGTCGACTCCAAGGGCACCGTGCTGGCGAATTCGATCATCCGCTACGACGTGGTGATCGACCCCCAGCAGAACACCGGCACGGACAGCTACTGGCGCACCGATCCCAAGGACCCCAAGAAGGTCATCAAGATCAGCCGCGACCAGGGTCTCCGGGATCTCGCCGGACTGCTGAAGCTGGACTTCGAGGACGTCAAGAAGGCCGCCACCGGAACGAGCCGGTACAAGCTCCTCGCCAAGGGTGTGAAGCCCGAGACCGCTGACGCGATCCTGGCGCTCTCCGTGCCCGGCATCGTCACCCAGGGCACCAGCCAGCGCGTCTACCCGAACGGGGCCGTGGCCGGCGGGATCATCGGTTTCCTCAAGGACGGCAAGGACGGCATCGCCGGGATCGAGCAGACCCAGAACTCGGTGCTGACGGGCACCCCCGGTTCCCGCAGCTTCGAAATGGGCGCCGACGGACTGGTGATCCCCGTGGCGCCGGACCACATCACCCCGGCCAAGAACGGCAAGACGGTCAAGCTGACCCTCGACAGCGATCTGCAGTACTACGCCCAGCAGGTCATCCAGACCCAGGTCAACAATCTCGGCGCGGAGTGGGGCAGCGTCGTGGTGGTGGAAGCCAAGACCGGCAAGATCGTGGCGATGGCCGACACCAACACGCCGGATCCGAACAATCCCGGTGGTGTGGCGGCCGAGGACCGTGGAGTCCGGTCCGTCACGGCCGCGCTGGAGCCCGGCTCGGTGGAGAAGCCCCTCGTGGCGGCCGCTCTGCTCGAGACCGGCAAGTCCAAGACCATGGAGCAGTTCTCCATCCCCAACAGCTACACGGTCAACGGGCAGACCTTCCAGGACTCGTTCGACCACCCGACGTTCAACCGCACCCTGGCCGGCATTCTCGGGTACTCCCTCAACACGGGCACCGTCATGGCCGGCCAGCGCCTCAGCAAGCAGGAACGCTACGACTGGCTCCGGCGGTTCGGGATCGGGCAGGCGCCCGACGTGCCTCTGCCCGGCGTGGCCGGCGGCATTCTGAGCACTCCGGACAAGTGGGACGGGCGCCAGGAGTTCACGGTGCTCTTCGGTCAGGGCGTCTCGCAGTCCGTGCTGCAGACCGTCATGGCCTATCAGAGCATCGCCAACGACGGTGTCATGCTTCAGCCGCGCCTCATCGACGGATACATCGGCGAGGACGGCAAGGAGGAGAAGGCCCCTCAGGGACCGTCCCGCCAGGTGATCTCCAAGTCCACGGCCAAGCAGACCCGGGACATGCTGGAAAGCGTCGTCACGGAGGGTGAGTGGAAGGACGCGGCCATCCCCGGATACCGCGTGGGCGCGAAGACCGGCACCTCCGAGTCGCCCTGTGACAACGGACGCCCCGGATTCTGCGGTTACACCGCCTCGATCGTGGGCATGGCCCCGATGGACAACCCCCAGTACATCGTGGAGGTCCTGGTGCAGCGGCCGCAGGACAAGATCTTCGGCATCGACGGCGCCGACATCTTCCGCTCCGTGATGGGTCAGGTCCTCCGCGTCAACAACGTCCCGCCGTCCACCGGCAAGCCCGTCCATCTGGACCAGTTCGGTCCCGGAGGCTCGTCCGGCACCGGCAAGTGACCCTGAACCTTCCCGGCCATCCGGCCCGATCCGGATCCACCGCAGCAACTCTTTTGGAGCAGATACGTGTCAGAGCATGAAGCCAACCCCGCGGACCCGTCCGGTGCCGGGCAGGAACGCAGAGCCCGGGTCTTCCGGCCTCAGACGCCGCCTGCCGTAGCCCTGGGCCGATTGGCGGAAAGCCTCGG
>Ga0213829_1002068_pt1 | contig 13516 bp, 5 predicted proteins | sample MC6MC0896MG_FD_180665 | JGI IMG/M metagenome (GOLD analysis project Ga0213829, IMG submission 180665) | Enriched soil aggregate microbial communities from Iowa State University, Ames, United States - MC6-MC0896-MG | ecosystem: Environmental > Terrestrial > Soil > Unclassified | place: USA: Iowa...
CGTCACCCTGCGGCCCGGCCGGAGGGAACGACGGCGGCGCGGGCGGCAACGGAGGCGCCGACCCCGAGGCTCCAGGAGCCTGAGCCGGGGCCTGGATCCGCGCGGACCCGGCGAGCGGCGGGGCCACGGGAGCCGGTCCCCCGGCTCGCGCCCACGGCACTTCGTCGATCAGGGAATCGTCGGATTCCGCGGACGGCAGCAGGGTGTTCTGCGATTCGTCGTGCCGGGCCGATTCCGGCGCGTCATCCCCGGACGTCCCGGAGGTGCTTTCGGGAGTCGCCGCCGGGGCCGCGGCCGAGGTCGTGGCCGGAGACGGGGCGGGCGCCTCACGGGGAGTCTCCTCGACCGGCTCCTCCGCGGCAGGTTCCACGGCCTGGTCCCAGAGATGGTCGTAGGTGGTGGTGAGATCGTTGGGGGCCTCGGAATCGTGGTGGTGCGCGGGGACGTCGCCGGAATGCTGCCCGGCGTCGCCCGACGACGGAGTCAGCGCGGCCGAGGCGCCGTCAGCGTCCTCGTCCTGCGCGTCCTCGTCCTGTGCAGCTCCGTCCTCCGCCGGGGTCCCCTCAGCTTCGCGGTCCTGCCCGGAGCGGCCCGCGCCGGACTCGTCATCCTCACCGGATGCGCCCTCGGGGCCGCCGGCCTCCGAGGCGTCCGCAGCGGCGTCCCCCTGCGAGTCCTCGCGAGGGGCCCGGGCGCCCAGAAGCTCGGTGGCCAGGCTGTCCGTCTGGCCGTCCAGGCTGAAGGAGGCGGACTCGTCGTCGTCCTCCTCGTCGTCCGCCCCCTGGGAGGGATCCCAGGCGGCTCCGCCCAGCGGCACGGACGGCGCAGCGGCCTCCGGTGCGTTCCAGGACGCGGAGGGAGCGGCGAAAAGCGGCGCTTCCACGGTGTCCTCGGGGGCCGGCGCGGAAAGCTCCAGTTCGTCCGTGATCTCCGCGGGAAGGTCGCCGACCACCAGCACGGAGGCCGTCACGACCCCGGCGTCCAGGGGCATCCACGGGTCCTCGTCCTCCTCGTCCGGCTGACCGGCGCGGATCTCGAAGCTCTCGCTCGAGGCGAGCGTGCGCTCATTCCAGGTGGTCACACCCCGGCCGTGAACCTCCTGGTCGCTGCCGTCCAGGGTGCGCACCTGAAGATCGCCGCGCAGGAAGACCCGCAGCGAGTCCCGGTGGTCCACCACGGCGAAATCGGGCAGCCCGGTGACCGAGGTGCCGAACGACCGGGTGACCTCGTTGAGGAGCTGATCCACCGAGGGGTTCCGGCCCAGCAGCTCCCACAGCTGCTGGATCCGCTCGGTGCCGGCGTCCGGGGACACCACCACCGCGATCCCGTTACGCAGGACGTACAGCCACGAGCCCTGCCGGTAATGATTGGCGTTCATTCTTCCTCCCCTGACGCCGCGGGCTCCGCGGCGTTCTCCTCGCGGAGCGCCAGGAGCTCCCGCGGCAGTGTGTCCTCAGTCTCCGCTTCGATGCGGGGTGAGGTGGTCAGCTCGCCGTCGTGGGCGAAGGCGTCCACCACCACCACGCTGACATTGTCGCGTCCGCCGTTGCGCAGCGCCGCCTGGATCAAGGCGTCCGCGGCTTCCTGCGGGTCGAAGGTGTTCTGCAGGATCTGTCGGATGAACTCGTCCGACACCTCACCGGTCAGGCCGTCCGAACAGACCATGACCCGGTCGCCGTCCTCGATGGGCAGCAGCCAGTAGTCCGGCGCACCGCCGTCGCCACTGCCGAGGGCCCGCGTGACCACGTGCCGGCGCGGATGCCGGAGGGCCTGAGTGGCGGAGATCGAGCCGTTGTCGATCAGCTCCTGGACCTCCGAGTGGTCCACCGTCACCCGTTCGAACACGCCACGGCTGAGACGGTACGTGCGGGCATCCCCGACGTTGAACACCAGCCAGTACGGCTTCTGATTCTGTTCCACCACGGCGACGCCGCTCAGGGTGGTCCCGGCGCGGCCGGACCCCTGCTGCCGGATGGCCAGATCGGCCTCCTGCAGAGCCTGCTGCAGACGGGTCACGTCCACGTCCCGGTTGCCTTCCGGCGTGGCCAGGCGCTGGGCGAGCGTGCGGACGCAGATGCCGCTGGCGATCTCCCCCGCCTCATGCCCGCCCATGCCGTCGGCCACCGCGAACACCGGGTCCTGCGCGATGAGCGAATCCTCATTCAGCTCGCGGCGGAGGCCCCGGTCCGTGCCGAATCCGGCGGTCAGGGTCAGGGGCCCGGCGTCGTGGGCCGAGGCGAAATCAGAGGGGACTTCAGAGATCATGGTGTGCTCAGCTTAAAAGTCCGGTCCCCGAATTTCACAGTTGACCCGGGACGGACGAAACGCGCCTCGCCCGCCACCAGGCGGACCAGGGTGCCATCGGCCAGCATCTCGCCGCTGCCGTTGGTCGACTGGCGGTCCGTCACCCAGGCGCCGCCCGAGGCAGGGACCACCAGCAGATGGGTCTTCGAGATGGACCGGCCGGGATCGTCCAGCGAGAGCAGGCGCAGCTGCTCCTCACCGGCGCGGGCTGCCGGATTGCGGCCGATCAGGACGCCGGCGTCGAGCGGGATCCGCGCGCCGTCGTCGAAGCTGAGGACCAGGGAGTCCTGCTGTCCCGCGGAGCCGGAGGGCAGGTGGGCGCGGAGCATCGTCTCGCCGTGGTCCGCGGGGGCCGCCGGCGGGGCGAACTGCTGCTGCGGGGGCGCGCCGAAGGGCTCCGGCTGAGCGAACTGCTGAGGCTGGCCGAACTGCTGCTGCTGGTTGAACTGCTGTTGGTCGTACTGCTGCTGTTCGTACTGCTGCTGTCCACCCTGATGCTGCTGCCCCACCTGCACGGGGAACGGGGCCTGCGGCACAGGCGGCACCGCGCGGCCCTGCGGCTGCGGGGCGGCGGGAGCGGCCTGCGGCACGACGACGGGCGTCACCGGCTGGGCCTGCTGGCTCTGGCCGTGGGCCGCGAGCGGGGACGCCACCGGGCGGACGGCCGGCAGGTCGAGCGTCGGGTAGCTGTGGCTGCCCGCGATCCCCTCGGTGGTCACGGGGTTGCGGCCCGCACGGACGTCGAACACCAGGGTGCGGGCCATCTTGTCATGCCACCCCTGCTTGCGCTCGTTCGGGTCCCAGCCGTTGGACAGACCCGCCACCACGAACCAGGCGAAGGAGAGGAACGAACCGATGCTGCCGATGGTCTGGACCACGCCGGCCGGGGTGAAGAAGGCGAGGATGCCGCCGACCAGGGCGAAGAGGATGTTGGGGGCCAGCAGCACCAGCCAGCGCAGGAACACCGCACCGGCGCCCGGCGCATAGCCCTCCATCTCGGTGGTGCGGATCCCGAAGATCGCGTTGCCGAGCGAATTCCCGCTCCGGGCCTCCATGATCCACATGGTCACCACATAGGCCAGCCAGACCAGCAGGGCCAGGCCGGACATGATGATCGCGAAGACCACGTCCTCCTGGCTCGGGCCGAGATTGGCGGAGCCCGCCAGGCCGTTCTTGAGCAGGGCGGCGGTGCCCACCGAGAGCAGGACGCCCGCGATGATGCCGGGCACCGCCAGGTCGATCATCTTGGAGAAGAGCCGCTTGGCGGCGCCGGCGCGGACCACCGGCCGGGTGGCCGGCAACTGGTCGGGATGCTGCGCCACGATCCCCGGGCTCGAGGACTGCCACGGTCCGCCCTGGGGGGCCGAGCCGGGCTGCTGAGGATGCTGGACGCCGTTCCTCAGCGCCGCCCGGTTGCTCAGGGACGTGCCGCAGGCGAGGCAGAACCCCGCTCCGGGGGTGAGCTGTTGCTGACACTGGGGGCAGCGTTCAACGTTGATGCTCATTGCCCTTCTCCTTTACTGCGTCGTACCTTCTCCAGGAGGCCCCGGGGACCCGATTCCAGGACCGTGCGTGCTTCCACCAGCAGCGAACGAGGCGAGAACCTCGCCCGCTGGCGGCGCCAGAAGCCCATCCCTTCCGTCATGCTCGACAGGGACTGGTCCACATTCTCCCAGTAAGCCCGGACTTCCTCCTCGGCAGGCTCCCCCGCACCGAACACGGCGGCATCCGCCCGCTGGGCCAGCTGCACCGTTCCAGGCGCCGCCGTCGGGAAGGCCTCGCCCACCAGGGACGAGGTCTCGCGGCGGGTGGCCTTCGGATCGACGGGCGCCCCGAGGTCCGTGGCCAGGCTGACCACTTCGCTCCAGCCGCCCGAGAAACGCTGGGCGGGAGGGCCTTCCAGCGCCCTCTTCTTCCGGCGCCGTCCCTTGAGGATGGCGATCAGCACCAGCGGCAGCGCCAGGATCAGCACCGGGATGGCCGCCAGGCCGATCGTGGCCAGGATCGGACCCAGGATGGACCAGAAGTCGTTCTTCTTCTGGTCTGCGTCCGCCGCCTCCGGCTGGGAGTCCGGCGGCAGCTCGGCCGGCTCCTGCGGCGGGGGCGGCGGCTGCAGCACCTGCGGCTTGGGCTTGGAGTTCTTCTCCGGATCCGGCGGGATCGGCACGTTGTCCTTCGGCGGGGTCGGATCGAACGGGACCCAGCCGACGCGGTCGAAGTTGACCTCCACCCAGGCGTGCACGTCTTTGCCCTTGATCTGGATGTCGCCGCCGCCGTTCTGCGGGCTCTTGGGATCCGGGTAGAAGCCCATGACCACGCGGGCCGGCATGCCCAGCTGGCGGCAGATGAGCGCCATCGCCGAAGCGTACTGTTCGTCGTCGCCGAGCATCTGCTTGGCGGTGAACAGGGTGGTCAGACGCGCGGCGCCATGGCCGGAGAGGCTGGGCACCTGGCCCTCCGAGACCAGGCCGTTGCTGAACGCGCCCTTGGTCCGGAAGTAGGCCTCGATCTGGCGCACGCGGTCGATGTCCGTGGGCGCGTCACCGGCGATCTGGTCCGCACGCTGGATCAGGGCCGGTGGCGGGCTCACGGGCTTCGGCAGGGTGTCGGCCGCCACCCGGTACTGGGTCAGCTGGCCGTGGCTGAGGGTGGGCGGGACCTGCACCTGGACGGTGTAGTGGTCGCCCTTGCCGAGGCCCAGCGTGGTAATCGCGGTGTCCGACCCCGAGTTGAAGTACAGGCCGCTGCCCGCTGAGCTGGAGACCGGGAAGTCGAACCCGACCGTCCGGGTGCCCCCGGGCACGAAATAGCCCTGATACTCCCCCACGGTCACGTCGATCGTGTAATCGGACGTCCCGTCGCCCGTGGGAGCCTGGGGGTTCAGCGCCCGGGCGTCACCCACCTTGTTGAAGTTGCCGGTGCCGTTCGGGTCCACGTTGTAGACCGTGCCGTTGTAGCTGTCCAGGGCCGCCAGGCGCACCCTCCCGTCCTTGGGCAGGCCCTTGACCTCGAAGAGCGTCTTGTCCTTCTGGTCCTTGACCATGGTGCGGAAGCTCGCCAGCGGGGTGATGTAGTTGCGGGGGTCGAACGGCGGGACGACGACGTCGCGCAGCACCTTCCGCTCGCTGGTCGCCGTCACGGCCGGGGACGCCAGAGCCGTCACGACCACGGCGCCGGCCACGACTGCGGCGCCCAGCGCCAGCCGGTTGAACCGCGCGCGGCGCACGGCGCCGGCGTCGTGCTGTGCGCCCTTGGCCAGGATCCGCGCGTCGGAGCCCCGCAGGCGGGAGCGCCGCCAGGATGCCCAGACCAGCGCCCCGACACCCAGCGCGGCGCCACGCGGCACCGTGAGGAAGCTGGCGTTGGTGCTGAAGGCCACGCCCACCACGAAGAGGGCGAGCACCGGGAGCAGCGGCCAGAGGGCACTGCGCAGGCGCCAGGTCAGCAGACCGGCGGCGATCGCGCAGAGGAGTCCGGCGAGGTACGGCACGATCAGCATGCCGTCCGCCACGCCCACCGGGACGCCGACGGTCAGCATGTCCTTCCAGGAGAAGACGATCCCGAGCAGGAGGGTCCGCAGGGAGTCCAGGCTCGGCAGCACGCCGAACAGCGCCTGGGTGGGGGTCGCCAGGGCGCTGCCGAACAGGAAGTACACCAGGACACCGGAACCCGCGGTCGCCAGCAGGCCCATCTGCAGACGGTGGCTGAGAGCCGCGACGCCGAGGCCCAGGGCCACACCGCCGAGACCGGCCAGAAGGTAGCGGGGGTCTCCCCCATAGCTCAGGTGCAGGCCGAGGACACCGAGCCCCAGCAGCACGAACAGTGCCCCGGCGTCGACCAGGTCCGGCCAGGCCGGGAGGCTTCTGCCTGCGGTGACGCGGGTGGTGGACGCGGTGGTCATGCGACCGCCTTTCGCAGGACGAGAGCCAGATCGTCGAGACCGCCCAGGGTGAGGACCGTCAGATCGGCGATGGTGGCGCGGGACGGCGCGGCCCCGGGCTGGATGCGGATGGCCATGGCGCGGACGCCGGGAAGCACGGAGGCCGCGCAGGAGCGCAGCTGGGCCGGGGTGACGTGGCTGCCGACCACGAAGAAGACCACCGAGGCGTTGGGAACCCGGTCGGCGAGGCGCCGGGCGAGGTCCACCGCGTCACGCCGTCCGGTCATGCTCTGCAGGCGGGTGGCGTCGTCCAGCATGGTGCGTCCGGTGGCGCAGCGGAACGGTCCCCGCTGGGTCAGGATGTCCAGTTCGCGCTGTTCCACGAGGGCCTGGCGTCCTACGGAGCAGGCCACGGAGATGGCCAGCTCGAACTCGAGCTCACTGGCGTACTCGTCCAGATTGGCCGACAGCGCGATCGCCAGGTGCGCGCGCCGGGTCTCCTCGAACTGGCGGACCATGAGCGTGCCCAGGCGGGCCACGGTCTTCCAGTGGATGTGACGGCGGTCGTCCCCCGGGGCGTACTCCCGCAGGGCGTGGAAGGACACGTCCGTGTTGGACAGCTCCTTGGTGGTCATGCCTTCCAGGTCACGGATGAAGCCGGCGGCCGGACTGCCCAGGGCCACGGTGCGCGGGTGCACGAAGAGCTCCACGGGCTCGGTCCAGCGGATCTGCCGCTTCAGGAGGTGGAACGGATCGGCACGGACCGAGACGGCGGGGCCCACGGTGATCACCTGGCGCCGGTTGGTCGGGATGCTGAAGAGGTCCTCGTGCAGTTCCTGGGGACGGAGCCGCGGGATCGGGAAGCTGGCCACGGCACGGCCCACGGGAAGTTCGAGGGTGGAGTGCATGACGGGACGGGGCGCCGTGTTGACCACGGAGATCCCGCCCACGGCGTTGTCGCCCACCGCGACGCGGGTCCGGGTCAGGTCCAGCGTGACCTTGTAGGAGGAGCGGCCCACGATGAACGCGCAGCTCGCCACCAGCAGGACGCCCAGGAGGATGCCGAGCGCGGCGGCCTCCTGCCAGCCGAACGACACGGCGAACCACGCCATGCAGAGGACCAGGGCCAGGCAGACCCAGCCGAGCGGGGTGACGATGGAGACCAGGGGACCGACCCTGCGGACCAGGACATCACGGACCCTGCCCACCACGGGACCGCAGACGTCCACGATCACACGCCAGGCCTGCCGGAGCACGGAGACCGGGCGGGCCGTGGCGGTCCTCAGGCCCGCGAGCGGGGCCTGCTTCCCGTCGGCGCCGGCCGACGGCCGGCCCTGCCGCGGGGCCCTGGACGGGCGGGGCGTCTTCCCCGGACGCTGCTTCCTGTCCTGGCGACCGCGCGGGGACCGCGACGGCGAGGACCCGGAGCCGCCGGACCGTGCCGGGGGGCCGGAAGGCTGCGGCGGCGCGGGTGCCGGAGCCGCCGCCGGGGCGGGCCGCCGGATGGTCCGGTCCTCCCCGGGGGCCGGTGGGACGCCCTGGTCCTGGGCGCGCCGGGCCTCCCGCGCTGCGCGCCGCGATGTGGGGGCGTTCTCGCTCATCTCTGCTGTGCCTTCAACTCCGTAGGGGCGGTCAATTCGTGGCCGTGTGGACGGCGGAGGGTCAGGCCCTCTGCTGAGGCGCCGCGATCTCGGTCAGCACGCGGGAGATCACCTGTTCCTGGGTGGCCCCGGAGAACTCGGCCTCCGGGTCCATGACCAGACGGTGCGTCCACACCACGGGGGCCAGCTCCTTGACGTCGTCCGGAAGCACGAAGTTCCGGCCCTGAGCCGCGGCCCAGACCTTGGCGGCCCGGACCATCGCCAGGGCGCCACGCACGGACACGCCCAGACGGGTCTGCGGCGCGTTGCGGGTCTCCTCGGTCAGGCGGGAGATGTAGCCGAGCACGGCGGGATCCACATGGTTGGTGCTGGCCAGATCGGCCATGTCCGCGATCGCCTTGGTGGTGATGATCGGGGTCAGGGACTTGGACCGGTCCTTGAGGCTGGCTCCGCTCAGGAGTTCCACGGTGGAGTTGTGGTCCGGGTAGCCGATGCTGGTCTTGATCAGGAAGCGGTCCAGCTGGGCTTCCGGCAGCCGGTAGGTGCCGGCCTGCTCGATCGGGTTCTGGGTGGCGAGCACCATGAACGGGCGCTTGGCCTCGTACGTGACACCGTCCACGGTCACGCGGGATTCCTCCATGACCTCCAGGAGGGCCGACTGGGTCTTCGGGGAGGCACGGTTGATCTCGTCGGCGAGGACGATGTTGGCGAACACCGGACCTTCGTGGAAGTTGAACTGCTGAGTCTTCTGGTCGTAGATGTTCACACCGGTCACATCGGACGGCAGCAGGTCCGGGGTGAACTGGATGCGGTTGTGCGTCCCCTGCACACTCGCGGCCAGGGCACGCGCCAGCGAGGTCTTCCCCGTGCCCGGGGCGTCCTCGAAGAGCACGTGCCCCTCGGCGAGCATGCTCATGACGGTCAGCCGGATGACGTGCTGCTTGCCCAGCACCGCCTGGCCGACATTGGCCACGAGTTTCTCGAAGGTCCCTGCGAACCACGTGGCCTGCTCGGTGGTCATCGTCATGATGCTGTGTTCCTTTGTGTCGAGTGAATCTGATGGGGAGTGTAGCGGCCCGGGGTGCGCTCCGGGTGCACCGAGACTAGCAACGCACGTTTCCGGACACCACACGCACGGTGTCGGCACGGACCCAGCGGCCTGCGTAGTCGCCACCGGAAATGTGGTACCAGCCGGAGCCTCCGAAGGGGCTGCCACAGCGGTCCACCGGAACGTCATTGCCGGTGTGCAGCCACGGCCACGGGGCATCGGTGCCGCCACCGCTGGCCCGGCCGTAGCAGGACTTGGGCGGCCCGGCGCTGTACCCGGTGCGTCCGTTCTGGCCACCGGTCGCCTCCGTGCAGCTGTTCACGGACGAGGCGGTCACGGAGACCTTGTTCTGCGGCGGCGGGGTGGGATCGGCGCCGGAGGTCGCCGAGTCGCTGCCCCAGGCTCCGCAGTCATTGTTGCCGTCGGTGCCGTTGCAGGCGATGACCCGCAGCGTCCAGGTCTTGGCGAAGCCACCGGTGTTGATGTCGAAGCGGTTGGTGAGCCCGACGTTCTGCCAGGCCCCTCCGTTCACGCTGACGTGGTAGCGGTTGATCACGCGGCCATTGTCATTGGGCGTGGTCCATGTCCAGTGGACCGACGTGTCCCCCACCTTGGACGTCTTGCCGGTGACGGTCGGCGCCGCAGGCGGACCGTACACGACGGCGTGACCGACGTTCTGGGCATCGCCCGCGATCGCGCTCTGGGTGGAGTGCGCGATGATGTTCACCGTCACGTCCTTGCCGGTGGGCTGTCCATGGATCACCCCGCCGCCCGCGGGAATGGGGCCGCTGCCGTAGGCGGTCCGCCATTCATAGCTGATCTCGGACTCGGCGGAGCCGTTGCGGGCCGCCGGGGTCAGGGGGCTGAACGTCACCTTGAGGTCATCCCCGTTGCCCGGCGCCGTCACGGAACCGTTGGTGACCGTGCCCGGCTTGCCGGCCGCGCGCACCGCGTTCGACTGCGGACTGGTGGCACCCTTGCCGGCCTTGTTCGTGGCGCTGACCGTGAAGCTGTAATCCGCTTCCGAGTTCTGCATGGCCACGTTGGCGCTCGTCTGGTTCCCGGGCACGCTGAGTGTCTTCACCACGGCACCACCCTGGTAGGTGGTGAGGGTGTACGCGGTGATGGCAGCGCCGTTCGAATCCGGGGCGTTCCATTCCACGCTCAGCTGGCTCTGTGTACCCACCGAGTCGGTGGAACTGGCCCGGGGCGCCTGGGGCTGTGCGGGCACGCCCGCCGGCGTCTCCGCGGTGGAGTAGGCGCTGAACTCGCTGGGCTCGGGCGCCTGGTTGGAGGCCCGGACCCGGAACTTGTAGGCGACGCCGTTCTTCAGGCCGGTCCAGACGGTGCTGGTGGCCTTGAGCGCCTGCTTGCTGGAGACCCCGTCCGGTGCGGGCGGGGAGATCTCCAACTCGTAGGAGCTGACCGGTGAGCCCTTGGTCACCGGCGGCTGCCAGGCCACGGAGATCTGCTTGTCACCGAACTTGGTGGTGGGCGGGTTCGGCTGCTCCGGACGGGTGTCCGGACGGACCTCCGCCGAGGGCGCCGAGCGCTGTGACTCGTCCACGTCGTTGGTGGCGGTCACGGTGAAGTGGTACTTCACATTGTTGGTCAGACCCGTGAGGGTGCAGCTGTTCGCGGGGCACTGCTGGGTGAAGCCACCCTCGCCGCGGACGGTGTAGTACTTGATGGGCGAACCGCGGTCCGCTGGCGGACGCCACGTCAGCAGCGCCGTCCGGTCCCCCACATTGCTGGCGCTCGGGGTGCCGGGGACATCCGGCTTGTCCCGGACGGTCAGCCGGATGCGGGCGGTCGCGGTACGGGCCGCATCGTCCTTCTTGTCCCGGACCGTGTAGGCGACCACCATGGTGCCGCTGAAGCTCTGGGCCGGAGTCACCTGGACCTGATCACCCTGGATCAGGGCGGTGCCGCTGCCGGTCTCCACCACGGCGGTGGTGATCTTCAGCGGGGTCTCCGGATAGGGGTTGACGTCATTGGCCAGCACCGGGACCGAGCGGGGCTTGCCCGCGTCGGCTTCCGGCACCGTGTCGTCGTTCGCCACCGGAAGCGGCCGGACGGACGCCTTCCCCACCAGCGTGAAGTTCGCGACGGCGGTTCCGCCCCGCCCGTCGTCGGCCTTCACCCGCAGGACGCCGCGCGTCCCGGGCTTCAGCTCGCCCTTGAGCGATGCCTTCAGCGTGGCGCCGTCGACGCCGGCGTCGAAGCCGGTGGGCGCGTCACCTTCCACGGAGAAGCGCAGCTGATCCCGGGAATCGGGGTCGCTCGCCAGCTTGGAGAGGTCCACGGTGGCGCCACCGTCCTCGGCCACCTCCACTGTGCTGCCGAGGAAGCGCGGCGGATGGTTGCGGTCGGGGTCGGCGAGCACCTTGGTGCGGATGGTCAGGGTGGCCTTGAGCCCCTTGGCGTCGTCCGGGCCGTCGCCGTCGGTGACCTCGAAGCTCAGCGAGCCGGGGCCCACGTACTCCGGGTCGGCGGCGTACCTCAGGGTTCCGCCGTTGTCGCGCACGGCCCCCTGGGCGTTCGCCCCGATCATCGTGATGCGGTCCACCTGGGTGATCCGCGGGGTGCGTCCGTCACGGACCTTCACCCATTCCTTGAGCTGGTAATCCAGGCTGCTTCCGGCCTTGACCTCCAGGACGTCGTCCTTCGCCAGGACGGGGATCTGCTCCCCCACTCCCGGGACCCACACGATGGCGGTGGCCTTGAGGCCGTCCACGTCCTCGACGGTGTAAGGCACGAGCTGCGCGTCCTTGGTCAGGTTGACCACCAGGCCGCCCTTGCCGTTCGGGTGGGCGTTGGGGTTCTCCGTGGCGATCTTCAGCTTCTCGCCGACGCCGTCGGGGTCCTCGTCGTTCTCCAGCACGGGGACGTCCACGCTCGTCTTGCCGAGGGTCTGGGCCTGGGTGACGCGGTCGTCGCGGGCGATGGGGGCCTTGAGCGGCACGTCCTTGCGCGCGATGATCCGCACGGAGGCGTCCGCGGTCGCACCGCGGGAGTCCGCGATCGTGTACCGCAGGCTCGCAGTGCCCTCCTCCTGAGGCGCCGTGGCGAGGATGCGGTGGCTGGTGTCGCTGACCGACGCCTTGAGGCCGGGGTTGGCGTCCAGGCGGTCCTTGAGGATGCCGATGGTGTCGCCGTCGGGATCCGAGTCGTTGGCCAGGGCGGCGACGGCGACCTCTCGGCCGGGCCGCACGGTGACCGAGTCGTCCACGGCGGACGGGCTCTGGTTGACTTCGGGCAGCGGCGCGACGCCCACGGTCACGAGGGCCGTGGCGACCGCACCCTGCCGGTCCTGGATCCGGTACTGGAAGGTGTCCGTGCCGGAGGCGTCCGTGGCCGCCGTGTAATCGATGTAGTTGCTGCCCAGCTGGACCGTGCCCTTCTTGGGCGCGCTCTCCACGCCCACGAGCTGCACGGAGTCGCCGTCGGGGTCCACGGCATCCATCGGGATCGCGATGCGGACCGTGCCGCCGGCGATGACGCGGCTGGTCACGCTCTTGGCCTGAGGACGGGAGTTCTCCCGGCCCTCGATGGGCAGGATGTGGATGGTCACCGGCGCGGCACTCTTCTGGCCCTGCGGGTCCACCGCGTTGTAGACCACGCGCACGGTCTTCGGGGCGGGTCCGGCGAGGAACCGCACGGTCTTCTCGGAGACCCAGGCCTTGCCGTCGGCGGCGTCCGGCATCTCGGTGAGTTTCTGGTCGACGCCGAGCTCTTCACCCTGCGGATGGGTGTCGTTGGCCAGGACGGGGATGGTGACCACGTCGTTCACGCGGACGTTCACCTCGTCCGGCTTCGGCTCCGGCGCCTGGATGACGGCCGGTGCGGGGACGGGGATCACCGAGATGGTGCCCGTGGCGGATTTGCTCCCGTTGGAGATGGTGTAGCGGATGGTGCTGGGAGCGTTGGCGCCCCTGACATCGGTGATCCGCAGGACCTCGTGGTTGAGGATGGTGGCGGAGACCCCGGAGTCCGGGTCGACGGTGATCGACTGGAGCACCAGGACTCCCCCGGCGGGGTCGTCGTCGTTGTCCAGCGGCGCCACCAGCGCCTGACCGCCCGTGGGCAGCAGGGCGACGTCATGCACGGCGGAGGGCGCGCCCTCCTCGCGGCCGGACACCACGTCCACGCGGATGAGCCCGACGTTGCTCTGAGGGCCGTTGCTCACGACGTAGCTGACGTAGTACGTGCCCGCGGACCTCGCGAGGAACGTGAATGTTCCCGCGTCGGTGACCGGGCCCAGCTGGGCCTTGCCCTGCGCGTCGACACTCGCCAGCCGGAGGCTGCCGCCGTTGGGGTCCACGTCGTTCTTCAGTGGGGAGATCGTGGTGGGCTGACCGGCCACCGCGTTCACATGGTCGGCGTTGACCTGGGGAACCAGCGCGCCGTTCGGCCGCACGTCCACCGTGACGCGGCCGGTGGTGGATTCGCGTCCGTCCCAGACCGTGATGGTGACGGTCTTGCGGCCCGGGCCCGTGCCGGCGTCCTGGAAGGTCAGGAGGCCGTCGCGACGCACCTTCACCTGGTCCTGCGGATTCTCCGCCTTGGCGTCCATGAGCACCAGCTCATCGCCGTCCGGATCCATCCAGTCGAGCAGGACGTTCTGACTGACCTGTTTGCCGTTCTCCACCACCAGGGAGGTCCTGCGTTCCGGTTTCAGCC
>Ga0213829_1002071_pt1 | contig 13503 bp, 13 predicted proteins | sample MC6MC0896MG_FD_180665 | JGI IMG/M metagenome (GOLD analysis project Ga0213829, IMG submission 180665) | Enriched soil aggregate microbial communities from Iowa State University, Ames, United States - MC6-MC0896-MG | ecosystem: Environmental > Terrestrial > Soil > Unclassified | place: USA: Iowa...
ATCTGCGATACAAGTGAAGATTGAACTAGTTGATCAGGGGTTTCTGTGGTTTTCATAATGAATTTATTTAATGGTTTGATACCCTAAAGTTAGATCTATAATAATTTTTACATCATGATCACCGCTATTCTTTACGATGATCCTTATCACTTTTCGCTAAGCAGTAAACATTTTATTTTAAACACATCTAACATGAGCGACGATACTATGCTGTCCTGATGTCATTATTTATTTTGGTTAAACTTATTTTCCAGTGATTTGTCAAATTGGTAAATATCAGTGTACAAAGTAGGCTTTCCGTTTTTTATAAGGCAGGTCAAGTAAGTTATTATAATCGGCACGGGCTGGCTCAGCACAAAATCTTTCTTTTCATAAGATAGTATTGCGTTTTCCAGCGCTGAAATTTTGTATTCTGAACCATCATATGATAATAGCATAGCGGCGAGGCGATCCGCATTTTCCACACGTACACAGCCATGACTGAGCGCTCTTTTCTCGCTATCAAAAAATTGTTTTTGAGCGGTATCATGAAGGTATACACCATAGGGATTTTGAAATCTAAATACGACAGCACCCAATGCGTTGTCCTGACCCGAGGATTGCCTTACACTATAGTTATAAGGATTGTTATTGATCTGTCTCAATTTTGATGCATTCACGATGACTTTATTTCCCGATCCGTCATAGATCGAGTAATTATGATCAGCTAGGTAGCTCCTGTCTTTCAAAATTTCGGGAAGCATTTCTTTACGGAAAATACTTTGCGGAACTCGCCAGTCGGGTGCCGTTGAAAAGTAATTGATTTCACTTTCCAAAACAGGTGTTTTTGATGTTGGCTTTCCGACCATAACCTTAAAGTCGGACATCTCGTCCCCTTGATGAAATTCCAGCGTATATGAAGGGATATTTACCATAATATAGTTTGCACTTTGCGTGTTGATCCATCTCAGACGTTCCATATTAATGATGATCTTACCCATTTCCGCTTCAGAAGTCATACTATTATTATCTGTATAGGAACTATCCAGAAACGCCTGAAGATCACTATAAGCTTTGATCTTTGGCTGGGCATTGCGTATTGCTTCCCGAAAATCCGCCTGTAGTCGTGCTGTAGACAATATCTCATCCGCACAAAATCCATTGATCCTGCTGGTATCAATGCGCGACTTATGATACAATGGATTATATTTCCCAAAGTGCAGGTCATTAATAAAGGTAATAAGGCCATCTGTCAGCAGTATATCAAACATGCTTCTTTCCTTCTGATTCTTTTCAGAAGGAGAATCCCACCATTGTTTTAATTTTTCAAATGAAAGGCTTTCTAGATGGTAATCGAATAGCGACAGTCCATAATGATTGGCCTGTGCCAGCATCGCGAGCGCCATTTCCGACTGATCTTGCCTTATATCCTGAATAATTTTCCGTATAGAACCTGATGACTGATTTTGGATAATTCAGCCTGGAAAGATATATATTGTCCTTTAGCGCTGTTGAGATTTCTGTATCTATTTTTCCATCCTGCGCGTACATCGCAGTGGAGAGAATAGCGAGAAAGATAAATAGGGAAATATGAAACGCTTTCATGATATCTAATTTCTTTGTTTAAAATTTCGATATCCACCCATCCGTATCTCTGGATTAATCTTCGGACGGATAAACCTTCGAAGTGATATAATTAATACCCTACAAAGTTCTGATTTGTAAGTCAATATAAGTTGTATAATATCAGCTAATTTTTATATAATTGGTAGTAATCGCATGTGTATTTATCAGTGATATCCTTTTGAATGGACCGCAGGTCAATTTGATTGGAAAGGCCATCGGGACGGATCGATCCGAAGTACAAGCCCCACCAAAAGTGATGGGGCTTAGGATTGAGCATTAGCCCTTTTTACGTAGGCAATGTTTGAGTAGGTGCCCGATTGCGATGCTGACCAGCGTACCCACGGCAGCCATGAGGGCAGTCTCCATGATATTTCCCAGCGATATACTGGCCCAGATCGAGCAGATTGTACCGCCTACAGTCCCCATGCGCAATTCATTCCATTTCATCTGTCACGCTCCTCTCCTTTTTATTTTCGTCTGTGTCTTCTACAACACTTTTGTCTGCCTCTGGCGGGGGCTGCTCCCGATCTAATACTGTCTCCACGATCCCCAGCCCCAAAGCCAGGTATTTTAATACATTGCCTACCTTACCCGGTAGTTTAACAGGCGCCGCCAGAACCATCTGCAACACCTGTCCTATTTTGTTAAAGATTTTTTTCATCCTTTTTGCATTTTTAATAGACAAGATTAGTGGTCGATAGCATAATATTCCGACTGCAAATTGATGAAGCCGAATGGCGTTAAGAATGAATTCTTATTTGAACATCGTGAGGTTGAATTCATTCAGCCATTGGGCAATAACAATTGTACCAAGGAATATAGCGAATGACCACTATTCTGTCTTTTTCTCTACCACACACCTTTCAATAAACATTGAAGGGCAAAGAATAACTGACTTCGCGTTAGTGTTGTAGTCTGTTCAAAACTGGAGGACAATGAATTAGAAGCCTAGCGTTCCGACGGCCTATCGCTGACGCAAGATGGCATAAAGGAATGCAGCGACCAATTCATGTCCTCCTAATTGCTATCGAATACTCAAATACACTTCATCACCCATATCCCACAAGCAATACACCAGCGCTTTGAGTTTAGCTAATGCCTTCCCACTTCCGGTGCCCTGTCCCTCACCGGTTAGACTGGTGACCGGAGCGATGCAGCCGAGCAATTCGTCCTTTGCGTTATTCGCTGTGTGGATCAAGATCCCTTCGCGGTCAAGCACATTCGGAATACCGATCTGCTCACCATGCCGCTCGTAGCGCAGCTTCTCCAGTTTGTACTGACCGATCGGGATGCAGCTGATCCGCTTGATGTTATTGCGGGCTGGGAGCTCGATGGTATGGCAGATATGCTCACCGTTGAAGGTGATCGTTCCATTTGTTCCCTCAGCCCCATATTTCCGGAGGAGCTTGAGGGTGTGTCTGATGCTCATGACAGGCTATTATGGAATGTCTACGTTCACGATGGTCATCGCGTTGTAGGGATTGTTCTTGAGCGGATAGAATTCCCCATTGACCTCCTGATACATCGAGATCCCCACGATGATGTACACGACCTTTGTAGGATCCACCACTAATGGCGCTTGGAGGGTTTGCTCAGCATGTACGCCGATGAGCGGAATATATCCCGATTTTACCATGACCGGACGTGGCGGAACCTCCTCGGCACTTAACTCTGCGACAGCTAGGGTGAATAGCATATGCGTAGCCCCTGGCAGCAACATGACGTCTTTCTGCGGATTGAATTCTGGAATGATCAGCGTGGCCTCACCGGCTGTACGGTCATAGGTTGGTTCCAGTTTTTCACCCAGCAGCATTTTTAGGCTGCTAGCCTGGTTGAACTCAAAGCCTTTGAGCATGGCACTATTTTCCTCCAGAAAAATGCGCTCGCCACGCGCATTCGACGAATCCGACTTTTGGATCTTGTGGATTAGCGAGGTCAGCCTGTTGCGCAGGCTATTGTCTGCAAATGTGCGCAGCAGATTGTTCAGCTGGATCCGCAACAGTTTGGCCGTGCCCGCAGCAGTACCAAATTCGGACATGTTCTCCCGAGTACGCTGAAAATTGGGATCATTCAGGATTCTCGCTTTGTCCACGCCGCCTTTCATGCGGACCTCGTAACCGCGGTTGCGGTGTTTGCTAAAGGAAAGGTCCCCGACCTTGCCTCTAAACTTGATTAAACTTTCTTGTTTTGCCATGATATTAAGTTTTTGATGACATGACAAAGATGCTGAGTACCAAACTGATCCCTGTCCAAAATGGCCGGATAAGGCTAACATGGCTTAAATAGACAGCATAAGGCTGAGAACGGCAGAATATGGCACAATATGTCCATCAAAAGGAAGTGCAAAGGTACGGGGACTGTACCGGGAGTGTACCAAAAAGGTACCAATACCCTACCAAAAAGGTACTGAAGAGGTACTGAAAAGCTACCAAAGAGCTACAGCAATCTGTAGACTGCGCGTAAGTAAAATGTGAACGAAACGTATCCACCTCACGAAGGCCACGTGCCCGGATATCGGAAGAATCTATATGCCGCTCATGTCGGTTTCTTATCCCATGTAATAGATCAGATGACATGTGACAAATTATTATAATACAATTATTTAAAACAAAATAATTGCACAAACGTTAAATGTAGATTATTAACTTTTTTCTTAAGGGCTGTCTTTAGAAGCAGGCATTGTGCAGCTATAGACAGAGAGGTATCCAGCTGACAGGAGAATCATGGTACCATTAGGTATTGTCCCCGGCATGCTCATGCTATGTCCAATGACAATCCGTAGCCCTATTTCCAATGACTAAAAAATACCGACTGTGTATCAGTGCAAAGGATGTCGCATCCGTACTCGACCTTAGCCCCAGACAGGCGCAGCGCAAATACCAACAGGCAAAAGATGCCTATGGAAAAGCCAAGCATCAGCACCTCACCGTACAGGAGTTTGCGGCCTATTACGACTTACCGCTAGCGGAAGTCATCGAAAGACTTTGAGTCTCAGAACATCTATATAGACAGGGGGACGGCAGGCCGTCCCCTGATTTTAATCCTTATCCCGGGGTAATATTTGCATCCATTCACGGTTGATCTCCAAGAGCCTATCGTATGCTTCCCCTGATACCTTTAGCCGTTCATTGGATTCGCCAAATAGTTCAACGATATAATCATTCTCTTCTCTATATTGATCTTTGATCGCCATATGTTGTATCAGCATCCCCCGACCAGCACGGAAAAATAGGTTGGGCCACATTTTTTCAATTTTGGCTAGCGAATCCATATCGACGGTACCCTCGCGGCCATCCAGTAGACGAACGTCGACCAGCTTAGATTTGGCGGATCCTTCCTTGAGATGGAAATACGCAACCTGGGGAATTCTGACAGATTCATTGACAGCACCTATCATTACCTCAAACTGTTGAGTGGCCTCTTTGAGGCAAGCCTTCAACCTGGATTCATGACTACTTAAACGATCGTGGTTTGCACGCAATCGCTGTTTCCGGCTTTTCAGTTCGGCCAACTCATGCTCATAATGCATAAGCAGCTCATTACTCTTTATTTCCTGCGCTTTTATCTGCTCATCTTTCTGCAAGAGCCATTTTTGCATTACCCTTCCCCGCTTCTTCCTATAGTTATTAATTTTTCTTTCCCTTCGGAAAGCATAATAAAACTGAACCATAATCAGGCAGAACATAACTACGACAAAATCCCGTTCAAAATAATCCCGCTTTTGCAAATCCACACCGAATAGCGCCAAATAGATTTTATACACTACCCGGAGCGCAATAGCTCCCAATAGAAGTACAAGGGTTACAAATTGGATCGGATAACGTAATTTATCGTTCTGTCCCAAGTGTGTACTCGTATCCAGTTTGTATACAACATAAGCGACAGGCGTTATCGCCAGTAGCATTAATACCCAACTAAAAAGAAATATCATGCCATGTTTTTTCATGGTTATACTCGAAAAAAAAGATTCGTACGTCGTATAAAAAGTGATGAAACAAGATGAAATACCTGCAAATAATAATATAATCCACATGTTCCCATACCACGACCGAAAGAAAGGTTTAAGTGCTATCATAATAGTTTGACAATAAATTAATCCACAAGTTAATAATATCTATGACTAACAAGGGTAACATTTTCCTTACATTCGGTTGTAGATTCTATTTAATCCTTCATGGTTTTCAAAACTGTCCTGAGCGGCTTTAAAACGTGTTTTATATTCGTTTCGAAGAAACAGGTTTCTCTTTCATCGATTTAGGGCTTTATTTTCTTCACTTTTTTGCGAATAGGTTTTAGCTTCGCTTATCGATCGAATTATAGTAAATAAATTAAAATCTTAACAAAGGTGAATACTACTTGCTAGCACTATAGCATGGGCATGCCGCTATATCTGCTACGCTAGTAGTCACCGACAAACTAACATAGAATGAACAAATACACACTTGATGACCCAGGAGTCAAGCGATGGCTCCGGAACTTGTATAACTCGACCATCGAATTCCAGATGTCTGAGCAAAAGTTGATTCTGCTCTGTCTATACAGCTGGCTTAATTCCCGCTTTGAACTTTCTGAAGAACAACTGGAATATATACTATCGTTGTCAGCCGACTTCAAAAACAATCTTGCACAACAGATTGCTTTTGCCATTAATAATCAGGAAGAAATCACTTTAGACAAGCAGACCAATGAAAAAACCACCAGTACCTTTCCCCGGGATTCGGTCAAGGTAACGGAATATGAGTCAAACAGGATCCAGTCAGATACGCCGGAAATTCCCGTCGAATCTGAAGCGAACGAGATCTTTAGTCGCCGTTTGGAAGGGCATTTAATCGTCAGGATTTACTACACGCTTCTATAGATTAACTAAAATAATTCAACAAAAACGCCATAGGCCATATCTCTCTCATGGCGTTTTCTTTTTTTATGAACTGTTTATTTACAATATATTAACCGTGAAACGTTTTACCAAACATTTAGACACCTATTTCAATGCAGATGATCCATGTCGTAATGAGCTAATCAAGCATACCAAACTACGCCAGGGGAAGCGTGGGCAGATCTACTGTCGAGAGGATGAAAGCCGTCCCTACTGGTGCTATGTGCTTGATGGCAGGATTGGTGCCTATGAGACGAAACTCAAAAAGCCCTATCTCCACTGGATCGCGACCGAAGGAAATTACTTTACCGGAACCAAGCATGAGTACAGTTTTAATAGTCAGGACCTGAATATTCAATTTCTCAAAAAAAGTACAATTGCCTGTATCCCGCTGACGGTTTTGCAGGAACTGCAAGACCAATATCCGAGCATGCATCACTTTGTCAGCATCATGCGGCAGCGAAAATCAGACTTTTTCAATAAAAAGGGACTTATTATGGCCCAAGATTCCAGGGACAGATACGCAAAACTCAAAGAGCTGATGCCTGCGCTATTCCTCAGTTTGAATAATAAGTTGCTGAGCCAATTTTTGTATATCGATCCAAAGACGATATATGGAAGCAAAAAAGATCAATAAAATTTAAAATACTACCGTGAGACCCGATTTTAGACTGTAAAGTATCCGGTACTTTGTATTAGACACTAGGATTTAGGTTTGATAAATGAAAACCTGAGAAATAAATAAAGATCTGAAATGTCAAATAAAAACGGTCTGGCAAAAGGAGTACCCCGCCAGACCGTCGGTTACGAGCAACCGTAACCACTATGGGGGCCGGTATGGCTGCAGCGTACTGAATTATAAATCTAGTTAGTCAATATTAAAACCTACTATTATGGCATGGTTTCAATTAAAAGCTGGTGGTAACCCTACTATTCCAAATGACTATAACGCTGCAAGCACACCATCTTGTAGCGGGACAGGAAAAATTTGTGCAATACAGGCTACACCCGATGGCAGCAACAAACCTCAGCTCACCAATGCATTGCGTGATGAGATGATCGTTGCCCTGCAAACGGGATCACCTTCTTCCAATGTTGAATTGCGAAGCACCCCTTAGTCGTTAGACGATTGAGGCCAAAAGGGAGCAACTTAATGCTCCCTTTTACTTTTACATCGTTTCCTCAACGACCAATACATCAACTTCTCTCTTCGCCTTCACGATTTCGAGCCCATAGGCGTTGAGCTGTTTATTTAATTCATCGACACCGTTATACGTTGAGATTTCTATGGGCGACGTATAGCCCGATTCATCAATAACGATCGGATATTCACCTGAATAGTCCATCAAAAATGTTAAGACCGAAATGCTTTCCATCACCTGCCCATTCGTTGGCTTTGATAGCGTAGCATCTATTTTATCGAGCTTACGAATCACAAGACAGTTTTTTGCTTCTTTACCCCAATACACTTTTAGTCCCAACAACGAATTTAGGTCCTGCACAACGACCTTCGCAAGCTCGGGCAATGCCATTTTCCTACTGCTCGTCCTTTTATAACAGATACCGTATTCATTTAACCAGATATTTTGTCCACCACTATTTTCCTTGTATTCATACTTACTTTTGTCCGCAACTTTCCATAGTATCCGCTGATCATTGATGAAAAATTGAGGCTTGGCCATATAGCTATACATGGCAATATATGCCCTCAATATCCCAACATTATTGAAGTAACTGGTATACATTCCCGAGACGCTGTCTAGCGTGCTATTTAATCCCCCTTTCTCCTGCAAACCCTGCTGATAACCTGTGAGCAACACCGATCCTTTTACTCCAACCACTTCTCCGAGGCTATTTGTATTATCTGTTTTATAGTCATCTTTTATAGGTAAATTGATCTTTCCGTTATCCCATAACTCGTTGATAAATTTAGGTTTGATATAATCCGGGTAAGTTATTGCTTGAACTTTCCCCTTATAGATTAATACCGTATGTGGAACGCCTTGATGCGGAAATAACTTTTTAAATTTGACATCCGAAACTATCGTGGGCAGTTTGGCTTTCCTTTCTTTCAAAAATTCATTGTTGCGATAGAATTTTTCAATTACTTCCTTAGACTGCCAGGTCACCATAAAAACCTGAATCTTATCCTTCATCTGCTGCTGCATTTTCTGCAATTTGGGCATCCCCTCTATACAGCTCACACAATAGGTATCAAAGAAGTCGAGTACGATAATCTTATCTTTGAATTTATTCAGATCAACTTTTGTGCTTTTGAAATTTAATATCGGAAAGCTTGAATTGACTTCAAATCGGTCGCCGACATTCAGGTATTCATTTCCTTTTCCATTATGCTGCCCAAATAGATTATTGGCAAATAATAATATTATAAAAATCAGGTTTAATTTCATCTTTTATTTTGTTGGATATTGTTATTCTGGTTTATGACTAATTGTGGAATTAAAAAAGCATATTTCAATGAATTAGCATCAAGCATATATACCTTTTGATCAACTGTTCGTTTGAGCTCCACTGCTAACAAGTGGTCTGCACTCACACGCTTTATGTCCGACCATCTTCTCCCTCGGAATACAAGCTCACGCCTGCGTTCCTGCAAGATAAGGTCAAGCAAGCGATCAGGATCTGTCTCCGAAATGGACTGATAGGAACCAGACTTCCACCGGCTTTTGCGCAAGGTATTCAAATCTGCCAGTGCAGTAGCCATTTGCCCCAGCCGGCAGGCAGATTCAGCTTTGTTTAAAAGAACCTCGCTACTGGTAAGCCCTATAAATACACCACCGGGTCCCTGATCGTAAGAACCTTTAAAGGCAAATGCAGTTGGATCGGCATCACTTGGCCGAAAGAAAACCTGTTTTCTCAGGTCATTTGGATCGTAGGTAGCCAATAATTCGGGGCTGATACGAGCATAGTAATTGCCTATCGCATCCGAATATTGCGTGAGGGCCGAAAACAAGACCTCTTTATTAAAACGAGCAATCGGATAATCCGCCTGCATATCCAATGTATTATAATCCAGTAGCTGCGGGCTGGCTTTCCAGGCCAGATCCGCATAGGTATAGGCGTTTTGGTAATCCCCCATGGTTAGATATGCCCTTGAAAGCGCGGCATTCGCTCCCGCAGCGGTGGGCAGGCTCTTAGCAATACTTGTGCTACTCAATAGCGAAGCCGCCTTTTTAAAGTCTTCAATGACACGATCATAGGATTGTTTTAATGTAGCACGGGGTGAGATAACATCAAGATCGGGACTCAAACGGATCGGAATACCTAGTATAGTCTCCGCTGTTGCCTTGTCATAAGGAAGAGCATAGATCTCTATCAGCTGTTGAAAGGCAAAAGCCCTAAAAAAATACGCGTTCCCCATTACCGTTTTAAATCGACTGGATTGCTTTTGCGTATTATCCAATGCATCCAATACCTGTAGCACCTGATTGGCGATGTAAACAACCTTATAGCTGCTCTGCCAGGCCGACGCCTTCAATGAGGGTTCGTCCGACCAGATGTAGGCATTTCTATCATCCTGATCACTGATACTATTCCAATCTGCCGAAGTGAGGTAAAACTCCTCAGCAGCAATTACACCTAACACAGGATAAGAGCTGTTCAATGCGATATAGTCATTCAGCAAAAGCTCACAATCTTCCAGTGTCTGCGGGATGGACATTTTTTTATCCGGTTTAATATCCAAAAAACCATTGCATCCATACATTATCAAAAGTATGGGAAGCAGTTGCATTATTTTTTTCATTTGAATAAGGTTAAATCATTAAAACTTAAAACTGATACCAAGCGAGCAAGCCAGTGGATCTGGGCTGCTACTGCCAAATTCAGGATCTATCCCCAGTTTATTGGCCCGCCAAAGCGTACAGATATTGTTTATATAGGCATACAACCGCAGATCTTTCAATCCATACCTTGCAGGCAGTTTGGGATAATAGCCCAGCTGAATATCCCTTAGCTTGACCTGATCGGCAGGCTCCACAAGCGCTGATGAAAAATTATAGAAGTAACTGGCAAAATAGTTGGCCGGATATTTAAATACCGGTACATCCGTATGCAATTCATCCCCCGGCTTTTGCCATCTTTTGGCATAATCCGGATGACCGATATGATCCGAGATCAGTTCGGTGTAATTGACCGATTTGCGCATAAACTTGTGCCCCAACTGATAACTGATATTAAAAGAAAGATCAAAGTCTTTATAGCGAAATGAATTGCGCAATGAGCCAAATACGATGGGCAGTGCAGAGCCATGGTTATCCATCTCTTCCACCGGTGTATCGTAATAGATCTGGCTATAATTGGTCGACACCTCCCCATCTATATATCCACGGGGCATACCTGTCTCAGGATCCAGTCCCGCCCATTTATAGGCATATACACTATTCAGATCAGCACCTTTGATCGGTGTGGTCATCATTCCATACGCCCCTGCCAGAAAATACTGTCCGATCGGGCTGGATACATAGGACTGTGTCACTTTTGTTCTGCTATAGGCAAATACAAGATCAGACTTCCAGTCCCACGAATTACGCAAGATGTTGACACTGTGTAATCCGATATCCAGCCCCCTTCCCAGCAAATTCGCACTGTTGATATAAAGACTGCCAAAGCCGGTTGTCGGATCCAGCTGTGTATCTGAGATCAGGTCTTTTGGGTTTTTTACATAGTACTCGATCGAACCATTGAGCCTACTGCTTGCCAGCTGAAAATCGAGACCAAGATTTAACATGCCCACCGTTTCCCATCGGAGTGTAGGATTGGGCGGCGACTGCATCGTAGCATAAGGCAATCCCGTCAAAAAATGAGTCTCCGTAGCACGATAGATAATCGGATAAGCGGAGGAGGTGTTGTTGACATTGCCATTGTGTCCATAGGTGGCACGCAACTTAAGCAATGAAAAAAGCTCTTTCCCGACAAAGTGCTCATTGCTCATGATCCACCCCACTCCCAGAGACCAAAATGGTTTACCCTTGTCATTTGTTTTTACGCCAAATAGATTAGAAGCATCTTTACGGGCACTGGCATTTAGCATATATCTTTCCCGATAGGTATAGGATCCATTCACAAAAAATGACGTATAGCGATTTATCAGCTCACTAGAGACCGTATTGTCCCGTATCCGACGTTTGCCAAATCGTCCATTTAGGTAAGGATATTGATTGATATAATCCATTGGCTGTGCGATAAGGCTTTCTGGATCATACCCCCAAAATGTGGTAGAATATGAACCCTCCTTCTGCTGCCTTACCTCGGCACCAGCAAGGAGACTCAATTCATGAGCATCGTCAAATTTTTTATTGAAATCAGCCTGTATCCGTCCCTGCTGAGAGATATTTTGCCTATTCAGCCGGTACAGGTAATCCCCCACCGGGATATTCCACTTGACACTATTTTGATCCCATACGGCAAAATAATTTATTTCAGCCCGTTGGAATACACTCCCCATTCCCCGCCAGTTGTCCTGTAGCGTATTAGCGTTTCGGTAATTATAAAGCAGTGACAGGTTAAGGGATGGCAATACCTTATATCTTGCGTTGAAGGAAAGCATCATCTCCCGCATCCTGTTGGTGACAGCAGTTTCATTCAGCTCTGCCAGTGGGCGATACTTCCAGTCCAATAATCTACCACCCGCTACCGTATCCCGAAATATTGGATTTAGACCTATCGCATCTACGATCAGCGGGTTTCCATTAGCATCAGCCAGCTCCATGTATGGGTAATTACCATAACCCGCACCAAGCGCATTGTAGCCGATCGGGATCATGGACTCCTTTGTATTATACTCAGTATACTGCGTACTGAGATTGAAATCGAGATTATTGATCGGACGGTAGGAAGTGCTGTTTCTTAAGGAAAGTCGATCATTACCCGAAGTCACCAGTCCATTTTTGTTCCTGTCGTATCCAAGTGAAAACAGACTGTTGATCAGCTTGCCGCCACCGTCAATCTGTAAGTTATATTGCCGCTTTAATGCGTTTCTATAGATATACTTGGCAAAGTCATCGCGCATGTCAATTTTTCCTAATCGTACTATTTGAGCTTCCAATTCAGTAGCTGATATATTTCCCTCCTTATACTTTTTTAACCATTGTACTACTGGTGTTATATTGTAATTGATGTCGTACATACGCCCATCAAAGAAGCCCTGATCAAACAGCATTCTCTCGACAGCGATAAAATCCGATGTATTCATTTGGGGCTGGTAATAGAGATCCGGCTTTTGCGTTAGCGTTACATTGCTGTTAAAGGCAATATTCACAGGCTTCTCATAACCGGTACGTTTTGTCGTTACTACGATCACACCATTACCCGATTGCGCTCCCCAGATGGAAGAGGCGGCAGCATCTTTTAAAAGGGTTACATTTTCAACATCATTGGGGTTGATCGAGTTGAAGTCACCCTCATAAGGGACACCGTCCAGTACGATAAGTGGCCACACTTTAGATTGAATGGTACTACGGCCTCTGATGTTGATATTAGGCAGCAGACCCCTATTGTCATCAAATATTTTGATGCTTGATATACTCGGCACCACATCCTCCAGTCTACTGATAAAATCTGTTGATACCTTGCGGTTGAACAGCTTGTTGTCCACAAACTCAAAACTACCGGTCGCCCGCTCCTTCGGTATCTTTTGGTATCCGGTAGAGACCACCTCCACCTCTTCTAATTGATTCTCTAGTGGTATCAATTTTACTGTTAACGATACTCCAGCGGAGTATGGTAAGGCTAATGGCTTAAAACCCACATGGCTAAACTTGATGGTTCCTTTGGAAGCTAGCACCGGTACTGAAAAAGAACCATCACTTTTGGTGGATGCTCTACCCTTTTCATCTTCAATACGAACCGATACCCCCTGTATCGGTTTACCATGTAGTACCGAAACTATTGTACCAGATACTGTTAAAGGCCCATTAGCCCCGCTGTCCTTGCGGGGCGTCTGAGCCGATAAACTAAACATATGAAATACAGCAATGCATGTCAAAAGCAATGTTGTATTC
>Ga0213829_1002078_pt1 | contig 13471 bp, 9 predicted proteins | sample MC6MC0896MG_FD_180665 | JGI IMG/M metagenome (GOLD analysis project Ga0213829, IMG submission 180665) | Enriched soil aggregate microbial communities from Iowa State University, Ames, United States - MC6-MC0896-MG | ecosystem: Environmental > Terrestrial > Soil > Unclassified | place: USA: Iowa...
ACACAATCATATATTTTTATACCTTTGCATCACTTTCAAAAACAGAAAGGATTCCGTAGCTCAGCTGGTAGAGCAATACACTTTTAATGTATGGGTCCTGGGTTCGAATCCCAGCGGGATCACAAAAAAAAAGCTAATCGCAAGATTAGCTTTTTTTGTTTATACCCTAATTCATGGCTTTTTACACTTCTTTCAAAGACGAGACAGTTAAATATTACTGTTAATTACGCTCTAATCAAAGATACTCAAAATCCTCAAAAAAATCTCATTTTTCATCTCATGTAATGAGACACCATTTTCTGTTTTATACCCCCTCAATTATTTTCATGTCTCCCCCTCTTCTATCCTATCATTATAGAGTATTTTAAAGCCTTCTAATACTCTAAAACAGTTTTAGAATAGCAAAGCCTAAAAACTCTTCATCAAACTGTACAAATCATATATTCAATCTTTCTCTGAGGCACGAAAATTTTCAGGGGGTATAACATGATAATTTCGGTGCCTCAGTTTTTAAAACAGAATAGACAGTTTAGGAAACTCTCTCCTTAAAGATGTATAATATTTAAGTCTTTAAAATATCCTTCGGTACCTATATCCACCCATAAACCTATTGCACCATTTTGTAATCCACCTTTCATCTCATTAACAATGAATGAAGGATATTTTTGGTTGTTGATATAGAGCTTAGCTGTTTTATTTTTTATTTCAATTCGAATCTGAATCCATTCATTTAACCCGATGTCAGCATAAGTTTCATAAGTTTCTGGATATTCCTTTCTTAACCTATCAAACTTAAATGTTGGGTAAGAGAAATATTGAACACTATGGTTTCTGCGAAATTGATTTTCATCTCTGCCATTTGTAGGTCTGAGATAGATAGATTCAAATTTAGTATCATCATTATCAATTCTAAAAGCTAGCCCAATAAACCCTCTTGAAAGCTCGGGAGCATTTTTTAGAAGACGACTCATTACCTTTACTTCAATGACCCCATTTTTAAAATTAAGATTTTTCAATTTGGCGTATGTAGGTTCATCCACAGTTGAAATCATATTATTTATATCAAAAGGTAAAAGGTTTAAATCCCTTTCAATTTTTAAAACCTTCTCCTTGTTCATTGTGGTTATTGACGCTTTAACATTCTTTAATTCAAATTTTTGATTTTTAAAGACTAATTCTTGCCCTTGGGTAATTGCTACTAGAAACATTATGAGAAATGTGATTTGAAGTTTTATCATTGAAATAATACTTTAATTTGATTTTAAGATAAGTTTTGCAATACAAATATCGACAATGAAGTAATTTTCACCAATGAACTAGGTCAAGAAATAACATTGATCTAGTTTAAGAAATGCGCTTACTCAGCTTGCCTTTTAAACGGCTTAAAAATTCAGGAGTAATGCCAAGAAAGGCTAAACCTATCCCATTTAATAAACAGTATATTTTTATCTTCCTTTCGCTTGCTCTTAATCTCTAAAAATAGTTTTTTCCATTCGGGACGATCGAAGTTCTTGGCAGAGAAGTCTTCACGGTCCCCCCCTTTTACCTCAATATTGTGATACCTACAATATTTGAGCAACCGTTCTTCCTGTTCGGGCAAAGAATAGCCCTTTCTTTTTTGTTCGTCTGTACTAACACGGACATATAAATAAGCTGTTTTCATTTGACTATTATATTTACTTTGAGTTTTAAGATTAGTATTTCTAAGGCTTCTCCAGCATTTGAAGGCTTCCATATAACGCTTGTTTCCAGCAAATACGGATAAGATCTTTGTTTGAAAATACGCTTAGTGTATTTTTACACCACCTTATCTGTTAAAAAGTGAGAAAAATTCTCATTTTTTAATTTAATCCTCATTTTATACGTATCTTTGAGAAGATTTCTCATAAATATACAAATATGTTACTCGAATTTTCAGTTGGTAATTATCTTTCATTCAAAACAAAAACGACGCTTAGCTTGGCTGCTACATCGATAAAAGAGCATATTGATACCAATATATTCTCGACGGAGCGTTGGGATTTATTGAAAGGTACTGTTATTTACGGTGCAAACGCCAGTGGTAAAAGCAATTTTATCCGGGCAATGTCTACCATGAGCCGATTAGTATTGCAATCTTTCGATCAATCGTCAACGGATGAACTTGACATTATCCCATTTCTACTGAACACAGATACGGAAAAATCTCCTTCTTTTTTTGAAGCCATTTTTATTATTGATAATATCCGTTATCGATATGGATTTGAAGTGGATGACAAGCATGTTCAGGCGGAATGGTTATTTGAAGCGCCTAAAAACACCGAAAAGCCTCTCTTTATCCGAGAAGAGGATGGTATCGAAGTAATGAAAGGTTTTTCTGAAGGAAAGGACTTAGAAGAACGTACAAGAGATAATGCCCTGTTTCTGGCAGTGGCCGACCAGTTCAACGGAAAGATTGCCAAGAAAATCATGCACTGGTTTAATAACTTTATCACTATATCGGGATTGAGCCATGAAGGATATAAGGGAGTAACATTCGGTATGCTTGAAAATAGGCAAACCAGTCCGACATTACTCAACTTCTATAAAAAACTCGATTTGGGCTTTGATGATATTACAATCAGCAAGAAGCCATTTGATCCGAAGGAACTTCCGAAAGATATGCCGGAAAGTCTGGTAAAACAGCTGATCACTGATTTTGAGGGGGCATTTAAAATCGACATTAAAACCATTCATAAAAAATACGATAGTAAAGGCAGACCTGTTGCAGATGTGGAATTTGATATGCGCAGCCAGGAGTCTTCAGGCACCAATAAGCTTTTCAATATCTCCGGGCCAGTATTTGATGTTTTAAATAATGGCGGTGTATTGATAGTGGATGAATTGGATGCCAGCTTACACCCGTTATTGACGCTGGCAGTTACAAAACTTTTCAACTCCAGCGAATTTAACCGAAATAATGCACAACTGATTTTCACAACGCACGATACAAATCTGCTGTATTATGGCAACTACCGAAGAGACCAGATTTACTTTGTTGAAAAAGATAATTACGGGGCATCCGATATGTATTCCTTGGTAGAGTACAAAGAAGAAGGAAAAACCATTCGTAAAGATCGTTCCTTTGAAAAGGATTATATAGAAGGGCGTTATGGAGCTATTCCGTTTATTGGCAACCTATCAAATATTGTAACGGAATGGCAAGGAAAATAAAAATCCCCAATGAACGGTTAAAACGATTTGCCAGAGAAGAGCAAAAGCGGAAAAAGGATATTCGTTCCAAACGAAGATATTACCTTATCGTATGTGAAGGAGAAGCCACGGAGCCCAACTATTTTGAGGGACTGAAAAAGGATTTGCCCAAGGGAGTGCTAACCGCCTATCAAATAGATATAGCGGGAACCGGCCGTAATACGCAGTCATTGGTAGATGAGGCTTTACGGCTAAAAGATGTGTATGAAAAAGGTTCGTCTCGACATATTGATAAGCTTTGGGTGGTATTTGATAGAGATAGCTTCTTGCTGCAGGATTTTAATGCTGCGATCCAACGTTGCGCAAACGCAGATATTGGCTGTGCCTGGAGTAACGAGGCGTTCGAGTTGTGGTATTTATTACATTTTCAATATTATGAGAATGCGATGTCCAGACAAGTTTATAAGGAAATGATTGAAAATCATTTGAAACCTGTGATTGGCAAGGAGTTTAGATATGAAAAGAATAGCGAGAACATGTATGCCCTATTAAAGGAACATGGAAGCTTAGAGGATGCCATCCGGAACGCTAAGCGATTAGCTGAACGATTTGCAGGCAGACAGGATTATGCGAACCATAATCCTTGTACGACGGTATTTAATTTAGTAACTGAATTATTAAAACTGCGATAATGTACATTTCAAAACTTTCTGTTCGAAATTTTCGAAACTTCAGAAATATTAATTTGGATTTCCAAAAGGGAGTCAATACTATAATCGGAGAGAATGGTTCGGATAAAACGAATATTCTTCATGCCTTAAGATTACTGATAGATGAAAATCTTCCAAGAAATATCAAACTTTATGAGTCTGATTTTAATCGTTCCTTGGACCAATGGAAAGGACATTGGATAATCATTCAAATTGAATTCTCTGAATTAGATGTAAGTGAGGAAGCTCAAGCAATTGCTATGCACAAAGCTGGAACTATGGATGAATATGATTCTACTAAAGGTACTTATTCTCTGATATTCCGGCCAAGAGAAAATAAAAGACGAGAATTGTATGAATGTGCACAAAATTTAGCAAAGTCAAAGGTTGAACTACAAGCAATTATTGATTCAATTACTTTGAATGACTATGAACTTACTTATCGTGGACGAGGAAATACGGATTTTTCTATTGAGGAGAACTACCTCAAATATGTTGGTAATTTTGACAAAATAACATTTCCAAATCCAGATGATGAATTAGAAGATATATATGGTGTCCGTTTGTATGGCTTTTCAATTCCCAATGAACTCTCTTGTACTTTTATAAAAGCATTAAGAGATGTTGAAGCAGATCTTCGTTCCTATAAAGACAACCCGTTATTAAACCTATTAAGAGATAAAGAAAAAAGTATTCATTGCCGAAAATGCACGTACAACAAGAGGTGGACGCCCTTATTCAATTACAGGACACCTGCAGACAGTTAGTTATTCATATAATTGTGAATTTGGTAATTAAAATCAGCTCATGAACTACGAAAAAGCTTTATCTTTTTATAAAAACGACAAGACACTTCAGCTACTTCGGGCCGAGCATTTCCCCTTGCTGGTTGCTTTCTTTCATTTAGCATTCAAACAGCAGGACAGGATTTCGTATTTGCAGAGTGAATTACAAGGCCTTTTGGGAGATTATATTTATGCGCTCCAACGGCAAGGTATTAATGATTATGGAAAATCCGCGACAGATTATCTGCAAAAATGGGCCGAACAAGGATATTTGCGTAGATATTATGAAAGAGCGGACGAACCTGTGTATGAACTCTCTCCTGCTACCGAAAATGCACTAAAATGGCTGGAAGATCTAAACAAACAACAGTTTATAGGTACCCATAGTCGTCTCATTCAGTTCTTTAATTTACTACAACAAATTGTAAATACAACCTCTGGTCCTTACGAACGTATTCAACAGTTGCAGGAAGAACGTGATAAAATTGACCAGGAAATTGAACAGATCAGGCAAGGAAATTTTTCTAAGCCATCTAGCACCCAAATAAAAGAAAATTATTTCCTGGCTGAAGAAACGGCGAAGAGGTTATTGTCCGATTTTCGACAGGTGGAAGAAAACTTTAGAGAACTGGATACGCAAACCAGACAAACTATTATCAAGAGTAGTCTTGCAAAGGCAGATCTTCTGGATAATGTATTTCAGCAACAAGATTATCTCTGGAGCACAGATCAGGGAAAAAGTTTTAAAGCCTTCTGGGAGTTTTTGATGAGTGAGCAAATGCAGGAGGAATTAGAACAGTTGCTTGAGAAGATTAACAACATACCGGCAATAGTAGAAATAAAAAGAGAACAGACGGTAGACAGAATAAAAGCAAACCTGGTGGATGCAGGGGACAAAGTAAATCGTAGCAACGACGGTTTAATAGAACAACTCAGGAAGTTTGTAGAGCAAAAGAACTTATCTGAAAGCAGGCATATTCTTCAAAGCATTGAGCAGATAGAAAGCCTATTGTTGGAACATAAAGAGGCCATAGACCAGCAGGCGATCTGGATGGAAACCGATGGGCTTTTTAAACCTTCTTTTACGATGGATCGACCACTTTTTAATCCTCCTGTAAAGGTAGCATTTGAAAACACAGCCATCGAAGATGGTTTGGCCGAGGCAGATACGGATATTCTTTTTGAGCAGTTTTACGTGGATATTGACCTATTACGGAATAATGTCAGATCCTTATTAAAAAACAGATCCCAGATTGCACTTTCTGAATTGTTACACCATTATAAGCCTACCAGAGGTGTAGCAGAAATATTAGGCTATATGCAGATCGCTACCAACGAAGGCAAACACGTTGTAAACAGAGATCAGCTTGAGTATTTAACAATCGAAAACACAAGCAGCGGGAAAACGTATCGTATGCAAACACCTGTTGTCATTTTTAATAGATAAACAATATGGAACATAATTATGCTGCAAGTCTCATTGCTTTGTTAAAAGGAATTGTGTACAATCACCAAAAAGAAGTATGGGAAAATTTACTGCACTATGAACCCGACATTAAAAAATATTTTGTCCCGATTGGTCTGGAGTTATTTCTTGATAAAAGTGAAGGTTATGCTTTTCTAAGGCAAAAAGAATGGGAAGACGATGAACCACAACTACCAAAACTGGCAGAAAAACGACAACTGAATTTTTTAACTTCGTTAATATGTATTGTCCTGAGAAAATACTTGCTTGAGCATGATGCACAAGGAGGATCAGTGCGTTCAATTATCGGTGAACAGGAGATCGTTAACCGGACAAAGGTGTTTTTGCCCAATGCAAGTGATGAGGCCAAACAGCAGGAAAAGATTACGGCAACCATAAAACGGGTGTTGGAAATAGGTTTTTTAAGAAAACTGGAAGATCAGGAAAAGAACTATGAGATACACCGGATTATCAAGGGTTTTGTAAATGCCGACGTGATAGACGATACATTGAAAAGGTTCCAAAGCTATGCCGCAGAAAAACAGACAACAGAATAAGTATTTACTATGGAAGAAATTTCACATACCATGCCGGAAGAGATCAATCTGTCTGGTTTTCGACTACAATATTTAGAAGTACTCAACTGGGGTACATTTAATAAAGTTCGCTGGCAAATACAACCCAACGGGTATAATGCCTTGCTCACCGGCGATATCGGTTCAGGGAAGTCTACATTGGTGGATGCCTTGACCTGCCTTCTCGTACCCCATAATAAAATCGTTTTTAATAAAGCTGCCGGGGCTGAAGGAAAAGAGCGAAACCTATTGAGTTATGTCAGAGGGGAATATAAAAAAGAAAAAGAAGAGGTTACAAAAGTAGCTAAGAAAGTATATCTACGGTCGGACGACAATACCTATACGGTAGTAATCGGAAATTTCCATAATGAAGGCTATAACGAAGATATCTGCCTTGCTCAGTTTTTTTGGATTGGGAAAGAAGGGAAAGTAGAAAAACTGCTCATCATAGGAACAAAGCCTTTGACGATCAAAGACCATTTCGGGAATTTTACAGATATTAACGATTTAAGAAAAAAACTCCGAAACACAGTTGGAGTACAGCTATTCAACGATAATTTCTCACAATATAGTGAACAGTTCCGAAGGCTTTTTGGCATGAACAGCGACAAAGCCATTGACTTATTTTATCAAACTGTTTCGATGAAATCCGTAAGTAGTCTTACAGATTTTGTCAGGGAACAGATGCTGGAAAAGACCGATGTCAAAGAGCAGGTCGCAGCATTATTAAAACGTTTTGAAGATTTAAAAAAAGCACACGAAGCTGTAGTACATACCAGAGAGCAATACCTGATATTGAAACCATTAACCGAAGCATGTATTGAATATGGAAAAGTTACCCGCGAAATTGAGGATATCGAAGCTATGCTGGAAGTGATGCCGGTGTGGTTCGCTGAAAAGAAATGGGGCTTATTGGAGCAGGCCATTGAAGATGCCTACAAGGATTTGGAAAACGTCATGCAGCAGCAACAACGGATAGCACAGGAACTGGACGATCTGGAAAACAGACGGCAATCGATTATACAGGATATTGCCAACAATGGAGGTAAACGGATAGAGCAAATTACTGGGGAGATTAAACGGCATGAACAAGATAAAGAAACCAAGCGGAAGGAATTTGATGATTATGAACGCTTAGCACTACAATCTGGACTTAAAAGCGTACAGGATGAAAATGAATTTCAGGAAAACATAAAAAAAGCAAAAGAGCTTGATGAAAAATGTGAGCAATTGGAAGAACAACTTCGTGAGCAGCGGGACAATCAGGTAAGCGAGTTGCGCAAGCAGGAAACCGAATATCGCTCAGAACAAAAAGAACTTCAATCCCTAAAAGAACGGAAAACACAGATACCTGCATGGCTTGTTGGCTTTCGTTCACAGTTATGCTATGACTTACGCATTGATGAAGATGACTTACCTTTTGCAGGCGAATTGTTGAAAGTGAATGAAGAAGAAACCGCGTGGGAAGGAGCTATAGAAAAACTGCTGCACGATGTTGGTATCAGCCTGTTAGTCCCTAAAAATCATTATCGAAGTGTAAGCACTTATGTAAATAATAACCCGTTAAAAAGTGCTGATGGAAGAGGTATTAAACTAACTTACTTAGAAGCTGATTTATATAACAATAGCCGTATAATCAAAGAATTAGAACAGGATAGCATTGCTTATAAAATGGATATAAAGCCCGAAACGCCCTTTTACAATTGGTTGGAGGCCTATATACAGCGAAGTTTTGGAGACTATATCTGTACCGATGTAACCGGATTACAACACGTTTCTTTTGGTATAACCCAACAAGGCTTGATAAAAAGCGGTCGTATAAGACACACAAAAGATGATCGAAAACGAATTGACGACAGGCGAAACTATGTGTTAGGATGGAGTAACACAGAGAAAATAAAAGTGTTAGAAACTTCAGTTGATAAATTGGAAAAAAAGATAGACCAACAGAGAACCCAACTTAGCCATATAGAAGAGCAAGAGAAGAAAAACCAAACGCATAAAATAGCGCTGAGTAATTTACTCCAGCTCAAAGACTTTTCCCGTATCAATTGGCGGTATCATGTTGGTAAAATCTACGAATTGGAACAGGAGCGCAATGAATTGCTTAATAATAACGACCTTCTTGCACAATTACAACACAATAAGAGCGAGGTGGATCATCAGATCGGTAGTGCCAAAACAAAAGAAAAGGAGTTAACGGAAAAAATCGGGGGGCTGAAGACCAACGTTCAAAACTACGAGGATCAGCAAAAAACAGCCTTCCAGCAAAAGGAACAATTGGCGCTCCCGCTTAAAGAGAAATGGTACCCATTGATAGAACAAAAGCTTACCGAAATAAAAATTACGCTAAGAGGCATTGATAACAGACAGGAGGAATTCCGTAAGCAATTTCAGGGCGAAAACGGCGAGTTACGAAAACTTCGGGGACGGCAAATGGGCTATCGTTCTGCCATTGAGAAAAAGATGCGGGAAATTAAGGAGCATTCAAGAGCCGAATATAGTGAGATTGCAGAAAGCATAGATGCCCGAGCAGAATACATTAAAAAGTATGAACAGGTAGTTTCCGAGGATTTAAAACGCCATGAAGAACGTTTCAAGGAAGAACTGAACAAGAATGTCATTAATAGTATTGCTGTATTCGATAGTCAGCTACAGAAGCATGAAACGGACATCAAGCAAAAAATACGTACCATTAACCAACATCTTTCCGAGATTGTGTACAATGCTTCGCAGGATACCTATATAACCATTCTCATGGACGCTACCGCCAATAAGGAAATACGTCTTTTTAGGGAAGAGCTAAAGAAGTGTTACATCCATTCTTTCAGCAGTAACAATGATTTATATACGGAGGAAAAGTACGAACAGGTTAAACGCATTTTAGATCGCTTTGCAAGTATGGAGAATATCGACCGAGACTGGACTTCTACCGTTACCGATGTGCGCCAATGGTTTGAATTTAATGCCAGCGAACGTTTTCGCCTGGACGACAGTGAAAAGGAATTTTACGAAGGTTCCGGCGGAAAGAGCGGTGGCCAGAAAGAAAAATTGGCTTATACCATTCTTGCCAGTGCCTTGGCCTATCAGTTCGGACTACAATTCGGGGAGAGGAAAAGTCGGAGCTTTCGCTTTGTGGTGATTGATGAGGCTTTTGGTAGAGGTAGCGATGAAAGTACACGCTACGGGCTTGAACTGTTTAAAAAGCTCAATCTACAGCTTCTTATTGTTACCCCTCTGCAAAAAATACACGTGATTGAAGGTCACGTAAACTCTTTTCATTTTGTCAGCAACCGGGAAGGCAATAACTCTCAGGTCAGTAATTTTACAAAAGAAGAATATGAAACCGAAAGGGATAGGCATAACGGTGTCTTTCAAAATGTATCCGATCTATGATTAGCCCGGCAGAAATAAAAAAGCAAGCTTCAAAATGGTGGAAACCGTTTTTGCAAAGTTATATCCGGGAAGAGCAATTTTTTCCAAAATGCATCGATCGCATTGGAAAAGTCAAATCCAGCCATATAACCGCACGATTTGAAACACTACAGCAGGAAATAGAAGAGCTATACCGTTATTCTAAAAATCAGACCGGAACTGGCTATATGGTGCTGACCGCAGGGCGGAATTTTAGGCGCACCGGTAGTCATGAACTACCAGACGTTATTCTTTTTGAAACCATCAACGATTACGTATCTTTTACTGGTTATAAAAAGGAATGGAATATTTTCCAGACAAATTATAACATTATTAAAAACAGTATTCCTTTATTGCAAGACTGGACTTTTGAAAACTGTTTATGGCTGACCGATAAAAATATCAATTGGAGTGATGTACTTAAAGTTTGCCGATACTTTATTAAAACACCTCGGCCTAATCTTTATCTACGTCAATTGCCTATTGAAATTCATACCAAATTCATTGAGGATAATAATACTTTACTCCAATCTTTACTTAACTTTCTTATTCCTGACCATATACGATCAGGAGTTCAAAAGCGTTTTGCAGAACGTTTTTTTCTGAAGTATGACGAGCCTTTAATAAGAATACGTTTCCTGGATAGCAATCAACAATATGCTTTAAGATCTACAGACATCAGCATTCCACTTTCAGATTTCGAAAAATTGGAATTACCTGCTGAGAACATACTGATCACAGAGAATAAAATGAATTTCCTGACCTTACCATCGATAGCCTCTACGGTAGCTATTTGGAGTGGCGGAGGCTTTAATATTAGTTATCTGAAAAATGCAATAGGACTTTTGAAGAAAAAAGTCATTTATTGGGGTGATATAGATGAGCATGGTTTCCAAATACTACACCAATTAAGGAGCTACTTTCCACAAGCGAAAAGTGTGATGATGGATAAAGAAACTTTTGATACATTCAATATTTATGCGGTAAATGGTTCACGAAATAAGTCCGAGAACCTAACATTGTTGACAGATAAAGAAAGTACACTTTTCCAGTATTTAAAAATATTAGAGACAAACAATAGACTGGAGCAGGAAAAAATTCCGCAGATGTATGCGGATGATCGTTTAAAAAAATGCATTGACAAAATCTAGCCGTTTTATTGATTTTTGTGCGCTATTTATTTAAAGGTAAAAAAAGAACGAAGTGAACTATACCTGAGACTTATCCGTACCGTAGTTTAAATATTACCTTTTACATTTGCTTATTTTCTTTGTTTGTTGAGCTTTCTTTTCTGTAGTTTTCATATCCTCATCATTTTGAGGTAGCATGTCTCGTAATTGGCTTAATCGCCTTAAATCTTCCAGTAAAGATCATCCCTAGCTCCAGTTGACTTCATTGGTGATTAGAGAATATACTTTTAGCTTAGTAAGGGTGAATATATCTGTGTTATTTTATGACAAGTTCCATCTCATTATAATTTTTTTTGCAGTTTGAAAATCTTGATTTACCTTCGCGTCGCACTTTCAGAAAGTATCAAGCAAAAATATAGCTCTGACTAAAATTTTATTCTTTTAGGTCTCTGCGCTATTTTTTTTCGAACTTTAGGATCGTGAATGTCTTCGAAATGCGATAAAGCTAATCGCAAGATTAGCTTTTGTTGTTTAAAAAGGATCAGGATCCCCGTCCTCATGAACTGTTTTTAATCATGCGTCAGCACAACCTCCAAAAATTTCACTGCCTCTCCCCCAACAATATTTTTTGCACGAAGTTCCACGGATTGCTTTCCTAATGGCAAGCCTATTTGTCCGAGTCTAATCGAATTTCCTCGTCCACTTGTTGGAGATGACGGATCAATTGAAAAATCAAATGCTTTCCCGCCTATTTTTAAGACCATATCCCCGCCAGTATTTCCAACATCCTTGACATAGCGTACCGAAACATTAAATTGTGCTGGTTCCAACACATTGATGTTCCATCCGAGATATTGATTCCTATTTTTCCATCCGGATACATAATAACGGTCTCTTTTGCCATCTCCAAATTTCATCGGATCCCCATACTGTTTCGCATAGAAAGACAATAAACGATTTTCGGTGACCTGTGCATCAACATAAATCAGATCATTGGATTCAGGCGCAGCTATATCTTGTTTTAACTGGACAACAATAACTTCATCTGCTGCATCAGTAGCTATTTGATCCAATGGGATATGAAGACCTATAGCGTCGGACTTATACCCTTTGATGCTCTTTTTTGAAGGCAATAACGAGATGGATTTGATACCAGCCGTAAGACCGCCTACGGTCAATTGCTCTCCTTTTGGCCGATTAAAGACATGCAGATACAATGTGCTCTTGTTTTTTGTGATCACTCCCCATTGTTGACGGGGCAAGGGAGAAGGATCCACCCCCATAACACTCTCTTTATTTTTTGTCATCCACAGCCCCATACCCTTCAAAATAGCCACATCCGGTTCATCGAAACTACCATCACCTTTGGGACCAATATTTAATAAAATATTCCCGCCCATAGCCTTAGCTTTCGCCAACAACTGGATAAAATGGGCGGTTGGTTTATGATTCATATCTGTTGACGAATAACCGTATGAATCATTGGTCGTTGGGATAGCCTCCCAATAAGCCCCGTTAGAAACAGGATAGAACTCTTCTGGTCGATCAGCGGTATTTAAATAATCACCATAATTCCTGTCCTCTGTACGTGCTAATCGCCCGTTAACAACAATCCTAGGATCAGCATCCCGGATTGCTTTCAGAATCCTTAAATTTTCCGACAAAGGCAGCTTATGTGGTGTATCAAACCACAGTAAATCGGGCTGATATTTATGGATCAGTTCCTGTATTTGTGGAATTGCTTTTTCATCGACATAACGTTTTGCTTTGGGCAGCCACTCTGGGTGGTTGTCAAACCAGTTTGCTCCACCCAAAAGCCTATCTCCGCCTGGGTTGTTATAATCCCAGTCATTTCCTGGCGCATTGGGGTCTTCCCAATCAAAAGCATGGGAATAGTAAAACCCAAATAACAAACCATGTTTACGGCACGCCTTCACAAGCTCTGCCATTGGATCTCGTTTGAAAGCAGTGCTCTTGGTAGAATAAGCGCTAGCATACAGCGACGGGTACATCGCAAAACCGTCGTGATGTTTAGCCGTAATGATAAAGTATTTCATACCCGCATTTTTAGCGAACATCACCCATTCTTCTGCATTAAATTTTTCAGGATTAAATCTTGCGGCCGAATCTAGGTATTCCCGACGGGGAATTTGCATGACACGCATGAGATGCTCAGCATATCCACCTCCTTTTTTCCCCTTCCAGATATTACCATATTGCG
>Ga0213829_1002080_pt1 | contig 13464 bp, 14 predicted proteins | sample MC6MC0896MG_FD_180665 | JGI IMG/M metagenome (GOLD analysis project Ga0213829, IMG submission 180665) | Enriched soil aggregate microbial communities from Iowa State University, Ames, United States - MC6-MC0896-MG | ecosystem: Environmental > Terrestrial > Soil > Unclassified | place: USA: Iowa...
TGGTGGGGTACCTCAACCTGCCCGAAGCCACCGCCGAGACCCTCGACGCGGACGGTTTCCTCCACACCGGCGACATCGCCACGGTGTCCTCCACCGGCGTGGTCAGCATCGTGGACCGGCTCAAGGAACTCATCAAGTACAAGGGCTACCAGATCCCGCCCGCCGAGCTGGAGGCACTCCTGCTGACGCATCCGGAGGTGGCCGACGTCGCGGTGGTGGGCGCCTACGACGACGACCACCAGGAGGTACCCAAGGCCTTCGTGGTGCGGCAGCCCGGCTCCGAGCTGGACGCCGCCGCGGTCATGGACTTCGTGGCGGCCCATGTCGCCCCGCACAAGAAGGTCCGGCAGGTGGAATTCCTGGACGCCATCCCGAAATCCGCCTCCGGCAAGATCCTGCGCCGCGAGCTGCGGAAAGGCTGAAACCGGAAACGGCCGAGATCATCACACCCGCCGACCGGATGCTGAGTCCGTGATCCAGGTGGTGAATCCGCTATCTCCTGTAGCGGATTCACCACCCGGGCAGCGGCCTCAGCTGGACGACCGAGGCCGGGAACGACGACGGCGGCCGGTCACCTTCCGGTGACCGGCCGCCGTCGTCGTTCAGGCGTCGTTCAGGCTCGGCTCAGAGGGCCTCGATGGCCGCCTTCGCCGTGGGGTCCGAGTCGTTCAGGAACTTCTCGATCCGCTCGGGCTCCTCCGGCTCGCCGATGGCCGCGGACGCGCGGCCCAGGGCGTGCAGCGCCCGGAGGAACCCCTGGTTCGGCTCGTGCTCCCACGGGATGGGTCCGGCGCCGCGCCAGCCGTTGCGGCGCAGGGCGTCCAGGCCGCGGTGATAGCCCACCCGGGCGAAAGCGTAGGACTCGACGGTCCGGCCTTCGGCCCAGGCCTGCTCGGCCGCGAGGGCCCAGAGCAGGGATGACGACGGGTACTTCGCCACGAGCTCCTGCGGATGCGCGCCGAGGGCCAGGTGCTGGTACACCTCGGTCTCGGCCGGGAGCTTGGTGGGCTCAGGGCCCAGGAGGTTCGAGCGGAACTCGTCGGACATGCTTACTTGCCGCTCTTGCCGGCGGAACCGAGCTGCTGCGCGGCTTCGACGATGCGGGCCGCCATGCCGGCCTCGGCGGAGGCGCCCCAGACGCGCGGGTCGTAGGCCTTCTTGTTGCCGATCTCGCCGTCGACCTTCAGCACGCCGTCGTAGTTGCTGAACATGTGGCCGGCCACCGGGCGGGTGAACGCGTACTGGGTGTCCGTGTCCACGTTCATCTTGATGACACCGTAGGAGACGGCGTCCGCGATCTCCTGCTCGGAGGAGCCGGAACCGCCGTGGAAGACCAGGTCGAACGGGCTGGCCTTGCCGATCTTGGCGCCGACCTCTTCCTGGATCTTCTTCAGCAGCTCTGGACGCAGCTTCACGCCACCCGGCTTGTACACGCCGTGCACGTTGCCGAAGGTCAGGGCCGTGATGTAGCGGCCGTTCTCGCCGGAACCCAGAGCCTCGATGGTCGCCAGGGCGTCCTCGGTGGTGGTGTAGAGCTTCTCGTTGATCTCGTTCTCCACGCCGTCCTCTTCGCCACCGACGGTGCCGATCTCGACCTCGAGGATCATCTTGGCGGCCGCGGTGCGGTCCAGCAGCTCGCGGGCGATGCGCAGGTTCTCGCCGAGTTCCTCGTGGGAGCCGTCCCACATGTGGGAGTTGAAGAGCGGGTTGCGGCCTGCCTTGACCTCGGCCTCGGAGGCGGCGAGCAGCGGCAGGACGAAGCCGTCCAGCTTGTCCTTGGGGCAGTGGTCGGTGTGGAGGGCGATGTTGATGTCGTAGTTCTTCGCCACCTCGCGGGCGAAGGCCGCGAACGCCAGGGAACCGGCCACCATGTCCTTGACGGAGGCGCCGGACCAGTAGGCCGCACCGCCGGTGGAGACCTGGATGATGCCGTCAGAGCCGGCCTCGGCGAAACCACGCAGGGCCGCGTTGAGGGTCTGCGAGGAGGTGACGTTCACGGCCGGGTAGGCGAAGCCGCCTGCCTTGGCACGGTCGATCATGTCGGCGTAGATTTCCGGGGTTGCGATAGGCATGCTGACTCCTGGTGATGCAACGGGATGGGCCGGGCAGCAGGGATGTTGCCGACCGATTCGCGCTATTTCCGCGTGACTGAACCCATCCTAGCCAGCAAGCAGGCGGGCATGGAATGTGGTCCGGATCATGACGCGGCGCGGGCCCGGGCGTAAGCGGCGCGGTCCCGGGATCGATGCCGGGAGGCTCAGGAGACGCGCTGACCGAAGACGTGACGCCGGACCCAGGCGTGCATCGCGATCGCCGCGGCCGAGGCGGCGTTCATGGAGCGGGTGGACCCGAACTGCTCGATCGACAAGGTGGCCTCGGCCGCGCGGTGGACCTCCTCGGACAGCCCCGGACCCTCCTGCCCGAACACGAGGACGCAGTTCCTCGGCAGGTCGTACGTCTCCAGCGGCACCGAGTCCGGGAAGATGTCCACCCCGAGGATCGTGAGTCCCTCGCCCTGCGCCCAGGCCACGAAGTCGTCCACCGTGGGGTGGTGGCGGATGTGCTGGTACTTGTCGGTGACCATGGCCCCGCGCCGGTTCCATCGGCGGCGCCCGATGATGTGGACCTCCTTGGCCAGGAACGCATTGGCCGTGCGGACCACGGTGCCGATGTTCAGATCGTGCTGCCAGTTCTCGATCGCCACGTGGAAATCGTGCCGCCGGGTGTCCAGCTCGGCCACGATCGCGTCGTGTTTCCAGTATCGGTACTGGTCCAGGACATTGCGACGGTCCCCGTGCTCCAGCAGTTCCGGATCCCAGTGCTCCCCCTCGGGCCAGGGACCCTCCCAGGGACCGACGCCGACCTCATGCGCCGGGCCGGCCGGCACGGAGTCCGGCTCGACGACGGCGCGGGACCCGCCGTCGTGGTCCGTGTCCTGTGCGAGGGCGGGCAGGCCGGGGTCACCGGAGGTCTGATCAGTCACCCCTCAACTGTAGTGGGACGCGCAGAGCCCGGACCGAAGGCCAGGGCTCTGCGCGGAGTGCCGGTCTCAGACAGGACCGGGCGTGAGGGACGAGCCGCTCAGGGCATGCGCCACTTGTTGATGCGGAACGAGTTGGCCAGCTCCGCCATGAGGCCCGGGTGCTGCTCCCAGTAGCTCTGGTGGCCGCTCACGCCGAGCAGCTGAGGCGTGCCCCACGGAGTGATGGTGAAGAGGTTGACGCCCTGGATGGCGTCGCCCTGGGAGGTCTTGCACTCGAAACCGACCACCACGGCGAGGCCACGGAGGAAGGACCGGATCTCCGGCTTGGTGGTGCGGAAGTCCGAGGCGCACTTGTGGCTCACCACCACGGAGGCCAACTGGTCCTGCGACATGCCGCTGAGCTTGGTCTCCAGCTGCTTGATCAGGCTCTTGATCTTCGCCGGATCGGAACCGTACTTCTGCGACTCGGATTCGGCGAAGAAGGAGAAGGCCACGGACAGGCCGTCCGGATCGAGCTGGTTGGTCCCGGCGGCGGCACGCTGCATCTCCTGGCCGCTCTCCGGGTCCTTGGTGATGCCGAGACTGACGTCCGTGGACCACTCCTTCAGGCGGGCGAAGCTGGATTCACCCGTGACGAAGCGGCTGAACTTCGTGTCTCCGTCGACCGGCGCGCCATCCGGGCTCTTGTAGACCTTCCACTCCTCCGGGAGAGGGGTGGCGCCGGCCGGCATCGAGACGGCGGGGGCCGCCGTGTCGGCCGGGGAGGGCTCCTCGGACGGCTGATCCCCGGAGGTCGTCTCCGGGCTCGACTCGGGGCTGCTCTGCTGCGAGGCGGTGTCGACGGCCCGGGGCTCCTTGCTGACCGACATCGCGGGGATCAGCCAGGCGAACACCACCACGAGGACCACGATCAGGCCGGCGGCGATGCTGCCGAGCACGATCGCCAGTGTCTTGCGGTTCCCGGAGGGCGGAGGCGGCGGCACGGGCGGGAGTCCGTTGCGGAGCACCGTGTGGTCCTCTTCCTCCGGGATGTGGACCTGGAAGGACTGCTGCTGGCCGGGCTGCTGCGGGTAGGACTGCGTGGGCGCCTGGCCCGGGTAGGAGGCTCCCGGGTACTGGCCGCCCTGCTGGCCCGGGTTCGGGCTCCCCGGATACTGCTGGCCGGGGTTCTGATTTCCCGGGTACTGGTTCCCCGGGTACTGGGGCTGACCGGCCTGGTTCTGCGGTGGGGATCCCCACTGCTGCTGCGGGTTCTGCTGCTGCGGATTCTGGGGCGGCTGGCCGGGGTTCAGGGGACGGGTGCTGCCGGTGGGCGGCTGTTCAGGCTCGGTGTTCGGGTCCATGGGAGGTCTTTTCAGGAGGAGGAGTGACGGATCCATTAAATCAAGTCATTGGATTCAATGGAGGACTATATCCAATTCCGCCACATCCTGGGCTGTCGCGCCAGTCATGACGGGAATTTCATGTTCTGTTCAGACAGAGGGCGGAACGTACAGTGGAGACAGTCCCATCTGAGGAGGAACCATGAGCGACGCCGAACGCAGCCCCTTGCGAAACCACCGGAGCGGTCAGGAGATCGAATGCTGGCTCACCGACATGGACGGCGTGCTGGTTCATGAGAACCACGCCATCCCCGGAGCCGCCGAGCTGATCCAGCGCTGGGTGGACACCTCCAAGCGCTTCCTCGTCCTGACGAACAACTCGATCTTCACGCCCCGGGACCTGGCCGCGCGCCTGGCGTCCTCCGGTCTTGAGGTGCCGGAGGAGAACATCTGGACCTCGGCGCTGGCCACGGCCCAGTTCCTGAAGGAGCAGGTGCGCAGCTCGGACAGCGGCAACCGCGCCTACACGATCGGCGAGGCCGGACTGACGACGGCGCTCCACGAGGCGGGCTTCATCCTCACCGACCAGGACCCCGACTTCGTGGTGCTCGGCGAGACGCGGACCTACTCGTTCGAAGCGATCACCATGGCCATCCGCCTCATCCTGGCCGGGGCCCGCTTTATCGCCACCAACCCGGACGCCACCGGCCCGTCGAAGGAAGGCCCCATGCCGGCCACGGGCGCCATCGCCGCCCTCATCACCAAGGCCACGGGCCGCGAGCCGTACATCGTCGGCAAGCCGAATCCGATGATGTTCCGTTCGGCCATGAACCGGATCGACGCCCACTCCGAGACCACCGCCATGATCGGTGACCGCATGGACACCGACATCGTGGCGGGCATGGAGGCCGGCCTGCACACGGTGCTCGTCCTGTCCGGCATCACGCGGACCGAGGAGATCAGCTCCTACCCGTTCCGGCCCAATCAGGTGCTCTCCAGCGTCGCCGCGCTGGTCGACCAGATCTAGGCAACAACTTTTGCACCCTTCGTCCGGTTACAACGCCAGCACAGTGCCTGGAGATTGTCCGGGGTACTGAGGCCACCTTTCGACACAGGCAAGATGTGATCAATTTCCAGCAGCAAATGAGGTTCGGCGGCTACGGAGATTCCACAGTACTGACACGTGTGACGGTCCCGGTCTTTGATGTGCTTTCGAAGGCTCGCCGTCATGAGCGCACGCTGCCCCGCCGCAGACTTCGCCCATCGAATCTTCTCCACAAGCGTGGAGGACAATGCGTCAAGCGTTGGGGTGTTCAGCTCGACAGCGGCAGTCTGGCCGCTGTTACCGCCGGCCGACGTGTACTGGAATTTGTACTGTGGGTACGGAACAAAAATCGGTGACAGGCGTACTCCAACCTCGTTCCAGAACTCTGCCGCGTAACGCTTGAGAATGAACTTGGGCGGATCGATCATCACGGCGATCGCGGATTCACGCTGCCGCACGTTGCTCACGGCTTCTTCGAGTCTTGAAATGTCCTCAGAAAGCTGCTGTACCTCCGCTAACGTCCGCTGATCCGCCTTGATGGAGAAGTACTTCATCAGGTACTTAATCGGGTCCATGCTCGCGTTCCTCACTACCTGAAGCGATGCGTTATGGACGTGCGGAGCATATTCTGCGGTGTTCCGATCACGGCGGTAATTCCACGCTGAGCTGTTCTCAAACGTCGAGAGGTGTGCATACTGCCCCGTTGAAGATGATCCGAGTTCGAACGAACCGCTCGAACGGATCTCCGCGACGTAGTTTACGACTTCATTGTGCTCTGCGACCACTGAAGCCACCTCAGAGCGAAGGGCTTGAAACTGTTCAGAGTTGAAGTACCTCTTCTTACGAGCCCTCCAGATCAAGGGATTTGCGATGAGTACCAATGCAACGGCTGGCAAGAACAGCGCCCCCGCTGTCGCTCCACCAAGGATCAATGGGAAAACTATCAGGAGCGTGATGAAGAGTGGTTTAGGCATGGATCAGGCTTTCGAGACGAGTGATGAGATTCGACGACCTGATTCTGACACGCCTCACTGTCAAATAATTCACCGGGAGGTTCATATGCCGTGGAACGAGGCAGATCCTGTGGTCCTGCTCCATCGGGAGCGCGAATATCAGTCTGACCATGGATCGTGTTGCGCACCCAGTCAGGACCAGTTGATAGTTCCGGCCCAACCAGGTGCTCTCCAGCGTCGCCGCGCTGGTCGACCAGATCTGAGACCAGATCCGAACAGTCCTCAGCGGTCGGCCCAGGCCGAGACAGCTCAGCCTGGGCCGTCTCAGGCTGGGCCGGCTCAGACCGCCGGGCCCAGCCGGCCCAGGCCGGTGGCGTAGTCGGTCGCGTACGCGAGCGTGAGGTCACGGCCCGGAGGCAAGAGCGCGGAAGCCGTCTGCGTCATGTAGTCGGCCTCGATGTGCACGCTGACATGGCAGGAGCGGTCCGCCGGGATCTCGAAGGTCATGTACCCCCAGAAGACCACGTAGCTGCGGCCATCGATGCTGACCACGGGCCGGAACCGGCCCGAGGCCATCACGTTCTGAGTGGTCACCTGGAGGGTCAGCAGGCGCCGCTCCCCCTGGTGGAAATCGACGTAGGGGATCACACCGTCCGGCAGGGGCTGCCCGGAAACGCTCATACCGTCCTCCTCAGGAATGCGCTCGCGATGGAGCGGAGACGGCGGGCCGGGATCCGGCCCGCCGGAAGATGAGACCGAAGGTCAGACCGCAGGCTCGACCGGCGGCAGCGCGGACCACGGGAAGGTGATCCACTTGTCGGTCCGGCGCCACTCGAAGTCCGGCGCCAGGATGGTGCGGGGCTTGGTGTAGAGGCAGACGGTCTTCACCTCGGCGCCCCAGTCGCCGATCAGTTCCACGACCTTCGCCAGGGTGCGGCCGGAGTCGGAGACGTCGTCCACCAGGAGGACCTTCTTGCCGTGCAGGGCGCCCTCGTCCAGCATGGGCGGCAGGACCACGGGCTCGGGCAGCACGGTGCCGATTCCGGTGTAGAACTCCACGTTCAGGGCGCCGCAGGCCTTGGCCCCGAGGGCGTAGGCGATGGAGCCTGCCAGGAGCAGGCCGCCACGGGCGATCGCCACCACCACGTCCGGCTGGAACCCGCTGTCCACCACGGTCTGGGCCAGCTCGCGCGAAGCGTCGCCGAAGGTGTCCCAGGTGAGGACTTCACGTTCGGGCTCGGGGAGGACGTCCACCCCGGAATCATCAAGGTTGTTTGCCATGTACCAAAGTTACCGGTGCGCCCGCTTCCGCGGGTAGTCGGCGCCGAACGCGACAGCATGCCGCTTGGAGCGGAGTGTGGCGGAGTGTTCAGAGCGGGAAGTGCCGGTCCATGATCTGCTCGAGGATCGGGTGGTAGACCTGCGGGCTCCATTGCGGGCTGGCATGGGCGGGAATCGCCCCGAGGGTCTCGATGTCGGAGCTGAGCAACCGGGACGGGAACGCGTTCCGCCAGCCCTGGCGCGCCGTGAAGTAGTCCACCGTGCCGTCCCCCGGATTGCCGATGAACACCAGGCTCGTGTACGGCAGCCGCCCGGCCAGGAAGCGCAGATCGAAACCGTACACGTAGGCGGCTTCACTCTGGATGAGGAACGACGACGGCGCCAGCGGGCTCAGCTGCTCGGCCGTCTGTTCCAGAACCTGCCGCCAGGTCCGCTCGTGCTTGTTCACGATCCGCTCGCCCAGCTCGTAACCGCCGCGGACGATCGTGGGGATCGGGACGCCGCGTTCGTAGCTGTACACCACGCCGTCGAACGACTCCTGATCCAGCACGTCATAGCGGCTGGCGGGGCTGGAGTCGAGGAGGATGAACCGCACCTGGATCTGGTGCCGTTCCCACAGCAGCACCGCCGTCTCCACCGCGAGCATGCCGCCGAAACTGTGCCCGTAGAGGAACACGTAGCGGATCTTCCGCAGCCGGATCGACGCGGCGATGGCGTCCACCACGTCGTACACGGACAGTCCGAGGTTCGAATACCCCACCGCGGCCATCCGCCCCCAGCGGCCGATCGCCGGTTTGAGGGACGTCAGGATGAACCGGGCCTCATCCCAGCTGGTCTTGAAGCCCGGAAGAAGGAACCAGCCCGCGTCGGCGGGGGCGTCTCCGGGCGAGTCGTCGCCGAGGGTGAGGATCGTGGTGAGCCGCCGCTGTTCGGCGATGGCCCGGGTGTAGGCGAGGTCCGCGGTCAGGATCGCGGAGGCGCCGCCCAGCCAGAGGAAACCGCGGCGCGAGAGCCGGCGCATCCCGTCCGCAGTGCGCAGCAGGGAGGCCAGATCACGACGGCGGGCCGCGCCGCCGTCGTCGTCGTGCCCTGTGCCCGGACCTTCAGGCCCGGGCACAGGGGGCGGGAGATCAGTCGAGTCCGAGTTCATCCTTGGAGAAGGCGAACAGGTAGGGGACGCCCGCCTCGGCCTCGATCTTTTCCTTGGCACCGGTGTTGCGGTCCACGATCACGGCCACGGCCTTGACGTTGCCGCCCGCGTTGCGGACGCCTTCGATGGCGGTCAGCGCTGAGCCGCCGGTGGTGGAGGTGTCCTCGAGGACCACCACGTCACGGCCGTCCACGCCCGGGCCTTCCACCTGGCGGCCCATGCCGTAGGACTTCTGGGCCTTGCGGACCACGAAGGCGTCGATGGAGCGGCCCGCGTCACCGGCGGCGTGCATGAGCGCGGTGCCCACGGGGTCGGCGCCCATGGTGAGTCCGCCCGCGGTCTCGAACTCGATCCCGGCGTCATCCAGCAGCTGGAGCATGACCTGGCCGACCAGGCGGGACGCCTCGTGGTGCAGGGTGATGCGGCGCAGATCGACGTAGTAGTCGGCCTCCTTGCCACTGGACAGGGTGACCTTGCCGTGGACCACGGCGAGTTCCTTGATGAGTTCGAGCAGGCGGGCGCGCGCGGCGGAGGCGTCGAGGGCAGTCATACGAGAAGTTTATCGACTGGCGGCCGTCACGCCGTCAGCGGTCTCGGCCGACGGCGGGTTACGGATCCCGACGGCGGACACCAGGCCGCCCACCACCAGCAGGAGCGCCGTGACGATCAGGACGCGGTGGAAGCCGTCGAGGTCCAGGGTGGGCCCGACGATGAGCCCGAGGACGGCCACGCCCACCAGGCCCGCCACCCGGGCCACCGCGTTGTTCACGGCCGAACCGATGCCGGACTGCTCCTCCGACACCGACCCGAGGATCGCGGCCGTGAGCGGCGCCACCGTCACCGAGAGCCCGGCGCCGAACAACAGGATCCCCGGCAGGAGCTGGGTCCAGTAGTCGACCGGCGTCGTCGTGGTGACCATGAGCAGATAGCCCGCCCCGCCCAGAATGGGGCCGGACGCCATGAACCACCGTGGCCCGTAGCGTCCCGCGAGAGACCCGAACCAACTGGACAGCACGATGTTCAGGATACTGATCGGCAGCGTGGCGAGGGCAGCGAGAGTGGCAGGGTATCCCGCCACCTGCTGGAGGAAGAGGACCACGATGAGGCCGCCGATCGACAGCGCCGCGTAGATGAAGGTGGTGGCGATGTTGCCGACACCGAAGTTGCGCACGGTGAACAGGCTCAGGGGCATGAGCGGCTGCTTCGCGGTGGCCTGCCGCCAGAGGAATCCCGCCAGGCAGAGCACCCCGGCCACGAACGGGACCCAGATGCCCGGGCTCCCCCATCCCAGGTTCCCCTGCTCGATCAATGCGTACACCGGACCACCCAGCCCGAGCACGCAGAGGACCGCTCCGGCGTAATCGATCCGGACGCCCTGGGCCCGGACGTCCCTCATGCCGAGCACCGCCAGCAGGTACAGGGTCACGGCGATGGGGAGGACGTTGATCCAGAACACGGCGCGCCAGCCGACCGTGTCCACCAGGACCCCGCCCAGGATCGGCCCCGCGATGAACGCCACCGTGGTGCCTGCGGTCCATTGGCCGATGGCCTTGGAGCGGGCCGGTCCGCTGAAGTTCGCCGTGATGAGTGCCAGCGAGCTCGGCACCAGCAGCGCTGCCGCGGCGCCCTGGAAACCACGGCCCACGATCAGGACCTCGGCCGTGGGGGCGAAGGCGCAGACGAGCGACGTCACGCCGAAACCGATCAGGCCGATCCGGAGGATCAGGATCCTGCCGAGGACGTCCGACAGCGAGCCCGCCAGGAGGATGAGCGCGCCGAGGGTGATGAGGTACGCGTCCACCACCCACTGCTGAGTGGCCAGTCCCCCGCCGAACTCGCGGTCGATGGCCGGCAGGGCGACGTTGATGACGCTGCCGTCCAGGAACGAGACGAACGACGCGAGGATGGTGATCCAGAGGATGAGCCGCTGGGCGGCGGGGCCGGTCTTCATGCCGAGGTACTCCGGTTCTGCAGAGCATTCCTCCCGCTCAGGGTGATCACGGGAGGAGGACGGCGGGTGCCGACAGCTCCATTCTGCCCCCGGACGGCGGAACCGTGGGCTACCGGGGCCCGTCCGGGGAACCGCTGCTGCGGCCCGGCGTCGTGCCGCGCTCGTGTTCGCGCCTCGCCCGTGCCCCGGGCGCGCACCCACAGCCTCCGCCGGCGCACCGCACCGGGTGTAACCCTCGCGAAACGTGGTGCGGGTACCCTGGGCGTATGCGCGCACTTCAGGCCCAGATCATCGAGGAAATGGGCGTCAAGCCCCAGATCGACCCCGCCGCCGAGGTCGCGGCACGCGTGGACTTCCTGGCGTCCTATCTGCGGGCGACCCGGACCAACGGCTTCGTGCTGGGGATCTCCGGCGGAGTCGACTCGTCCCTGGCCGGGAAGCTCTGTCAGCTGGCTGTGGAGAAGCTCTCCTCCGAGGGGGTGGAAGCCGACTTCGTCGCGGTCCGCCTGCCCTACCGCGTCCAGCACGATGAGGACGACGCTCAGGCGGCGCTCGCGTTCATCGACGCCCGCACCGAGTGGACGTTCAACGTCGGCCCCGGCGTGGACGGTGTGGAGGAGGAGTTCCTGAAGACCACCGGATCCGAGATCTCCGATTTCAACAAAGGCAATGTGAAGGCCCGTATCCGCATGGTGGCGCAGTATGCCCTGGCCGGAGAACACAACTACCTGGTGGTGGGCACCGACCATGGAGCCGAGTCCGTGACCGGATTCTTCACCAAGTTCGGCGACGGCGGGGCGGACGTGCTGCCGCTCTTCGGCCTGAACAAGCGCCAGAACCGTCAGCTGCTGGAGCACCTGGGCGCGCCCCGCCAGGTCTGGGAGAAGGTCCCGACGGCCGACCTCCTCGACGGCAAGCCGGGCCGCACCGACGAGGACGAACTGGGCATCAGCTACGACCAGATCGACGACTATCTCGAAGGCCGCGAGGTGCCCGAGGGCGTCGCGGCGGCGATCGAGGAGAAGTACCTGCGCACCCGGCACAAGCGCACCACCCCGGTCACCATCCACGACGAGTGGTGGAAGCAGGGCTGACGCCGTGGCCGTCATCCACCGCGCGACGCTGACGCCCTCCAAGCTGGAACTCCTGGAGCCCTGGCTCGCCCGGCAGCCGTGGGCGGGAGCCGGCGGGAAGCTGGAGCGCCTCGGGAGCTACCGCTTCGACGACCCCGACGGCGAGGTCGGCATCGAAGGATTCCTGCTCCGCCACGGCACGGAGACGGTCCACGTGCTGCTCACCTACCGCGCGGCTCCCCTGGAGGGCGCGGCGGAGTGGCTCATCGGCACCATGGAGCACTCCGTGCTCGGCACCCGCTGGGTGTACGACGGCGTCGGAGACCCGGTCGGCCGGGACGTGCTGCTCCGCGCGCTGCGGGGCGAGCAGGAGCAGGCGGCACTCGAAGTGCACGACGACGCCGGCACCGTCGTGCAGCGCCCCGAACCGGACGTGCGGGTGCGGACGGTCGTGGCCGACGACGCCGCGATCGGCGCTCCTGCTCTCGACGCTTCTGCCGTCGGACCCCCGGCGGCGGCCTCCTCGCAAGACGGCTTCGTCGCAGCAGGTTCCGGTGATGACAGGATCCTCGTGGCGCGGACGCCGTCAGCCTCGAGTCCGGGCCGACGGCAGCTGGTGGCCGCGTGGCAGGACGGGGAAGCGGTCATCGCGGCCCTGGGGTGACCCCGGCGGCTGTGTGCCCGGTTCCTGTGTGCCCGACTGCTGCGTGCGCGGCTGCTGCATGCCCGGCTGCTGCATGCCCTCCGGGCCGGCCGTCAGTCCCGGTTGAACTCGGCCGGGCGCTTCTCCTGGAACGCGGTCATGCCCTCCACCTGATCCGGGGTGCCGAAGAGCGAGTGGAACAGGCGCCTCTCGAAGACCACGCCCTGCGCCAGGCCGGTCTCGAAGGCGGCGTTCACGGCTTCCTTGGCCATCATCGCCACGGGCTTGGACTTCTCCGCGATGGTCTCCGCCACCGCGAGCGCCTCCTCCAGGAGGGACTCCGTGGGCACCACGCGGGAGACCAGACCCGAGCGTTCGGCTTCCGCCGCGTCCATCACCCGGCCGGTGAGGACCAGGTCCATGGCCTTCGCCTTCCCCACCGCACGGGTGAGCCGCTGGGAGCCGCCCATGCCGGGGATCACGCCCAGATTGATCTCGGGCTGACCGAACTTCGCGTTCTCCGCGGCGATGAGCAGATCGCACATCATCGCCAGCTCGCACCCGCCGCCCAGCGCATAGCCGGACACCGCCGCGATCACGGGGATCCTCACCCGGGAGAGCTCCTCCCAGCCGCGGAACCAATCGGCCCGGTACATCTCGAGATGGTCCTTGGACGCCATCTCCTTGATGTCCGCTCCGGCCGCGAACGCCTTGGCCGATCCGGTCAGGACGACCGCTCCCGTGCCGGGATCCGCGTCCGCGGCGCGGACCGCCTCCACCACCTCGGTCATGGTGGCCAGATTCAGCGCGTTGAGCGCCTCCGGCCGGTTGAGGGTCACGATCGTGACGCGCCCACGGCGCTCCACCAGGATGTTCTGCATGCGTGCTCCTTCGCAATCGGCGTCTGAGGAATGGGGTCGGATGGGGTCGGAGGGGTTCGCCTCCGGCGTCAGAGTTTCAGGTCTCCGCCGTCCGTCTCGCCGGGTTCGAACGGCGCGAAGTAGGAGCCGACCAGATCCGGGCTGACGTCGGTCAGGGCGGCGTGCTCCCAGTGCGGGGTGCG
>Ga0213829_1002081_pt1 | contig 13459 bp, 10 predicted proteins | sample MC6MC0896MG_FD_180665 | JGI IMG/M metagenome (GOLD analysis project Ga0213829, IMG submission 180665) | Enriched soil aggregate microbial communities from Iowa State University, Ames, United States - MC6-MC0896-MG | ecosystem: Environmental > Terrestrial > Soil > Unclassified | place: USA: Iowa...
AACCGGGCGCGGGGTCCGATCTGGCATCCGTGCGCACCCGCGCCGAGGCCGTCGACGGCGGCTACCGGCTGAACGGCCACAAGATATGGACGTCGTTCGCCGACCGCGCGCAGTGGTGCTTCGTGTTGGCGCGCACCGACCCGCAAGCGCCCAAGCACAAAGGCTTGAGCTTCTTGCTGGTGGACATGCGCAGCCCCGGCGTGCGGGTCGAGCCCATCCGCCAGATCACGGGCGAGGCCGAGTTCTGCGAAGTGTTCTTCGAAGATGTCTTCGTGCCGGGGGACTTACTGTTGGGTGAGCAGAACCAGGGCTGGAAGGTGGCGATGGCGGCGGCCAGTTTCGAACGCGGCACCTACTTCATCCCGCGTCTGGTGCGCTTTGCGCAAGAGCTCGGCACGGTGCGCCAGTTGGCGCTGCGCCCCGACGCCTATGGCCATGTGCCGGCCTCGTCAGCTTCGGTGCGTCACAAGTGGGCAAGGCTGGCGGCGGACAGCCATGTGCTGGCGTTGAAGTCGCAGCGCGCGTTGGTGGGCGCCATGCGGGGCGATCCGCCGGGGCCTGAGGGCTCGTCCACCAAGATCCACTGGAGCGAAGCGCATCAGCGCTTGCTGGAACTGTCGATGCAGCTGCTGGGCGAATCCGCCTGCCTGACGGACGGCGCCGACGAGCAGGCCGCCGCGCTGACGCACGCCTATCTGTGGTCGCGCGCCGAGACCATTCTGGCGGGCACCTCTGAGATCCAGCGCAACATCATTGCCGAGCAGATGCTGGGCTTGCCCAAGTTTTGAAACTCGATCTGAAACCCGATCTGAAACCCCTACGCACATCACCATGACCTTTCTGCTGACTGAAGACCAGCGCATGCTGCAAGACGCGGCGCACCGCTATTTGTCGGAACGCCATCCGCTGTCATGGGCGCGGCAAGCGGCGGAGCGCACGCACGCTGAACGTCTGGCGCAATGGCGCGAGCTGGCCGAGCAAGGCTGGCCGGCGCTGTTGGCGCCCGCCGGACAGGATGGCTTGGGGCTGGGTCTGGGTCTGGGTCTGTCTGACGCGTGGGTGGTGGCTGAGGCGGCCGGCCGTCATCTGCTTAGCCTGCCGCTGGCGGCCAACATGGTGGTGCTGCCTACGCTCGTTGATGCGGGCATCAACGGGCTGGCGGCGCAGTGGGCGCGTGAAGTGATGCAGGGCGACCGCTATTTTGCGGACGCGTCGGTACGCCCCGATGGGTCGATCTTCATCGAAGGCGCGGGCGAGGGCGTGTCGGCGTTGTCCGTACGGTGCACGGGGCCGAACGCCTTGCTGCTGGAACGCTACGCGCCCGTTGGCGGCTTGGCAGGGTTGGACCCGACGATGCCGGTGGCGGTGGCCGCGCGGCCTGACGTGCTGGATCGCATCGAACTGCCCATTGGCACGGAAACCGCGCGCCGCTTGCGAACCCGGCTGACGCTGCTGCGTTCGGCCGAACTGTTGGGCGCGGCTACGGCGGCCCTGGATATGGCGGCGGGCTACGCCCGGGAACGCCGGCAATTCGACCGCGCCATCGGCGCCAACCAGGCCATCAAGCATCGGCTGGCGGACGACTGGATGGCGCTGGACGACGCCCGGCTGGCCGGCATGGCTGCGGTGGCGTCGCACGACGCCGGTTCCGAAAACGCGGATCTCGATGCGCTGTACGTGCCGCTATTAGCGGTGGAAGGTGGCCGCCGCGCCGTGCAAAACGCCATCCAGACGCACGGCGCCATGGGCATCACGTGGGAATGCGATGCGCATCTGTATCTGAAGCGCGTGCTGCGGCTGGCGGCGGCGCTGCACGCAGAGGCGTCGTGCACGGAACTGTTGGAACGAATCTGGGAAGGCGGTGCGGCAGTAGTGGCGTGAGCGGGGCCGCCGCGCCTGACGCCGCGCGGCGTCCGCCCTACAATCCCGCCATGCATAAATCGAACTTCCCCTCTGAACTTGATCAGCCGACGCTGTCCGAAGTGGACGGCGTGCGCTATTTGCACTTCAACACCGAATGGGTCCAGGGCGCCATGCGCATCAAGAACCCGTCCGAACTGGTGCTGGAATACACCGGCCAGATGATGGCCTGGCTGCTGTTTCTGGAGCCGCCCAAGGAAGACGCCATCGGCATGCTGGGCCTGGGCGCGGGGTCGCTGGTGCGGTTCTGCGTCAAGCACACGCGCAGCCCCTTGCTGGCGGTGGAGTGGAACCCGCGCGTGACGGCGGCCTGCCACATGTTCTTCCGGCTGCCGGGGGCCAACCGGCTGGAAGTCGAGCACGCGGATGCGGGCGCCTGGGTGGCCGACCCCATGAACGCGGGACGTTGTCCGGTGCTGATGGTGGACCTGTACGACGCGGCTGCCGAAGGGCCGGTGCGCGACAGCGTGAAGTTCTACCGCGATTGCCGCCGCGTGTTGGGCGACGTCGGCGTGCTGGCCGTGAACCTGTTCGGCCGCCACGAGAGCTTTGGCAAAAATATCGACAACCTGTCCAAGGCCTTTGACGACCGCGTGGTGCTGCTGCCCGAGGTCGACGCGGGCAACCAGATCGTGCTGGCCTTTTCCGGGCCGCGCCTGGCCGTGACCCCGGCAGATCTGCTGGCGCGGGCCGAGGTTGTGGAGTCGAAGTACGGCTTGCCGGCGCGACGCTGGGCGCGGGCGCTGACCAGTCACGCCGTGGACGGCGTGCTGCATTTCTAAGACCATCGCCCGGCGTTCTGCCGGGCGTGTTTCCCTATTAGGGTAGGTACGGGGGCGGAAGGGGGTTTACCTTTTTCTGTGGCGGGTTCTATCATGGCCTTATTCATAATTATGAATTACGGCGCAGTTCAAGCCGTTCATCCATGAGCCAACCCATCGTCCGTCAAGCCTTGTACCTGGAAGTCGCGGATCGCCTGCGCGCCATGATCCATGCGCGCGCATTAAGCAATGGCGAATGGATCGACGAGCTTCGGCTGGCGGGAGAAATGGGCATTTCGCGCACACCGCTGCGCGAAGCCCTGAAGGTGCTGGCCACCGAAGGGCTGGTGCGGCTGGAACCGCGCCGTGGCTGCTTCGTCAATGAACTGTCCACGCAAGACCTGGAAGACATCTTCCCGCTGATGGCCATGCTGGAAGGGCGCTGCGCCTTCGAGGCCGCCCGCAAGGCCACCGACGCAGAACTCGCGGCGCTGGAGCCGCTGCACACCGAACTGGCGGGCCACGCCAAGGCCGGCCGCATCGACGCCTATTACCAAACCAACTACCTGATCCATGAAGCCGTGCAGGCGCTGGCTGGCAACCAGTGGTTGTCCGATATGGTTGGCAATCTGCGCAAGGTGCTAAGCCTGTCGCGGCACCGCAGCCTGGCGCGCCCCGGGCGCATCCAACAATCCTGCACCGAGCATCTGGCCATTTTCGAAGCGCTGAAGGCGCATGACAGCGATGCCGCGCAGGCGCTCGCCCACACCCATCTGATGCGGCAGCTGGAAGCGCTGCGCGTGTTGGCCAATGAAGACGCCGCCGATCCGGCGTTATCCGATCCCATCGTTATCCAGGAGCCCGCCCATGTCCGTCCCCGCCAATCTCGCGCCCGCGCGGGGCGCACGCACGCCTGAGCCCGAGGCCGAACTGATCGACGCCGCAACGGCGGCCGAAAGCGCCAGCCTGATGACGCGGCTGGGCCGGTTGTGGGAACGCGGCCGCCTGCCTAGCGAATCCGAAGTCCGGCGCCTGTTCGAAGCGCGCCTGACCGACGTCGCCGCCAACAAGCTGGCGCGCCGCTGGTGCGAGCAATACAGCGCGGCCGACGGCAAAGACCGCCGTCTGATGCTGGCCGCCTTGGCGCAGGTGCGCGCAACGTATGCCGGCGACGGCGGCGAGGGCACGCGCCTTTTCAAGCGATTCAACGGTTTGCCGCAGGGCTTGCGCTTCCTGGTGGAGCTGCGCGCCGACATGGTGCGCTGGCGCAAACAGGTATCCGGCATTCAGGGGCTGGACAAGGAACTGGAAGCGCTGCTGTCGGCGTGGTTCGACGTGGGCCTGCTTGAGCTGCGTCCGCTGACGTGGGATTCGCCCGCGTCGCTGCTGGAAAAGCTGATCCTGTACGAAGCCGTGCACGAGATCAAATCCTGGGATGACCTGCGCCGCCGCGTGTCGCCCGACCGCCGCTGCTATGCCTACTTCCATCCGCAAATGCCGGGCGTGCCGCTGATTTTCGTGGAAGTCGCCTTCGCCAGCCAAATGGCCGATAACGTGCAGGTGCTGCTGGACAGCACGCTGCCCCCGCAGGATCTGGACAAGGCGCGCTGGGCCATCTTCTATTCCATTTCGAATACGCAGCCGGGCTTGAAGGGCATCAGCTTTGGCAATTTCCTGCTCAAGCGCGTGGTGGAGCAATTGCTGGAAGAACTGCCCAAGCTGAAGGCGTTTGCGACCTTGTCGCCGATTCCCGGGTTCTCGGATTGGCTGAGCAAGCTGGATGCCGACGCCGTGGAAGCCATCGTGCGCGAAGACAAGTCGCGCGCCAAAGACCGCAAGCGCGAAGGCGTGCCGGACGGCCAGCGCTGGGTCGCCCGCCTGGCCACGGCCGCGCAGGGCAAGGCGTCTGATGTCGTCAAGCGCGCAGGCTTCAAGCTGGCGGCGACCTATCTGCAATCCATGAAAAATGGCTTGCCGGTGGACGCCGTGGCGCGTTTTCACTTGGGCAACGGCGCGCGCATCGAACGCCTGAACTGGGCGGCGGACACCTCGCCCAAGGGCCTGAAGCAGTCGTGCGCGCTGATGGTCAATTACCTGTATGACCTGGACGAGCTCGACACCAACCTGGCGCGTCTGGGCGAAGGCAAGCCCCAGGTCAGCCGGGGCGTGGGACGCGTGGCCTGAACGCCGGATACACGGCGCCATCCATCCATAAGAAGGGCAGGGGACATGAAGGAAGACGACGCCGGCCGTGTGCGGCTGGAACGTGACGGGGGCTTTGCCTGGGTGACGCTATCGCACCCGGGGCGGCTGAACGCCATCACGGTGGGCATGTGGGGGCAACTGCGCGACGTGTTCACGCAGCTGGCTGCGGATGACAGCCTGCGCTGCGTGATCGTGCGCGGCGAAGGCGGCAATTTTGCGGCGGGCGCGGACATCCGCGAATTCCCGCAGCAGCGCGCCGACATGGCCGGCGTGCAGCGCTATCACCGCGACATCCTGGCGCCCGCGCTGCAAGCCGTGGCGCAATGCCCGCACCCCGTCATTGCTCAGATTGAAGGCGTGTGCGTGGGCGGCGGGCTGGAAATCGCCAGCCAGTGCGACCTGCGCATTGCCGGCGCATCCGCCCGCTTTGGCGTGCCGATCAACCGGCTGGGCTTTCCCATGGCGCCTGACGAAATGCGCGGCCTCTTGGCGCTGGCCGGGCGCGCCGCCACGCTCGCCATCCTGCTTGAAGGCCGCGTGTTCGGCGCGGAAGAAGCGCAGGGGCTGGGCTTGTTGACGCGCATCGTGCCGGATGAGCAGGTGGCCGATGCCGCCCGCCGCAGCGCCGAGCGCATCGCCCAGGGCGCACCAATCGCCGCCCGCATCAATAAACGCTTGTCCGCAAGGCTCGCCCAAGGCGGCGCCTTGACCGAAGACGAGTATCAAGATTATTTCTCCTATGCCGACAGCCGGGACCACAAGGAAGGCGTGCGCGCTTTCCTGGCCGGCGTAGACCCTTCCTTTTCCGGAGACTGACCAAGGTGAGCAACGCCAACCTCTATGCCGTCCTGCAAGGCGGCTTTCCCAAGGACCGCAGCAAAGTCGCGCTGGAAACGCCCGACCTGCAATACACCTGGGATGACATCGACCGCGCCACCGCGTGCCTGGCCAACCTGCTGACCTCGCTGGACTTGCCCGAAGGCTCGCGCGTGGCGGTGCAGGTGGAAAAATCGCCCGAAGCGCTGCTGCTGTATCTGGCCACGTTGCGCGCCGGGCTGGTGTACCTGCCGCTGAACACGGCGTATCGCGAAGCCGAAATCGAATACTTCCTGGGCAATGCCGAGCCGGCCGTGGTGGTGTGCGCCAGCAAGAACCGCGACTGGGTGCAACGCGCCGCCGACAAAGCGGGCTGCGCGCACGTCTACACGCTGGATGAAGACCGCACCGGCACCTTGCTGGAAGCCGCGGGCAGCCTGCCGCAAACCTTCAAGACCGTGGCTCGCCAGGCCGATGACCTGGCCGCCATTCTGTACACGTCCGGCACCACCGGCCGCAGCAAGGGCGCCATGCTGTCGCACGGCAACCTGGCCGCCAACGCGCAGGTGCTGCATGAATACTGGGGCTGGCGCGAAGACGATGTGCTGCTGCACATGCTGCCCATCTTCCACGTGCACGGCTTGTTCGTGGCCTCGCACGGCGCGCTGCTGGCGGGCGCCAAGATGATCTGGCTGCCCAAGCTGGACGCGGATCAAGCGCTGCATTACCTGCCGCAAAGCACGGTGATGATGGGCGTGCCGACGTATTACGTGCGCCTCTTGGCCGACCCGCGCTTTACCCGCGACGTGTGCGCGAAGATGCGCCTGTTCATTTCGGGATCGGCGCCGTTGCTGGCCGAAACGTTTACCGACTTCGAACAGCGCAGCGGCCACGCCATTCTGGAACGCTACGGCATGAGCGAAACCGTCATGCTCACGTCCAATCCCTACGACGCCAAGCTGGGCGAGCGTTTGGCCGGCACCGTCGGCCGCGCGCTGCCGGGCGTGCAGGTGCGCGTGGTGGATGATGCGGGCATCGCCTTGGCGCCGGGTGAAATCGGCAACGTGCAGGTGCGCGGCCCCAACGTGTTCTCGGGCTACTGGCGCATGCCGGAAAAGACCCGCGAAGAATTCACCGAAGATGGCTGGTTCAAGACGGGCGACGTCGGCCGCTGGGGCGGCGAATCGGCCGGCCGTGACGTGCCGGCGGATTATCTGTCCATCGTGGGCCGCAGCAAGGACTTGATCATCTCGGGCGGTTTCAACGTCTATCCGAAAGAGATCGAAACGCTGATCGACGACATGCCCGGCGTGGCGGAATCGGCGGTGATCGGCGTGCCGCACGCCGACTTCGGCGAAGCCGTGGTGGCGGTGGTGGTGCCCAAGAACGGCGTGTCGCTGGATGCCGCGGCGATGCAGCTTGAACTCAAGTCGCGGATTGCGAACTTCAAGGTGCCCAAGCGCGTGCACATCGTTGGCGAACTGCCGCGCAACACCATGGGCAAGGTGCAGAAGAACGTGCTGCGCGAAACGTACAAGGCGCTTTGACGCCAGGCGAGGATGCCGGTCCCCAGGGGCCGGCATTTTTTTATCCCAAGGAGATCATCCCCATTCAATGTGAACGCAGTCCTGGCAGCTTCATTCCATAAAAAATCCAAGAGACGAGACGCCCATAACCGCGCCGTCCCCATGATGCAGCAAGAGGAGACACTATGAGAGTTCGCACGACCGCCGCAGCCGTATTCGCCGTGGCAGCCCTGAGTGTTGGCGGTGTGGCCGCCGCGCAATGGCCTGAGCGCCCCATCACGCTGATCGTTCCGTTCCCCGCAGGCGGCGGCACGGATACCTTTGCCCGTCCGTTGGCCCAGCAACTGACCATGCAGCTTGGCCAGACGGTGGTGATCGACAACAAGGGCGGCGCAGGCGGCACGGTGGGCGCGGGCGTGGCCGCCAAGGCCCGGCCCGACGGCTACACCTTCTTCATGGGCGGCGCGCATCACGCGTTGGCCCCGTCGCTATACAAAAGCCTGAACTACAACATCCAGAAGGACTTCGTGCCCGTTGCACTGGTGGCGCAGCCGCCGCAGGTGGTGGTTATCAACGCCAGCAAGCTGCCGGTCAAGACCTTGCAGGAATTCATCGACTACGCCAAGAAGCACCCGGGCGAAATCAACTACGGCACGGCCGGCAAAGGCAGCACGCACCACCTGGCGGGCGAGTTGTTTGCCATGCAGACCGGCATCAAGTTAGTTGATGTGCCATATCAGGGGGCAGGACCTATGTTGTCGGCGCTGATCGGCGGCCAGGTGGATCTGGCGTTCGACGGGCTGGGGTCGTCGTCAGGCCATATACGCGCGGGCGTCATCAAGCCCTTGGCCGTGGCCGCGACCGAACGCTCGGCTTCGTTGCCCGACGTGCCAACCGCCGCCGAAGCGGGCGTGCCGAATTACGTCGTGTCGACCTGGTACGCCATCTGGGCGCCCGCCGGCACGCCGAAGGAAGCGGTCGACAAGATGGCGGTGGAAATCACCAAGGCCTTGAACACGCCGAAGCTCAAGGAAACCTGGGCGGGTAACGGTTCTGCGGTGCCGACATTGACGGGCGCTGACTTCGGTAAGTTCGTCGATAGCGAGGTGGATCGCTGGGCGAAAGTCGTCAAAGATTCTGGCGTGAAGCTGGATTGATGTGTTTGCCGGGCCGGATTCAGATTACTATTGATAATCGTTATCATTAGTAAATCTGCATTCCGGTCCGTCGAACGCCATGAATCCAAGCGGTACGCCTGCCCCGATCGAAGGGCTCTACATCCAGCATCAATCCTGGCTGCGCGACTGGCTGCGCAGGAAGACGGGCTGCCCATTCGATGCGGCCGACCTGACCCACGACACCTATCTGAAAGTGCTGGTCCGCGAGGACGACACGCGCGCCCTGCGCGAGCCGCGCGCGTATCTGACGACCATTGCGCACGGCTTGATGGTGAATCTGTTTCGCCGCCGCGATATCGAACGTGCGTATCTGGACAGCCTGGCGCTGGTTGAGGACGCGCACGCGCCTTCGCCCGAACGCCGCGCCCTGGCATTGGAAGCGCTGCTGGAAATCGACCGGCTGCTTGACGGGCTGCCCGCCAAGGTGCGCAAGGCGTTTCTGCTGTCGCAGCTGGAAGGGCTGCGCCACGGCGAGATCGCGGAACGCATGGCGGTGTCGGTGAGTTCGGTGCGCCAGTATTTGGCGCGCGCCATGCAGCATTGCCTGGCGGCGTGGTGAGCGCGAGCGCCACGGGGCGGGTGGAATTGCCGCCCGCCGTCATCCGCGAAGCCAGCAACTGGTTTGTGCGCCTGGGCGCCGAAGAGGCCACGCCGACCGACGGCGCGGCCTGTCGCCGCTGGATCGACGCCGATCCCTTGCATCGCCTGGCGTGGGAACGCGTGGAAATGTTGGGACGCCAATTCGGTCAGGTGGACCCCCAAGCCGGTTTGGCGGCGCTGGACCGCGTGCCATCCCGTGGCCGGCGTCAGGCGCTGAAGGCCTTGTCGCTGGTGCTGGGGGCGGGCGGGCTGGCGGCGGCGGGTTTGCCGTGGCGCGCCTGGAGCGCCGACTTCACCACGTCAGTGGGGGAACGGCGCGTCGCCACGCTGGCCGACGGCACCGTGCTGAGCCTGAACACGGACAGCGCGGCGGACGTGCGGTTTGACGTCGTGCAACGCCAGATTGTTTTGCGCCGCGGCGAAGTACACATCGCGTCCCACCCCGACCTGTACGCGCCTGCGCGGCCCTTGGTCGTGGCCACGCCCTTGGGCCGCATCACCGCGCTAGGCACGCGCTTCGTCGTGCGCTTGTTGGACGACGAGGCCTGGGTGGCCGTGACCGACGGCGCAGTCAGAATCGAACCGATCTCAGGCGGCGCGGGCGCGGCGCGCGTGGTGGACGCCGGCGCCGGCACGCACTTCGATGCCCGCGCGGTACAAGCCGCGCGCCCCGCGCCGCACGCCGACGACTGGGTGCAAGGCGCGCTGTACGCCGACGCGATGCGGCTGGACGCCTTTGTTGACGCGCTCAGCCGGCATCGCCAGGGCAGGCTCGTGTGCGACCCGGCCGTGGCGGGCTTGCGCATCTCGGGCTCGTACCCGCTGGGCGACACCGACCGCATCCTGGCCGCCGTCGAACGCGCGCTGCCCGTGCGCGTCGATCGGTTCACGCGCTACTGGGTAACGATCCGCCCGCGAGGGTGATTCCAATAATTTTCTGCGCGGCCCTGTCACTTTTGCATTCTCGATTGGCATACGGGTGAAGCCTCGATTCTCTTCGCCTGGAACCCAACGAAATGTCTCTGCCGTTTTTCCCCTCTCATTGCGCCGCGCCGGCGGGCTTGCGCATGAAGGCGTTTGCTGCGCTGGTGCTGGCCGCCATGGCGGGCGCTGCGCTGTCGCCCACGACGGCGCAGGCGCAACCCCGCGCCGCCAATACGATCCGCCATTCCGTGACCATACCGGCCGGCGCACTCGGCGCTGCCTTGTCCAGCTTTGCCCAGCAGACGCAGGTGCTGCTGTCGTTCGACCCGGCGCTGACCTCAGGCATGGAGACGGCCGGCCTGCAAGGCGGCTATGACGTCGATCAGGGCTTTGCGGCCTTGTTGGCGGGCACGGGCCTGGAAGTGCTGCGCCGCGCCGATGGCGACTACCAGTTGCAGCGCGCGGGCGGCCCGCAGGCCACGCAGTTGGCGCCCGTGGTGGTGCTGGGCGCAGGCGCCACCACCGAAGGCACCGGTGAATACACCGCTGACTGGATGCGGTCGGCCAACGGCCTGGTGCTGTCCCAACGTGAAACCCCGCAATCCACCAGCGTGCTGACCCGCCAGCAAATGGACGACCGTTCCATCACGTCCGTGCGCGACGTCATGGAAAACGCCACCGGCATGAACGTGCAGCAGGCGGAATCCGAGCGCCTGACCTATTACTCGCGCGGCTTTTCCATGGACACGTTCCAGTTCGACGGCGTCGTCAAGCCGCTGAACGGCATCTACCAATTCGGCGATGGCAACCTGGACCCGGTCATCTACGACCACGTGGAAATCATCCGCGGCGCGACCGGCCTGATGAGCGGCACGGGCAACCCCGGCGGCTCGGTCAACTTCATCCGCAAGCGTCCCACCCGCGAATTCCAGGGCGACATCAAGTTGTCGGCCGGCACCGAAGACACCTATCGTGGCGAAGTGGATTTATCCACGCCGTTCAATGAATCCGGCTCGGTGCGCGGGCGCATCGTCGGCGCGAAAGAACGGCGCGGCGACACGATGGATCTCTACAAGAAAAAGCGCGACGTGCTCTACGGCATTGTCGAGGCGGACATCGCCGACGCCACCACGGTCAGCCTGGGCGCATCGGTGCAACGCACGCGGCCCAGCGGCATCAGTTGGGGCGGGCTGCCCGCGCTCGATGCTGACGGCAAGCCCATCGATTGGCCCAAGGGCCAGGCCATGGGCGCGAAGTGGTCGCGCTGGGACACCGATTCGCACGAGTATTTCGCGCAGCTGGACCACGGTTTTGCCAATGGCTGGAACGCGCGCCTGTCGTTCACGCGCCTGGAAAACAAGTTCGACGCGCCGCTGCTGTTCACGTCAGACGTGCCCGTCACCATCGATGGGTTTTCCACGCCGCCGTTGCTGCGCAAATTCGTGGGCGGCAGCGACCAGAACGTGGTGGGCGGCTCGATGGACGGCGGCTTCGACGCGTTTGGCCGGCAGCATCAGTTCAATGTGGGCTTCTCGCATTCCGACATCAAGGCCTGGAACCAAAGCTGGGACACGACGGACCAGGACACCTATCCCATCCCTGACGTGCACCACTGGACGGGCGACTGGCCCGCGCCCAACTGGGACATCCTGGCGCTGTCGCAAACCAACCGCAACAAGCAGACGGGCATCTACGGCACGCTGCGCCTGGGCCTGACCGAGCGCCTGCATCTGCTGACCGGCGCGCGCTGGACCCGTTGGGAATCCACCGAAACCAGCGGGGGCGTGACGGGCTATTCGCACACGTATTCCGAGGTCACCCCGTATGTGGGCGTGACGTATGACCTGAACGACACCTACACCGCCTACGCCAGCTACACCAACATCTTCCAGCCGCAGATGGTGAAAACGCAGACGTGGGACATGGCCGGCCCGGCCTATGGCCACAACTACGAGATGGGCCTGAAGGCGGCGTATCTGGATGGCCGGGTGAACGCGTCGGTTGCCGTGTTCCAGACCGATCAGAAGGACGTGGCCGAGTACGGCGGCTACGACTATGCGCACGACGATGGCTGGTACTACATCCTGGACGGCACGCGCACGCGCGGCTTCGAAGCCGAAGTGGCGGGCGAAGTGATGCCGGGCTGGAACGTATTCCTGGGCTATACGTATCGCCAGTCCAAGGACAACAACGGCAAGAAGGTGCAGACGACCCAGCCCGAACAGCTGCTGAAGCTGAGCACCGCATACCGTCTGCCTGGCGCGTTGAACAAGGTGACGGTGGGCGGCGGCGTGCGCTGGCAGAGCCAGACCAGCGCACAGACGTACTACGGCCTGAAGTCCGGTTCGATCGTGCAAAAGCCCTACGCGCTGTTTGATCTGATGGCGCAGATCAACTTCACGGACAAGACGCAGTTGCAGCTGAATGTGCGCAACCTGGCCGACAAGAAGTACTACCGCTCGATGGGCTTTTACAACTCGGTCTTCTATGGCGAAGGCCGCACCGCGCTGCTCACGCTGACGCAGCGCTTCTAGCCCAGGCGTTATCGCCAGTCGCTCGCCTGGCTGAGCTTGGCCAGCTGATCACGCGTCAGCGTCAGGCTGGCGGCCTTGACCAGCTCGTCCAGCTGGGCGATCGACGTTGCGCTGACGATGGGCGAGGTAATGCCGGGCTGCGCAATCTGCCAGGCGAGCGCCGCCTGTGCAGGGGTGCAGCCGGCGTCTTCCGACACCTCGTCCAGCGCCTTCAGGATGCGAAAGCCGCGTTCGTTCAGATACGTGTCCACAATCTTCTGGCCGCGCGCGCTCTTGCTGACGTCGGCGGCGCTGCGGTACTTGCCGCTGAGAAAACCGCTGGCCAGCGCGTAGTAGTTGATGGTGCCCATCTGCTGCGTCTTCACCAGGCTTTGCAGGCCGGACTCGAAGGGCTCGCGGCTGTACAGGTTGTATTCCGGCTGGATGCTTTCATAGCGCGGCAGGTCATGGCGTTCGGCGGTGATCAGCGCTTCCGACAGGCGCACCGCCGTGTAGTTGGATGCGCCAATGGCGCGCACCTTGCCCGACTCGATGTGCTTGGCGTATTCGGCCAGCGTATCGGTCAGCGGCGTATCGGGATCGTCTTTGTGCGACTGGTACAGGTCCACGTAATCCGTTTGCAGCCGGGCCAGCGACGCGTCCAGCGAGCGGCGGATGTACGCGGGCGCCAGGCCTTTGGCGTCGGGGCCCATTTCCATGCCGACCTTTGTGGCGATCATCACGCGGTCGCGCTTGCCCGAGCGCTTTAACCATTTGCCGATCAGCGTTTCGGATTCACCGCCCTGGTTGCCCGGCGCCCATCGCGAGTACACGTCGGCGGTGTCGATGAAGTTCAGCCCGGCGTCCACCAGCGCGTCCAGCAGTGAGAACGTGCCGGCCTCGTCAACGGTCCAGCCAAAGACGTTGCCGCCGAACGTGAGGGGGGGAATTTGCAGGCCGGAACGGCCCAATGCGCGTTTGATCATGATGTGGCCTTTGGATGCGGCGGCCGGCCT
>Ga0213829_1002084_pt1 | contig 13449 bp, 11 predicted proteins | sample MC6MC0896MG_FD_180665 | JGI IMG/M metagenome (GOLD analysis project Ga0213829, IMG submission 180665) | Enriched soil aggregate microbial communities from Iowa State University, Ames, United States - MC6-MC0896-MG | ecosystem: Environmental > Terrestrial > Soil > Unclassified | place: USA: Iowa...
TGCCGAGCGGACTCGCCAGCCAGCCGCCGCCCTCCTTCACCGCGACCAGCGGCGCGGTGTCCAGCCCGATGTTGCGCAGCAGTTCGACGTCCTTCAGGCAGCCGCCCCGCTTCTCGGCGTCGTCGAAACCACCCAGCGGCTTCATCCAGAGGCAGCTGTCGGCGATCTGGAAGGCTGCGCCACCGCCACCCCCGCTGCCGCTCTTGAGCTCCGCGGCGAGTTTGAGGTTGATGCGTGCGACGTCGCCGTCCACCGCAGCCTCGCCGCCGGCCTCCTGCACGGTGACCTGGAACTGGCGCAGCGAGCGGGAGACCGACGGATTGATCAGTGATCCACCGTAAATGGAGACGAGACGGCGCTCCGCGAGCGGCAGGGTCTCGGCGAACGGGGTGAGATCGGAGCCGCCGGAGTTGAGCGCGGCGGCCAGGCCGTCGAACATGCCCTTCGCGGCGGCCTCCGGGGTGTCGAAGCGCTTGGCGTCCACCACGCGGGCGCCACGGTCAGCCTTGCCGCCGTTCCGGCCCAGCATCTGACGGCCCAGTTCCGCTCCGGACATCATGGGGCTGATGTACCAATCGCCCTCCTTCACGGTGACCAGTCCGAACTGCGTCTGGGGCCCGAACTGCCGGTGCAGGGAATCCACATCGATCGTCAGGGGAAGCATTCGCTTGATCTGCTCCAGGGATTTCTCCTTCTGGCGCTGCAGTTCCTGCTTGATCTCCTCGTCGTCGGCGCCGGTGGCCTTCGCTTTGTCACGGGCTGCGGCTTCACCCGCCGTGGCCTGGAGGTCGGCGATCTTCTCGGCGTCGCCGTCGATCACGAGCCTGCCGCTGGTGATCTCGACGAACGTGACACCGTCGGCGATCTTCTCCTCCGTGAACGTCAAGGAGTTCTCCTTGACGCTCAGGCTCTGGAAGGCGTCCTGGGTGCGTTTCATGGTGTCCAGGCCGCCGTTGGGCTTCAGCTTCGCCGCTTCCTGGGTGACCTGAGTGATGAACTTGGCTTCGCTGGGCGCCATGATCGAGGTCAGCTTGAGCAGGTCGTGCGAGCCGATGCCGTCGATCACGTTGGTGACGGCGGCCGTGGGCGTGGCGCCTCCGCCGGGTCCCCGGACGAGGGCCCAGAGGCCCACCCCACCGATCCCCAGCACGACGACGAGCGCCGCCACCAGCGCGATCACGAGCCCCGTGCGCCGCTTCCGGGGCGGCTGTGGCGCGTGATCAGGCAGCGGCGGCATGGCGGGCGCCTGGTCAGGAACGCCGTACGGCTGCGGCGCCGGGACGCCGAACGGTTCGGGCTGAAACCCGCTCACGGGTTCGGGCTGCCGGCCCGGTGCGGCGGCCTGGCCACCCTGGTTCTGGGGCTGCCCGCCCGGCATGCCGGGCCGTCCGCCCTGATTCTGGGCAGCGCTGTCCGCTGCCGGATCATTCGGTGTCAAAGTCCTGCTCCGTTCATTCCTTGTCCCCCTGCCCGGAACTACCCGGTGTGCCGGAAATCCGGCCTCCGCCACTCGTCGGGCGGAGTCAGACACGCGACTCGCCGGGCGGTCCCGGATCTCCAGCGGACCTGCTCCTGGCGAGCGGCGTCATCACAGTCTCACCGAGTATCCCGCGAGCAGGCAAGCCGGTCATGTCGCACGACAGGGCCGGGTCAGGATGCAGGGTGGGGCGCCGGGACGGCGGCTCAGCCCCGTGTGAGCCAGAGGGCCAGCACCGAGGCGACCATCACCAGCGGCGCGGCGACCAGGCCCAGGCGGATGTACGCGCCCCAGCTGACACTGACACCCACCGTTTTCAGGCGGTCGTGCCACAGCAGCGTGGCCAGTGACGCCCACGGGGTCACGAGCGGCGCGGTGTTCACACCGATGAGCAGGCTTCCGAGCAGCTGGGGCGACGTGGCGAACGGTTCCAGGCCCAGATAGGCCGGCAGATTGTTCACGGCGTTGGATCCGACGGCGCCGCTCCCGGCCATGGCCAGAAGCTGCGGCAGGCCGGACCCCTGACTGCCCAGGCCCGCCAGGACGCTCGTGACACCGAGCGAGTGCACGGACTGCACCACCAGGAAGAGGCCGCACACGAAGACGATCAGCGGCCCCGGGAACAGCCGCCAGCTCAGGGAGGCCCGGCGTCGGACGGCGAACACCACGAGCAGCACGAACGCCGCCCCGCACGCCGGGATCCACGGTTCCAGGCCGCTGGTCAGCAGCGGCAGCAGCACCGCCGTCACCCCGGCCGAGATCCAGAAGAGGACCTTGTCCTCGGGCGGCTTCACGGCCTCGGGGGTGAACGTCCCGCGCAGTTCCCGGCGGAACAGCAGGAAGATGAGAAGCGCCGGGAGCAGGCTGGCGACCAGGGCGGGCGCCCAGAGCAGCTGGAGGAACGCCCCGGCGCTGCCATCACCCAGGCGGTGAGTGGCGAGCAGATTGCTCAGATTGGACACCGGCAGCCACAGCGACGCCGTGTTGGCCAGCCAGACCGTGGTCAGGGCGAACGGGAACGGACGGAGCCCGGCATGGGATGCCAGGAGCACCACCACCGGCGTCAGGAGCACGGCCGTGGTGTCGATCGACAGGAACGCCGTGCACAGGATGGAGAGCAGCACGATCAGCAGCCAGAGCAGCACCGTGCGGCCCCGCGCCAGGCCCGCCAGCAGGCCGGAGACGGCGCGGAACACTCCGGCGTCGGCCGCGAGTTCGGCCACCACGGTGATCCCCCCGGCGAACAGCAGCACCGGTAGCACCCGCTCGCCCAAGGCGAGCGCCTCGGCGGCCGGGAGCACTCCGGTGAGCACCGCGATGCCGCCCAGGAGGAGGAGGCCGCAGCCGATCAGGAGAAGTCGCACCTTCTGATGGTACGGACCCAGGCTCTCGACAGGACACTCTCCCCAGGCCAGAGTGGATTCATGAGCACCGTGGACACTCACGCACCCCGGCCCGACGGCATCCGGACAGCCCCGGCGGAATGGGAGGAGGTGGAACGCCTCTTCTCCCTGGGCGGGGATGCGGCGGGCTGCTGGTGCCAGTGGTTCACCCTCCGGCCGGCCGAGTGGAAGAGCCACTCGCGGGAGGAACGCAAGGAGCTCCTCCACGGGCAGTTCCAGCAGGATGCCGTGCCCCCGGGGGTTCTGGCCTTCGCCGACGGCGAGGCGGTGGGCTGGGCCGCGGTGGCCCCGCGTCGCTGTTATCCCCGCGTGGAGCATCTGCAGCTCGTGCAGCGCTCCGACCGGGTCGCCCCGCCCGAGGACGGCGAGCACTGGGTGGTGAGCTGTTTCGTGGTGGCGCGGACACACCGCCGTCGCGGGGTGGCCCGCGCGCTGCTGGACGCGGCGGTCGCCTTCGCGGCCGAGCACGGGGCCGACTGGGTGGAGGGCTACCCGGTGGACACCGCCAGCCGGCCCAAGGCGACGTCCTCGGATCTGTTCCACGGGACGGTGGCGCTCTTCGAGCAGGCGGGCTTCGAGTCGGTGTACGACGGCGTGCCCGGCCGCGCGCTCATGCGTCGCCGGGCGCGGGAGAACCGGACGGCCTAGCCTCCGCCGCGCCTCTCGCCGCCAGGACCTCGATCCAGGCGACGGACGCCTGAACCGCCAGGCTGAGCCCCTCCACCACCCGTTCGGACGGCGTCGCGGCGGCGACCGCCGCGTGAAGCGCCGGCTGGCCCGCGGGGCTGGTGAGCCAGAGGGGGTCCGGCGAGACGGCGTCGGCCGCCGAACCGAACACCACGGCGTCGAGCATGGACACCACCGCGACACGCTGTCCCGCCGGCACGCCCGCTTCGACGAGCAGCGCGACCAGCGCCTCGTAGACCGCAAGCGTCGGCCGGTCATCCACCATGCGCCCCATCAGGAGCGGGATCGCGGCGGGATACTGGGCCACGGCCTCGCGGTAGGAGCGGATCCAGTGTTCCACGCGGTCCTGCCAGGGACGGTCCGCGTCCCGCAGCGCGTCGAGGCTGATCTTCCGGTAGAACCTCTCGCGGAGCGCGTTGATGATCTCGTCCCGGCCGCCGCTGAGGTGGTGATACAGCGACGAAGGGTTCACGCCCAGATGCTTGCCGATCCCCTGAATGGTGAAGTCGTGGTGGCGGTCGATCAGTTCCAGCGCCGCGTCCAGGATGATGTCGCGCGAGAGCAGTCGCGTGCGGGGTCTGGCCATGGTCCGAGTATTCCAGTCAGGCCGGGTTCAGCCCAAAACCAAATGCCATTTGATTAAAATGTGATCCAGGCCATACCATGGTGAAAACTTTCGTTGCCTGGAAGGCAACCCGTCCCGCCCGAACCGCCGTCATCCCCCTTCTCCCGGACCTCACGGCTCCGGGGATCCCTCCCCTCGAAGGAATGCCATGACCACCACCCCTTCCGAAAGCGGCAGCCCGGCCCGGCTCATCGAGGCCCGGTCCATCGACTGGGTCCCGGAGAGCGAACGCCACGGCAAACTCTGGCACCAGGGGCCGCTGTGGTTCCTCGGCAACTTCCAGTACTTCTCCATCCCCATCGGCTTCATCGGCCCGTCCATGGGCCTCTCCCTCGGGTGGACCGTGGTGGCCAGTGTCCTGGGCATCGCCGTCGGGACGGTCTTCATGGCCTTCCACGCCTCCCAGGGCCCCACGATGGGTCTGCCTCAGCTGATCCAGTCCCGGGCGCAGTTCGGCTACCGCGGCGTGGTGGTCCCCCTGATCGCCACTCTCTTCACGTACATCGCCTTCAACGTGGCGGACACGGTGCTGCTGAGCGAAGGCCTGAACAGCTCGTTCGGCTGGAACCCCACCCTGATCGCCATCCTGGCGACGGTGGCGGGCGCGGGCCTGGCGATCTTCGGCCACGACTGGCTGCACAAGGCCTTCCGGGTCCTGCTGTACGTCTCGCTCCCCGTCATGACCGTCCTCACGATCGGCGTCATCAGCGGCGGGGCCGGCGGGTCCTGGGATTCCTCGCACTACGGCTTCACCTGGGTCGCCTTCATGGCGCAGTTCGCCGCATGCGCCGCGTACAACATCACCTACGCCCCGTACGTCTCGGACTACTCGCGGTACCTCCCCACGAACACCCCGGCCCGGTCCGTGATCGCCGCCGTCTTCTTCGGCGCCTCCTCCTCGGCCATCTGGCTGATCTCGCTGGGCGCCTGGCTGTCGATCGCCCTGGGGGCCACCGACGGCCTGGCCGGGCTCCAGACCGCCGGTAACACGATCTTCCCGAACCTCGGGAACGTGGCGGCGCTGCTCTCCGCACTCGCCCTGACGGCCACCATGGGCATGAACGCCTACGGCGGGATGCTCACCGTCCTCACCACGGTCGACTCGATCCGTCCGATCAAGCCGAAGACCACCGCCCGCGTGATCACCGTCCTCGGGCTCGCGGTGCTCTGGTACCTGGTCGCCTCGTCCATCAGTTCCGGTTCCGTGGCCACCGTCTTCTCGGCCCTGACCCTGATGCTCTACATCCTGGTCCCGTGGACGGCCACCAATCTGATCGACTTCTTCGTGGTGCGCCGCGGGCACTACGCGATCGCGGATCTGTTCACCCCGAAAGGCATCTACGGCGCCTGGGGCTGGCGCGGCCTGACCGCCTTCGCCATCGGCCTCCTGAGCGAGATCCCCTTCATGGTGCTGCCCACCATCGGCGACTGGAGCTTCGTGGGGCCGGTGGCCTCGGCGCTGGGCGACGTCGACATCGCGTGGCTGGTCGGCCTCGCGACGACATCCGTGGCCTACTGGCTGCTGGGCCGCAGCCTCGACCTCGCGGCGGAGGAGAAGGAACGGCACCGCAGCGAGGAACAGCTGTCCGGGCAGGGTTCCGAGTAGCAGGGTTCCGCGCAGCCGGTTGTTCCAGGCCGCCGAGCACTTCAGCAGCTGAGTTTTTCAGCGAGTCCATCAGCATCGTTCCGATCAGGAGATCACCATGACCGAAGCCACCACCTTCCGCGCCGGGCGCGGCGTCTCGCAGGAGCCCCTCACCGTGGCGGCCCCCGGACCCGGACAGGTCCGGGTGGGCATCCGCGCCACCGGCGTCTGCCACTCGGATCTGCACATCGTCAACGGCGACTGGCCCGCGGAGCAGCCCCTGGTCCTGGGTCACGAGGCCGCCGGGGTGGTCGAGGAGACGGGCCCCGGCGTCACCTCCGTGCAGCCCGGGGACCATGTGGTGCTGTCCTGGTTCGCCCCCTGTGGCCGCTGCACCAATTGCGCGGCCGGCCGGGGATGGCTGTGCACCGGGACCACCGCCCTGTCCAACACCCTTCCGGACGGCTCGACCGCGTTCCGGGACGCCGACGGCGAGCCGCTGTGGCCCTACCTCGGACTCGGCACCTTCACCCCGACGGTCGTCGTGCCCGAGTCAGCCGCGGTCAAGGTCGACGAACGGCTGCCCTTCACAGTCGGCGCGCTGCTCGGCTGTTCGGTGACCACCGGAGTGGGCGCCGTGCTGAACACCGCCCGGGTGCCCGCGGGAGCGTCCGCCGTCGTGATCGGCTGCGGCGGCGTCGGGCTGTCCGTGGTGATGGGGCTCCGGCTGGCGGGCGCGGACCCGATCATCGCCGTGGACCTCTCCGAGGAGAAACGCGCCAAGGCCCGGGAGCTGGGGGCCACGGTCACCCTGGACCCGCGCGAGACGGATCTGACCGGTTACGTCGCGGACCACTTCGGCGGAGTGGATTTCGCGTTCGAGGCGATCGGGAACGAGAAGGTCATCGAGACTCTTCCCGGGCTGCTGGCCCCCGGCGGCGCGGCCGTGCTGGTCGGCATGACCCGGATCGGCGCCCGTGCCAGCATCGACCCCTTCGACCTGGCGGACCAGGGCAAGAGCATCCTGGGCTGCAACTACGGGTCAAGCGTGGCGCAGGTGGACATCCCTCGCCTGGCACGCCTTCACCTCGCCGGACTGCTGCCCCTGGAGCAGCTGATCGACCGGGTCCGGCCCCTCTCCGAAGCACCCGACGCGCTGGAGGATCTGGCCGCCGGGACCGGTCTGCGGTCGGTGCTGACCCCGTAAACGGGCTCCGATCGGTCGGGTTCTGCGGTCAGGCTCCACGGACCGGGGCCGCTCGTCAGGCGCGCTGCCCCGCGTCCCACCAGCGCAGGACCCGCAGCGCCCGGAGCGTGACCCAGCGGGACGGGAGGCCGGCGCCGTCGTCGAGGGTGAACCAGACCCTCCCCCGGAGTTCCTCGTTCAGGAGCCACCGCCCGTCTTCCTGACGGCGGTTCCGCAGATGCTCGATCACCGGGGCGATCCGCGGGTCCGGCGCCGTCCCGTCCAGGAGGGACGCGGCCCGCAGGTGGTCGGCGGCGCGGAGCACGTCGTAACGCCACCGCCAGGGATACCGGAGCTCCAGGTAGCCGGGGTCAGCCGGCTCGCCCGTGCTCCGCCGCCGGAAGAGGCCACGCTCCAGGAGATACTCCTCGCCGTCGTGACGGGCCCGGCGGGTCTCCGGCGTCCCCTGACCGGACCGCTCCAGTTCCAGGAGGGCTTCGAGCACGTTGATCGTGGTGTCGAAGGAGGAGCGCACGGATCCGTTCTCACGCTCACAGTTCCAGCCGCCGTCGGGCTGCTGTTCGGCGAGCATCCACGCCGTCAGCGCAGGCAGCCGCAGACCGAAATAGACACCGTCCGCGAGGGTCCGGGCATTGATACACGTGTCCACTTCGCCATCCCAGAAGGGCTGGCCTTCGTGGTCCCAACGGGAGTTCCGGCCCACCAGCTCCACGATCTCCTGAATGCGCGGGGTGGACGGCTCCAGACCGAACTCACGTAATTGGGTGAGGCTGTACGTGGTGGCGGTCCAGGGCTGGCCTTCGGCCTTCCAGTCCACCGGGGTGAAGCCCTCGGGCACGAACGATCCCCCGGCCCATTGACCGTCCGCCCCGGCCAGCGCGAGGAGCCGGGCCCCCGAGCCCTCAGTCGCGACCCGGGCGCGTTCCGCCCGCCATTCCGCTTCCGGTGCGCCGTGCAGATCCCGCAGGACCTGCCAGCGCAGCGCCGGGTCACCGGCCAGCAGCCAGTCGATGACCCGCTGGTCCCGGTCCGGGCTCCCACCGTGCGGTGCCGTCATGGCCCGACCGTCCTCTCCACAGACCCGTCTCTCCACAGAGCCGCTGCCGGGGCATCAGCACACCCCGATGGCGGGGACGCTCCACCCCCTGCACGGAGCGTCCCCGCCGGATCAGCTAACTCAGGCCCTTGTCCTTGAGCCAGGCCGTGGCGATCTCGGCCGGCTGACGCTTGTCCACCGTGCTCTGAACGTTGAGCTTCACCAGTTCCTCCGTGGTCAGCTTCGCGCTGATGGCGTTGATCGTCTTGGAGATCTTGCCCGAGACGGCCTCACTCGCGATCGGCACCACATTGGAGGACAGGATCATGTTCTTCGGATCCTTGAGCGTGACCAGGTCGCCCTTCTCGAAGGCCGGATCCGCCGAGTAGATGTCCGCCACCTGCACCGTGCCGGCGCGCAGCGCGTCCAGGGTGGTGGGACCGGTGGCGGAGAAGGCGAGATCCACGCCGTACTGGGTCTTCGCGGCAGCGGGGCCGTACGGACGCTTCTCGAACTCCGGGGCGCCGCCGATCGTGACCTTGCCCTGCACCTTGCTCAGGTCCCCGATGGTCTGGAGGCCGTACTTGTCGGCGGTCGCCTTGGTCACCGTGTAGGTGTCCTGGTCCGCGGCCTGGGCGTAGTCGAGCGCCACGAGCCCCTTGGGCAGGGCCTTCTTCAACTCGGCGTACACGTCGGCAGGGCTGGTCGAGGCGGCCTTGCCCTGCAGGAACTCCAGGAGGTTTCCGGTGTACTCGGGGAACAGGCTGATCGCCCCGGACTTCACGTCACCCATGTAGGCGTCGCGCTGACCGATGTTGAAGCGGCGTTCCACCTTCTGGCCGTCTTTTTCGAGGCCCTGGGCGTAGATCTCGGCGATGATCTCGTTCGAGTAGTACGCCTGTGACCCGACCACGATCTTGTCCCCGGAGCCGCCTCCCGCGGTGCTGGGCTGATCCAGCGGATTGCTGGAACCGCAGGCGCTGAGAGCGAGGGTGACGGCGAGCGCGGCGCCGGCGGCGGCGATTCTGGTGATGCGAGCGGTGAACATGGTGGTTCCTCTCTTCACTTCCTCACGCGGAGTTTCACTCTGCGTGCTGTCTGGACGCGGCTGGGGTGTTCAGCCGGACGCGGGATGCGGTGCGACGGCGCGCACGGGGTTCGGTCTCCTGCCGTCCGGAGCCCGAGGCACGGACTCCCGCGGGGACGGCGGCGCGCTGGGCCAGGGCGAACAGGAGATCCACGATCAGCGCGAGCCCGGCCACCAGCACGGCGCCGGCCAGGACCTGGTCGAAACGGCGCAACGGGATGCCCTGGATGATGGGCCATCCGAGTCCACCCAGATTGACGTACGCGGCGATCGTGACGGTGGCGATGACCTGGAGCGTGGCCGCACGCAGACCGCCGATGAGCAAAGGCAGTCCGAGCCGGAACTCCACCTTCCAGAACACCTGCCACGGTGTCATGCCCATGGCCTTGGCCGCGTCGATCACCCGGCGGTCGATCGCCTCGATCCCGGTGTACGCGCCGGCCAGCAGGGACGGGATGCCGAGCAGCACGAACGTCACCAGGGCGGCCGCCGGGACCTGCAGCACCCCGAACAGCAGCACCAGCAGGATGAGGAGACCGAAGGACGGGATCGCCCGGGCGGCGCCGGAGATCGCGACGGCCACCTCACGGCCGCGGCCCGTGTGGCCGATGAGCCAGCCGGCCGGAACGGCGACGACGGCGGCGATCAGCACGGAAAGCACCGTGTACAGGAGGTGCTGGCCGAGGAGGGTGGGCAGCGCGTAGGTGCCGGTCCACTGCTCGGGATCGGTCAGCCAACGGACCGCATCGGCGAAGAGGTTCATGCGGAGACCTCCGCCCGCTCCACGGTCCGCGAGCGCTTCGCCCGGCCGTTCGTGGCACGCTGCCAGGGCATGAGCAGGCGCCCGAGGAGCACCAGGACCACGTCCACGAGCACCGCCAGGATCACCACCGCCGCGACTCCGGCGAACACCTCTTCGATGAGCCGGCGGTCCAGCCCGTTGGTGAAGAGATAGCCCAGATTGGTGACCCCGATCAGGGTTCCCACCGTGGCCAGGGCGATGGTGCTCACGGCCGCCACCCGCACCCCGGCGAGGATGACAGGAGCGGCCAGAGGCAGTTCCACCGTCCAGAACCGCCGGGCCGGGGCGTACCCCATGGCCGTGGCGGCGCGCCTGACGTCCGGGTCCACGGCGTCGAGCCCATCCGCCACCGAACGGACCAGGATGGCCACGGCGTAGATGGTCAGCGCCGTCACGAGGTTGGCCTCATTCGTGGCCGGGTACCCGAAGAGCGCCGGCAACAGGATCAGCAGGGCGAGGGAGGGGATCGTGTAGAGCAGGCCCGTCAGCAGGATGACCGGCCCGCGGACCAACCGGTACCGCCAGGCGAAACGCCCCAGCGGGACCGCCACCACGATGCCCAGGACGAGCGCGATGACGCTCTGCCGCAGATGCACCACGGTCAGATTGAAGATCGACCCCAGGTTGTCGAGGATCCAGGTCACGTCAGCCGCCGGCCCCGTCCGCCGGAGCCGAGGACGGCACGACGCCGTCCAGGGCACCCGGCTCCACCGAGTCCTCGATCAGAGCACCCTGGGTGCGCCCCGTGGCGTCCACCACCACGGTGCCTTCGGGGGTCTCCACCAGCCGCAGGGCGCGTTTGCCCCGGTCCGCGCCGATGAAAGCCGCCACGAAGTCATCCGCCGGGTTCGCGATGATCTCCTCCGGGGTGCCTTCCTGAACGATCTGCGCACCGGCTCCGAGGATCACGATCCGGTCCCCGAGCAGGAACGCCTCATCGATGTCATGGGTCACGAACACCACGGTCTTGCCGAGTTCGGATTGCAGGCGCAGCAGCTCCTGCTGGAGTTCGGCACGGACGATCGGGTCCACGGCGCCGAACGGCTCGTCCATGAGCAGGATGTTGGGGTCCGCCGCGAGACCACGGGCCACGCCCACCCTCTGCTGCTGTCCGCCGGAGAGCTGGCTCGGGTAACGGTCCGCCAGATTCCGGGCGAGGCCCACGGTGTCCAGCATCTCCCGGGCCCGGGCGTGCGCGTCCGCACGGGACGCCCCGTTGAGCCGCATGACGGTGGCCACGTTGTCCAGCACCGTGAAGTGGGGCATCAGACCGGAGTTCTGCATCACGTAGCCGATGCCGCGGCGCAGAGCCACCGGGTCACGGTCCAGGACGCTCTCCCCGTCGATCTCCACGCTTCCCGCACTGGGTTCCACCATGCGGTTGATCATGCGGAGCAGCGTGGTCTTGCCCGATCCGGACGAACCGACGAGCACGGTGGTCTGACGGGGAGGGATGACGAGATTGAAACCGTCCACGGCGAGCGTGCCGTCGGGGAAGGTCTTGGAGACGGAGCGGAATTCGATCATCGTCCGGCACGCTCCCCACCCCGGGCGCCTGCTGGAGCGACGCCCCGGGCCTCAGCCACGCTGCGGGCGGACCCGTGCCCGCGCGGGGCGCTGTTTCCTGCGGATTCGGTGTGCATGATCTTCCTTCTCCCGTGTCGTTCCGACACTACGGTGAGCCTCTGACACTATTCGGAGCGGCCCGCTCAGGCGGATTGCCGCCCGTACGACTCGAGCAGGCGGAGCCAGACCTCGCTCAGGGTGGGGTAGGACGGAACGGCGTGCCAAAGTCGCTTCACGGGCACCTCGCCCACCACCGCGACGGCGGCGGCGTGGATCAGCTCGGCCACGTCCGGCCCCACCAGGGTCACCCCGAGGAGCACCCCGCGGTCCTCGTCCACCACCATGCGGGCACGCCCGCTGTAGCCGTCCTCGTGCAGGGACGCTCCGGCCACCGAGGAGAACTCCGCGTCCACGGCCCGGACACGATGCCCGGCCTCACGGGCCTCCGCCTCGGTGAGTCCCACGGCGGCGACCTCCGGCTCGGAGAAGATCACCTGCGGCACCGCGGCGTGATCCGCCGTGGCGGCGTGCCGGCCCCAGGCGCCGTCGTCGACCGCTTCGCCTCGCGCGCGGGCGGCGATGACGTCCCCTGCGGCACGCGCCTGGTACTTGCCCTGGTGGGTGAGGAGCACCCGGCCGTTCACGTCGCCCACGGCGTAGAGCCAGTCGATCCCGGGCACGCGCAGGGTGTCGTCCACCGTGACCGGGGCACCCGGTTCCAGTCCGGCCGTCTCCACTCCCACGTCCGCGCTGCGCGGCTTCCGGCCCGTGGCCACGAGGATCTCCGCGGCGCGCACGTCACCGCTGTCGGTGCGGACGGTCACGCCGTCCTGGTCACGCTCCACGGACAGAGTCTTCACCCCGATGCGGACGTCGACGCCGAGGTCCTTCAGACCGTCGGCCACCAGTTCACCGGCGAACGGCTCCACCGAGCCGAGCAGCCCGCTCCGCGCGAGCAGCGTGACGTCGGAGCCCAGGGCGGCGTACGCCGTCGCCATCTCGACGGCCACCACGCCGCCGCCCACCACCACGAGGGACTCCGGCACCTCCTGAGCGCTGGTCGCCTCGCGGCTGGTCCAGGGTTTCGCCTCGCGCAGACCGGGGATCCCGGGGACCGCGGCGTCCGAGCCGGTGCTCAGCACGACGGCGTGACGGGCCGTGAGCGTGCGCTCCTCGCCGTCCGGCGTCGTGACGGTGACCTGCCGCTCGCCACTGAGCCGCCCGTGTCCGCGGACCAGGTCGATCCCGGCCGAGTCCAGCCAGGACACCTGCCCGTCGTCCTTCCAATGGCTCGTGAAGGAGTCGCGCCGGTCCAGAACGGCGCGCACCTCAAGGTCGCCCGTGACGGCTTCGGCACTGCCCGGCACCTTCCGGGCGGCGCGCAGCGCCTGCGGGGAACGGAGCAGAGCCTTCGACGGCATGCAGGCCCAGTAGGAACACTCTCCCCCGACCAGCTCGCTCTCCACGATCACCGCCGTGAGGCCACCTTGGACGGCGCGGTCCGCCACGTTCTCACCGACGGGACCCCCGCCCAACACGATCAGGTCATACTCGTCACTCATGCGCAGCGCCGCCTCCCCGGTTCGCGTGGTCCTTCCACTCAAGCCGATCGGCTCACCGCACGTCAACCACCCATGACGAAACCGCAGTTCAGAGGCACCTTCCGGCGCCTTCGGGGCTCACTTCCGGCGCTTGAGCCGGCGGAACTCCTTGCTCCATTCCTGATGCGCGTCCCGCTCCACGGACCGCGGCTTCGGCGCCACCCGCCCGGGACGGGTGCGCGGCAGGGCCTTCCACCCGGCGTCGAGCACCAGGAGAGCCCGCTCGGTGAGGGCCGCATTGCGCAGCTGCAGGGCCGTGCCCTTCCGGCGGAGGACCTCGGTGAGGGTTTCGTCGGCGTCCTTCAGCCGGCCGCTCTGACGCTGGGCCCGGGCCCGGAGCAGCAGGAGGGCCGCGCTCAGCTCGTCCGCGTTC
>Ga0213829_1002085_pt1 | contig 13446 bp, 14 predicted proteins | sample MC6MC0896MG_FD_180665 | JGI IMG/M metagenome (GOLD analysis project Ga0213829, IMG submission 180665) | Enriched soil aggregate microbial communities from Iowa State University, Ames, United States - MC6-MC0896-MG | ecosystem: Environmental > Terrestrial > Soil > Unclassified | place: USA: Iowa...
GGGCGATCTGGGCGAGCAGCTCGCCGAGGTTCATGACATTGTCGATCCCGGTCATTGCACAGCCTCCAGGATGCTGACGTAGTTGGTTACCGCCGCGCCGCCCATGTTGAACACCCCGGCACGGTCTGCCCGTGGCAGCTGCATGTCGCCAGCCTGGCCGGTTAGCTGCATGGCGGCCATTACGTGCATCGATACGCCGGTAGCGCCGATCGGGTGGCCTTTGGACTTGAGCCCGCCCGACGGGTTGACCGGCAGGCGGCCATCCTTGCGGCTGATGCCTTCGGCAATCACCCGCGCGCCCTGGCCGCGCGGGGCCAGGCCCATGGCTTCGTATTCGAGCAGTTCGGCGATGGTGAAGCAGTCATGGGTCTCGACCAGTGACAGGTCGGCCAGGCTCAAGCCGGCCTCGCTCAAGGCCTGCTGCCAGGCGCGTGCGGCGCCTTCGAACACGGTCGGGTCGCGGCGTGACAGCGGCAGGTAATCGTTGACCTGTACCGCAGCGCGGAAGCGCACAGCCGGTTGTTGCCCGGGCAGTTGTTCTGCACGGCTGATCACCAGCGCCGCAGCGCCATCAGTAATCAGTGAGCAGTCGCTGCGCTTGAGCGGGCCGGCCACAAACGGGTTTTTCTCGGACGGGTTACGGCAGAAGTCATAGCCGACATCCCGGCGCATATGAGCAAACGGGTTGAGGGCGCCGTTGGCGTGGTTTTTTGCAGCGATCATCGCCAGCGCGTCGGACTGATCGCCGTGGCGCTCGAAGTAGGCCTGGGCGATGTTGCCGAACACACCAGCAAAGCCGTTTTCGATCTGCGCTTCTTCGCGGGCATAACAGCACTTGAGCAGGATCTTGCCGACTTCGGCGGTGGGCAGCCCGTTCATCTTCTCGAAGCCCACCACCAGGGCATGGCGGGCCTGGCCGCTGAGCACGGCCTGCAGCGCCGAGTGGATCGCTGCGGAGCCTGTGGAACAGGCGTTTTCAACCCGCACCGACGGGGTGAAGCGCAGCGCCGGCAGATGATTGGCCAGCAGCGCGGAAGGGAAGTCCTGGTAGATCAGGCCTGCATTGAAGTGGCCGACGTGAACCGAGTCGATCTGCTCGGCGTCGAGCCCGGCGTGCTGCAGGGCGCCGATGGCGGCATCGGCCATCATCTGCTCGGGGTCGATCTCGGGAAACTTGCCGAATGGGGAATGGTACCAACCGCTGATTACCGGGGAATCCATGAGGTGCGTCCTCGCATGATGTTGTTTGCGAGGTCAATAGCAAGGGCGGTGCCAAGCTCGGTAATAGCCCTCTAGGCTGGGGCTTTGCTGGCGCAAGAGGGTGGTTGTCGGTAGCGAATGCCGGTCTACAGGTGTCGCCCTGGCTGCCAGGGCGACAGTTCAAGGAGACACCTGTTACACCTGCTGGGCGCCTCTGGCAGGCCTGTCACAAAATCTAACAAGCCCTCGGATAAATATTTTCTCAAGATAAATCAGTCGCTTGCCCGGTGCTTGCGAGCCTGCAAAGGGGCCTGCTGAGCGCTGTTGCTCACGCGTGGCACCCGTATTGCTAACAACATGCCTATCATCGCCGCAACTCGATCAATAAGAACAAATAGGTCAGGAGAGCTTCATGAGCGATTTCACCCGCCGTTCCTTTATCAAGACCGCCTCGCTGGCAGGGGCTGCTGTTGCCGCTGCCGGGATGGGCCTGTACAGCGGCAACAGCCGCGCCGCCGACTTCAAACTGAAGTTTGCCAACAATCTGCCCATCAGCCACCCGATGAATATCCGTGCCCGGGAAATGGCCAAGGCGATCAAGGAGGAAACCAACGGCGCCTTGAGCGTGCAGGTGTTCCCCAGCAGCCAGTTGGGCAGCGACACCGACACCCTGGCGCAGGTGCGCTCGGGGGCGGTCGACCTGTTCTCGCTGTCGCCGGTGATCCTCGGCACCATGGTGCCGTCGGTGCAGATCAGCGCCGTCGGCTTTGCCTTCAAGGACTATCAGCAGGTCTGGAGTGCCATGGACGGCGCGCTCGGAGCCCACGTGCGCAGCGAGATCGCCAAGACCGGCACCCTGTTCGCCTACGACCGGATGTGGGACAACGGCTTCCGCGTGACCACCACCAGCACGCGCCCGGTGGCCACCCCGGATGACCTGCGCGGGATGAAGCTGCGGGTGCCGCCAAGCCCGATCATCATGTCGATTTTCCGTGCGCTGGATGCGGCGCCGACCAGCATCAACTTTGCCGAAGTGTATTCGGCATTGCAGACGCGCATCGTCGAAGGGCAGGAAAACCCGCTGACCCTGGTGTCATCGGCCAAGCTGTATGAAGTGCAGAAATACTGCTCGCTGACCAACCACGTCTGGGACGGCTTCTGGATGCTGGGCAACAGCGCTTCGATCGGGCGCCTGCCACCGGAACTGCAAGAGGTGCTGCGCAAGCACATCGAGAAGGCAGTGATGGCCCAGCGCGCCGACCTTGCCACCCTTGAAGGCAGCACCCGCGACACCCTCAAGAGCAAAGGCCTGGAGCTGGTCGAGTCGCCGGCAGAGCCGTTCCGCGAGAAGCTGCGCAGCGCCAATTACTATGCCGACTGGCATGGCAAGTTTGGTGACGAGGCGTGGGCGATTCTTGAGCAATTCTCCGGGAAGCTGGCCTGATGAGCGCGCCAGCCGTCATGGCCCCCAATCAATCGCTGCGCCTGCCGGCCCGGGCGCTGATCTGTCTGAACAGCTGGATCATGCGCGTGGTTGGCGCACTCGCCGTTACCTTGATGGTAATCGAGACGCTGGTGCTGCTGGCGGGGGTGATCTCCCGTTATGTGCTGCACAGCCCACTGATCTGGACCGACGAGCTGGCCTCGTCGCTGTTTATCTGGCTGTCGATGTTCGGCGCAGTGCTGGCGCTGGACCGCGGCGAGCACATGCGCATGTCGGCCTTGGTCAACAAGCTGCCGATTGCTTGGCGCGGGTTCAGCGAGACGTTGTCGGCGCTGATCGTATGTTTGTTCGTGGCGATGATCATCTCACCGGCCATGGAACACTCCCACGAGCAGATGTCGATCACCACGCCGGCGCTGGGCATTCCCGACGGTGTGCGGGCGGCGGCCTTGCCCGTTGGCGCGGTTTTGATGCTGCTGGCTGCGGTGGCGCGAATGGCGCGTTATTCGACGGTACGCCAGTTCATGGCTGGGCTGGTGGTGGTTGCGGCAGTGGCCGCGGTGTTGTGGCTGGCGCAGCCGCTGCTGGCGGCCATGGGTAACTACAACCTGGTGGTGTTCTTCCTGGTGTTGCTCGGCGCCTGCGTGTTTGGCGGTATCCCGATTGCTTTCGCATTCGGCACTGCGACCATGGCCTATCTGGCGCTGGTGACCCATGCGCCGCTGTCGATCGTGGTCGGCCGGATGGACGAGGGCATGTCGCATCTGGTCCTGCTGGCGGTGCCGCTGTTCGTGCTGCTCGGCGTGGTGCTGCAGCTGTCGGGCATGGCTCGCACGCTGATCGACTTCATGGCCTCGCTGCTCGGTCATGTCCGTGGCGGCCTGCAGTATGTGCTGCTGGGGGCGATGTTTCTGGTGTCGGGGATTTCCGGCTCGAAAGTGGCCGACATGGCTGCAGTCGCACCGGCGCTGTTCCCTGAAATGAAAAAGCGCGGCTCCAAGCCCGAGGAACTGGCGGCGCTGCTGGCCGCGACCGGGGCCATGACCGAGACCATTCCGCCGAGCCTGGTGCTGATCACCATCGGTGCGGTGTGCAGCGTTTCGATTACCGCGCTGTTCATCGGCGGCCTGATGCCCGCCGTGGTCGCGACCATTGCCATTGCGGCGGTGTGCTGGTGGCGTTCACGCAAGGAAGACACGCCGAAGATCGAGCGCGCGCCGATGTCGCGGGTCGGCAAGACCTTCCTCATCGCCTTGCCAGCCTTGGCCCTGCCGTTGCTGATCCGCGTGGCAGTGCTCGAAGGCGCGGCGACCGCGACCGAGGTGTCGACGATTGGTGTCGCCTACGTGGTGCTGGTCGGCCTGGTCATGCACTTGTTCATGCGCCATATCGACTTTGCCCGGCTGTATCCGATGCTGCTGGAAGCGGCGTCGCTGTCGGGGGCGATCCTGCTGATCATCGGCATGGCCTCGGCGATGGCCTGGGCACTGACTCAATCTGGCTTCTCCGCCTCGCTGGTGGAGCTGATCGAGGAAATCCCGGGCGGCACCTTCGGCTTCATGGTGGTGACGATTCTGGTGTTCCTGATTCTGGGCAGCGTGCTCGAAGGCATTCCGGCCATCGTCCTGTTCGGGCCGTTGATGTTCCCGCTGGCAGAGATGCTCGGCATTCACCCGGTGCACTACGCCATGGTGGTGATCCTGGCGATGGGCGTGGGCTTGTTCGCGCCGCCGTTGGGGGTCGGTTTCTACGCCGCCTGCGCCATCAGCAAAACCTCGTCCGACCACGTTATTCGCCGCGTCTGGGGTTACCTCGGGGCGCTGCTGGTAGCGCTGGCGGTAGTGGCCTGCTTCCCGTGGATTTCCATTGGTTTCCTTTAAGAGAGTCCTGTCATGAGCCAAGCTGCGAAAACAACAACACGCAACGCGCCGGGCTATGGTCGGGTGGCCGTGGTGACCGGGGCTGCCATGGGCATCGGCGCTGCCATTGCCGAGCGCCTCGGCCACGATGGCCACACGGTAGTGGTGGCCGATATCAACCTGGCGGCGGCAGAGGAGATGGTCGCCGGGCTGCGGGTGCAGGGCATCGAGGCCCAGGCGATGGCCATCGATGTCGGTGATGCGCAGTCGATCAGGGTATTGTTCGCCGAGCTGCGCGAGCGCTTCGGCCGCTGCGATGTGCTGGTCAACAATGCCGGCGTGGCGCGCACCCAGGCGTTTCTCGATACCGAGCTTGAAGGCTGGCAGCGCTTGATGAATATCAACCTGACCGGCACCTTGCTCTGCAGCCAGCACGCCGCGCAGCTGATGCGCGAACGGGGCTGGGGGCGGATCGTCAACGTCGCCTCGATCAGCGGCATGCGCGCCAGCATGGGCCGTACCGCCTATGGCACGTCGAAGGCGGCGGTGATCGGCCTGACCCGGCAGATGGCCGTGGAGCTGGCCGAGCACGGCATCACCGTCAACGGCATCGCGCCAGGGCCGGTGGATACGCCGCTGACTCAGGCGCTGCATTCGGCGGCCACCCGTGAGTCGTATGCCCGCGCGGTGCCGCTGCGCCGCTATGGCACGCCGGCGGAGATGGCTGGTGCGGTAGCGTTTCTTGCGTCCGAGGATGCCTCCTACATCAGTGGCCATGTGATCCCGGTGGACGGCGGGTTCATGGCCTCGGGCATCCTCGAAATCTGAGTGTTATCCCTCCAGCAGCCGCTGCGCGTGGTCCTCGCGCGTAGCCTGCTCGCCGGCCTGCAGCGCCGCCTCGACGAAGGTGGCAATACACGGGTTGTGGTTGTCTGCCTTCCATACCGCTACCACTTCGATCACCGGTGCATCGCGCAGCGGCTTGAAGCTGGTGGTGGCCAGGCGCATGTTGCGCATCGAGCGCGGCACGATGGCCACGCCCAGGCCTTCGCCAACCAGGTTGACGATGGTCTGCTGCAGGTTGATCTCCATGCCGATGTTCGGTGTCACGCCGTGTTGCAGGCAGTAGTTGCAGATCATGTCATGCAGCGCCGGGGCGATTCGCCGCGGCACGATGATGAACGGCTCGCCCGCCAATGATTGCGGCTCGATCAGCGCCTGCTGCATCAGGCGGTGGCCGGGTGGCAGCACCAGGGTCATCTCTTCGCGGTACAGCGTGACCGTCTCCAGCCCGCTGCAGTCCTGCGGTCGGTACATGATGGCGACGTCTTTGTGGCCGCTGCTGATGTCCTGTGCCAGGTCCAGCGGCAGGGTCTCGGTCAGCTTCAGATTGACCTGCGGGAACAACGCAGCATACCGGCGGGTGATGGCCGGGGTGATGCTGTAGGCGGTCGACATCATGAACCCCACCGACAACTCGCCCGCAGCGCCGCGTGCCGCTGCCAGGGCGTTACGCTTGGCCTGCTCGAAGGCGGCGAACACCGTGCCGGTATCCAGGTAAAAGCGCTGCCCGGCCTCGGTCAGCTCGACCCGCCGCCGTGAGCGGTCGAACAGCTTCACTCCAAGTTCCTCTTCCAGCAGGGCAATCTGCCGCGACAGCGGCGGCTGAGAGATATGCAGGCGCTCGGCGGCGCGGCCGAAGTGCAGGGTCTCGGCCAGGGTGCGGAAGTACTGAAGATGGCGAAGTTCGATCATGATGCTCGCAAAGGTATCAGTGGATGCTTGATTATGTATTGGAAAATATAAGTCCGCCTACCTAATGTGATCAGGCCACACCCCATCGGCCCCGGCCACGCCACAAGCGTCGCCCGCCGACATAGTCACAAGCTATAGAACAATAAAAGGTGACGCTGATGCATTCCCTGACCGACCCTGCTGTTTGCCACGCCGAAGTTGCCGAAACCGATATCGCCCACGACAGTGACCCGCAAGTGCGCCAGGCGTTTCGCCGGGCGCTGCGCTTGATGGAGCGCGGCATCGCGGTATTGATCCGCGGTGAAACCGGCACCGGCAAAGAGATCCTCGCCCGCGCCCTGCATGCCCACAGTCAACGTCGCGCCGCACAGATGGTGGCGCTCAACTGTGCCTCGATCCCGGAGACGCTGATCGAGAGTGAGCTGTTCGGCTACAGCCGTGGTGCGTTTTCCGGGGCATTGCCCGGCGGCAAGAAGGGCAAGGTGCAGCAGGCGGATGGCGGCACCTTGTTTCTCGACGAGATCGGCGACATGCCTTACGAGCAGCAGACTCGCCTGCTGCGGGTAATCGCCGAACGTGAGGTGACCCCGCTGGGTGCCGAACGCAGCGTACCGGTCAACTTTGCCCTGGTCTGCGCCACCCACCAGGACTTGTCGGCGCGGGTAGCCGATGGCAGTTTCCGGGAAGACCTGTTCTATCGCATCGCCACCGGCGTGGTCGAACTGCCGCCGCTGCGCGAGCGCACTGACCGCGGCGAACTGCTGTGCAACATGGTCGCCCATGAACTGCCGGGGTGTGATCCACGCCAGGTGATCAGCGCCGAGGTCTGGTCGCTGTTGTTGACCCACGCCTGGCCGGGCAACCTGCGCCAGATGCGTGCGGTGATTCGCTACGCCTGTGCGGTGATGGAAGGCGCGCGGATCACCCGCGCCGACCTGCCAGTGGACTTTATCGCCCAGCTGCCGGCCGCTAGCGCACCTGTGCGCGTGGTGGTGCCGAACGTGACACCAATCCGCCCGAGCCGCGCCGGTGACGAGCGCGCCGATGTGCTGGAAGTGCTGCAGACCTGCCGTTGGAACATGTCGGCGGCCGCACGCGAACTGGGCATCTGCCGGCCCTCGCTGTACCGGGTACTGCGTCGGCTGGATATCCCGCCGCTCAAGGAACAGCTGGCGCTGGACGCCTGCCGCCGCGCCTGAGCCGCATTCAACCTGATCCTCTTTGCTTGAACACCCCTTGCTGCGCAGGGGGTGAGCCCGAGTTCGCCCTTCATCAAGGACATAACAATAATGAGTACAGCTGCCGCCTACGCCCCGATGAACTTCAGCCTCGCTGGCCGCACCGCTTTGGTGACCGGTGCCGCCCGCGGTATCGGCCATGCGATTGCCGTCGCGCTTGGTCATTGCGGGGCCCAGGTGGCCCTGGCCGACCTTGATCCGATTGCAGCCGAACGAGCTGCCGAAGCACTGCGTGCGCAGGGCATTCAGGCCATCGGCGTGGCCGTGGACGTGGCTCAGGAGGAGCAGGTGCTGGCGATGGTCGATGAGGTCGAGCGGCTGCTTGGGCCGGTCGATATCCTGGTCAACAATGCCGGCATCGTCTCCACCGTACCGCTGCTGGAGCTGACCACGGCGGAATGGAACCGGGTCATGGCGATCGACCTCAACAGTGTGTTCTTCTGCGCCAAGGCGGTGCTGCCGGGCATGATGGACCGCCGCTGCGGGCGCATCATCAATATCGCCTCGGTGGCTGGCAAGCGTGGAGGAGGGTTGCTGGGCAACAGCTGCTATGCCGCCGCCAAGGGCGCGGTGATTGCACTGACCAAAGGTCTGGCGCGCGAGGCCGGGCCTTTCGATATCACAGTCAATGCAGTCTCACCGGCGCTCACCGACACTGAAATGACTACTGCGCTGGCACCGCAGGCACGCGCTCAGGTGCTGGCGCAGATGCCCTTGGGCCGGGCGGGCACGCCGCGGGATATTGCTGCCGCGGTGTGCTTTCTGGCGTCGGTCGAGGCGGGCTTTGTTACCGGCGAGATCATGGACGTGGACGGCGGCTTCATGCGCGACTGACCTTTGCTGATCTGCCACCGCGGTGGCAGGCTCGGTTCAAACGCCTTGGTAGATACCTCTACCTGGCAGACGCTGACGATCATGCGCTGCATTGAAGTCCTGCAGCGGGCCCTTGGGCACGATGCCGTTGGGGTTGATGGTCTTGTGGCTGAGGTAGTAGTGCTTCTGGATGTGCTCCATGTTCACCGTCTCGGCCACACCCGGCCACTGATATAGCTCGCGCAGCCAGTTGGACAGGTTAGGGTAATCGCTGAGACGGCGCAGGTTGCACTTGAAGTGGCCGTGGTACACCGCATCGAAGCGCACCAGCGTGGTGAACAGGCGCACGTCGGCTTCGGTCAGGTACTCGCCCGCCAGGTAGCGTTGGCCACTCAGTAGCTGCTCGAGATGGTCCAGTTCGTTGAACACCTCATCGAACGCGGTTTCGTAGGCTTCCTGCGAAGTTGCGAAGCCCGCCCGGTAGACACCATTGTTGATGGCCGGGTAGATCCGCTCGTTGAGCGCATCGATGGTAGGGCGCAGCGCTTCGGGATAGAGGTCGAGGTGGTTGCCGGTCAGCGCATTGAAGGCGCTGTTGAAGATACGGATGATCTCGGCTGACTCGTTGTTGACGATGCGTTGTTCCTGCTTGTCCCACAGCACCGGCACCGTGACGCGACCGGTATAGTTGGGGTCGTCGCGAGTGTAGCGCTGGTGCATGTACTGCAGGCCATCGAGGTGATCACCGCTGGAGCCTTGCTGCTGATCGAAGGTCCAGCCGTGCTCGCCCATCAGCCAGCTCACCACCGAGACATCGATCAACGGCTCAAGGCCTTTGAGCGCGCGGACGATAAGCGTGCGATGCGCCCACGGGCAGGCCAGCGACACATACAGGTGATAGCGACCGGCTTCGGCCTTGGGCAGCTGATTGCGCCGTTGTGCGTTCTCGCGCTGAAACGCGCCGTCCTTGCTGGTCTGGTACCACTGGTCATGCCAGCGACCGTCAATCAAAAGGCCCATGCCGAGCTCCTTGTACAAAAGTGATTTGTCTTTGGAGCCCAGTCTAGGGACTAGCGTTCGAATAAATAACGCAAAGACTGCGTGGTATCTATCGAATTAGTCGATCTTGTTGCGATCCGTCCACAACCGCTGCGCGTCGGCAAAGGCCTGATCGCGATCCTTACCCAGACCACGCAGGGCCAGCGCCATGGTGGCGACCACGGCCATTTCGCCATAGCTGTCCTGCGCCTCGCCGCGCCAGACCGCCAGCAGATGCTCGGGTTGCAGGGAGGCCGGTTTGACATGGCGCTGGGCGCTCATGGCGGGCCATTCTTCGTCCCAGTTCTCGCCGCCGCTGGTGCCGTACAGGTGGCTGGCCACGTCTGGGTTGATCTCGATCTCACCACCATCGCCCTTGACCACAATCACGTGATCGCCAAGCAGGCGGCTGGCTTCACGGTGCACGGCCTGATAACCCGGGTGGAAGATACTCTGCAGGCCGCAGCGCGCCGCCAGTGGGTTAAGCACCCGTGCCAGTGAGTGGATCGGCGAACGCAGGCCAAGGGTGTTGCGCAAGTCGATCATGCGCTGCAACTGCGGCGCCCAGTCCTGCAGTGGGAAGAACGCCAACTGTTGCTCGTCCAAGGCGTGCGCGAGTGATGCCCAGTCGCGGCACAGCGGAATCTCCAGCAGGTCCAGCACCTGTTCGGTATACATGCGCCCGGCGGTATGCGCGCCGCCACCGTGGAGCATGATGCGCACGCCATTGCCTGCCAGGCACTTGGCGGCCAGCAGGTACCACGGTAGGTGACGCTTCTTGCCGGCATAGCTCGGCCAGTCCAGGTCGACCGTGATCTGCGGGGCTTGCAGTTGCGCGCGCAGGGCTTCGGTGAAGCCGGCGAGCTCCTCAGCGCTTTCTTCCTTGTGCCGCAGCAGCATGAGAAAGGCACCCAGTTGGGTGTCCTCGACCTTGTCTTCAAGCAGCAAGGTCATCGCCGCACGGGCTTCTTCACGGCTCAGGCCGCGGGCGCCGCGCTTGCCTTTGCCGAGGATGCGCACGAATTCGGCGAACGGGTGCTCGGCAGGGGTGTGCAGGGTCAGCGGGCGCGGTTCGGAGAGTTGCTCGGTCATATGCAATTGGTCGGCTTGGGCAGGCCCGCCAGCTTGGCGGCAAGTTTGGCGGGAGTGCCATTGAACAGGCGATTGAGGTGCGGGCTGTTGCCTTTTTCCACGCCCAGCTTGAGCGCGGTGTACTTGATCAGCGGGCGCGTGGCCGGTGACAGCTGGTATTCCTGATAGAACCCACGCAGCACCTCGAGCACTTCCCAGTGCTCGGGGCTGAGCGCGATACCTTCGCGCTCGGCCAGAGCCTCGGCGACGGCGGGGGACCAGTCTTGCAGGTCGAGCAGAAAGCCGTCCTTGTCCAAGGCGATGTGATGCTCGCCGACAGTCAATGCGTTCATAGCCAGCTGTTCACTTTGTCGAAGCGCAACGACAGCTCGACGAAGGCGGGGTAGTCCACCGCTTCGGCCAAGGTGCTGTCGATGGCACGCGCCTGGACATCCTCAGCGAGGGCGAACAGGCGGTGCTGCAACCGTGCCGTTTGTAGCAGTTGCTGCGGCGCAGTGCCTGCGCGCAGTGCGTAAACCGCATCGCCGCAGAGCAGGATGGCGTCGTTGGCGCCGAGCAAACGCAGGCAGCTGGCCAGGCGATTGTCGCCAAAGGGCGAATGGCTGATTACATGCAGGGTCGTCATCAGAGCGTTACCACCTGGTCATAACGGCCAATCAATGCCGCCAGCGCTGCATCATCCAGCAGCTCGACCGGCAAGCTAAGGCTGGCCGGGTCCAGGCCGCGTTCAGCCACACTGTGGGCACAGACGAACAGCTCTTCTACACCAAACATCGGCAGCGCCTGCAGGTTGGCGGCGAGGTCTTTGAGCTGCAGCGAGGCCGGTTGCTGGGCAGCGGCGAGCTCGAACACGCCGTCATCCATGAACAGCATGCCCAGCGGCAGATCAAAGGCGCCGCCAGCCAGGGCGATGTCCAGCGCTTCGCGTGCGGACGGGCCGCTCCACGGTGCCTGGCGGCTGATGATCAACAAGGATTTGGCCACTTCAATCGCCTCCAAAACAGACCAGACGGTCGGCAACCTGCGCCGCCTCGTGCAACTGGCCCAGCCCCGACAGCTCCCAGGGTGCCGGCAGGTTCACGGCAGGGCGCTGGTAGCGGTTGGCTTCGGTTGCATCCAGCACGCCGCGGCGCAGGGCGGCAGCGATGCACACCACCGCGTCGAGCTGGTTGCCTTCGATGAACGCACGCCACTGCGCAGCCACGTCCAGTTCATCCTGCGGCGTGACGACGTTGGCCGAGGCGCTGTGCACCCCGTCCTGATAGAAGAACAGGCGGGCAATCTGATGCCCGCCGGCCAGCGCCGCCTCGGCGAAGCGCAGGGCGCGACGCGAGGAGGGCGCATGGGCCGGGGAAAAAACCGCGATGGCGAATTTCATGGGAGGCTCTTGCAACGTGATCCGACCATGATAAAGCAAAACAACCCCGCCACCGCTACTGGCGGGGCAATGCTCACTGTTGCGCCTTGCTCTCGGGCAAGAACCAGTTCAGTACCAGCGCGCAGATGCCACCGGTGGCCACGCCCGATTCCAGCACGTTACGCAGCGCCGACGGCATGTGCGCAAGAAACTCCGGCACCTGCGCCACGCCCAGGCCCAAGGCCAGCGATACCGCGATGATCAGCAGGGCACGCCGGTCCAGCCGCGTGCTGGCGAGGATATTGATCCCCGAAGCAGCAACGGCGCCAAACATCACCATCGCTGCGCCACCGAGCACCGGCTCCGGCACTGCCTGAATCACCCCGGCAACGCTCGGGAACAAACCCAGCAATACCAGCATTGCAGCGATCCAGATACCAATGTGGCGGCTGGCAATCCCGGTCAGCTGAATCACGCCATTGTTCTGCGCAAAGATCGAACTCGGGAAGGTATTGAACACCCCAGCCAGCAGCGAGTTGGCGCCGTTGACCAGCACGCCACCCTTGATCCGCTGCATCCAAACCGGGCCTTCGACCGGCTCACGCGAAACCTTGCTGGTCGCCGTTACGTCACCTATGGCTTCCAGCGACGTCACCAGATAGATCACCAGCATCGGAATGAACAACGCCCACGAGAAACTCAGGCCAAAGTGCAACGGCGTCGGCACTTGGAACAGCGCCGCCTCGTGCATACCGGTAAAGTCCAGCCGGCCCATGTAACCGGCCAGGGCATAGCCCGCCGCCAGCGCGATGACGATGGCGCAGCTGCGCATCCACACCACCGGGATGCGGTTGAGCAGCACGATGATCGCCAGTACCACGCCCGACAGCAGCAGGTTTTCGCCGTTGGCAAAAGTGCCATTGGCCATTGCCGTGAAGCCACCGCCCATGCTGATCAAGCCGACCTTGATCAAGGTCAGACCGATCATCAGCACCACGATGCCGGTCACCAGCGGGCTGATCAGGCGTTTGATGAACGGCAGAATGCGCGACACGCCCATCTCGACGAAGGAGCCGGCAATCACCACACCAAAGATCGCCGCCATCACACCCTCAACCGGCGTGCCTTGCTTGACCATCAACGCACCACCGGCAATCAACGGCCCGACAAAGTTGAAGCTGGTGCCCTGTACGATCAACAGCCCCGCACCAAACGGCCCGAAGCGCCGACACTGAACAAAGGTGGCAATCCCCGAAATCACCAGCGACATGGATACGATAAGGTTGGTATCCCGCGCTGAAACGCCCAGCGCCTGACAGATCAGCAGGCCCGGGGTAACGATCGGCACGATGATCGCCAGCAGATGCTGCAGGGCAGCGAGCATGGCGATCAGCGGCCGCGGCTTGTCCTCCAGGCCAAGGACCAGTTCATTGTCAGGCGCTGCCGCGCCGGGCCCTTGTTCGATCGAACTCATGGGTAGCTGCCCCGGAAGAAAAAAGGAGCGCATTCTAAGGGCCGCTGGCTGATTCGGGTAGCCTAAATGCAGCGGTTCAGCCCAGCGTCTGGCTGGATACGGCTGGTAATGTCGGCCACCGCCAAACGTCGCCCACAAAAAAGCCCGCCGAAGCGGGCTTTTTTGCGTTACCGGTC
>Ga0213829_1002094_pt1 | contig 13411 bp, 8 predicted proteins | sample MC6MC0896MG_FD_180665 | JGI IMG/M metagenome (GOLD analysis project Ga0213829, IMG submission 180665) | Enriched soil aggregate microbial communities from Iowa State University, Ames, United States - MC6-MC0896-MG | ecosystem: Environmental > Terrestrial > Soil > Unclassified | place: USA: Iowa...
CCGTCCCTCCAGGTTAAAGTCTGTGACACGTTTTACGGCGGCTTCACTCCAGTAGGTACGAACATCTGCAAAAATCTGTGCCCGATTTGTAAGAAGTTTTAAGAATAGCATACCGATCCCGTTTAATACATCATTCTCCGTTGCCAATATGTATGGTTCTCTTGCGCCATTCCAATCAAAAGAACTATTAAGCATGGCCTCGGCAAAGTCGCCATTGGGATAGAAATCTGTCCACTGACGCTGTCCCTGGAAGCCTGCGGCAATTGCATTATGGCCTAAGGATTCTTCTTCAAAGCCTTTATCCAGATTCGGATTGCCATTCATCAAATCCTTAATAATGCACATCATTTTTACAACAAATTCCCAATCTTTTTCTGTATCTTCCTGGCTCTTTTGCACTGCTTCCGGATTTTTATCAAAGCCTATGACACAATTTTTCTTTGTCCATGCCAGTGCCTTATCAAATTCTTCTTTATCGTAAATGCCTTCTGTCATCCTACGGATGATTTCCACTTCATCCACAGATTCAACTCTCATGCCTAAGTATTCTTCTATGAAAGATGGATCAATGATGGAACCGCCGATTCCCATACAGATAGAACCAATCTGGAGATAGGATTTTCCTCTCATGGTAGCCACAGCTACGGCAGCACGACCGAAACGGAGCAGTTTTTCTTTCACATCTTCAGGTATCCCGGTCTCATCAGCATCCTGCACATCCTGACCATAAATCCCAAAAGCAGGAAGGCCTTTCTGAGCATGAGTTGCTAAAACTGAAGCCAAGTATACAGCTCCCGGACGTTCTGTTCCATTCAGTCCCCATACTCCTTTGATGGTTTTTGTATCCATATCCATTGTCTCTGCCCCATAACACCAGCACGGGGTTACCGTCAAGGTGATATCCACACCTGCCCTGCGGAATTTATCCGCACAAGCGGATGCTTCGCCGACACCTCCAATGGTGGTATCTGCAATTACCACGTTTACAGGGTCACCGTTAGAATAACAAATGTTACTTTGGAACAACTCCGCTGCTGCCTTCGCCATATTCATGGTCTGGTCTTCCAGCGATTCCCTTACTTTCAAGTATCCTCTTCTTCCGTCAATCACGGGACGAATCCCTATCACCGGGTAACTTCCAATTAATCTACTCACTGCCATATTCCTTCCTCCTTTTATTTGAATAGGAAAACGATTGCTTCTACCTGTAGTGTATCATATTGGATCCGATGATTCTTGTCTGATATTTGCAAAAAGTATAATAATATTCATATGTTTATCTGGAATATCGTTGATTTTTATATTCTGTTGGTATTATAATGTCAATAGAAACAACTTCCGGGCTTAATTGTAAAACCAGATGCTCGTTTGAATCACGAGATGCAACTTTTGTAACCAAGTAGTTAACTTTTGTAAACGAAATGCAGCTTTTTTACCTTTTTGTAAACGAAATGCAGTTTTTGTAAGCGAAACGCCATTTGCTTTTTGACTTTATCCGCGTTATGATAGAAAAAACTGCATGCCAAACAGAGCACAATTCTCTTCCGCATTTTTTTGTAAGCTGAGAATCGCCCCCTTATTATGCTTTATTAATTATCCTTTGGCGGCATTGTTTTTTATTTTTTGAGAAGAGCGGGTTTTAGCATGATGTCTTCGGCGGCTACCGGATGACATCCTAATTGCTCTAAAACTTCTTCTCCATGATAAAAGCTGAATGCTTCGTATGGGGTACGGTCATTCAGCTTTTTCCTTTTGTAGGAATTAATGTGATTCATCATCAGGGTAATATCTTCCTGGCACAGATGATCAAAGCTGCTTCCCTTTTTCAATACCCGGCGGATCAGACTGTGATTAACTTCAATTGCCCCTTTTTGATATGGACGCCCTGCATCACAATAATAGATCCAGGTTCTGTTTCCCATGGTATTATCGTTCTTTCGTTCGATTGCTCTGGGGTTTGAAAACTCACTGCCATTATCTGTAAGGATTACCGGAAACAGCTTCTGGAATTGTTTTATTCCCAGTGTTTCATTTAACTGATTATAAATGTCTATTACTGATTGTGAGGTATTGGCATCTCGTAAATAAGCCAGCATCAGGCTGGTATCCACAAAGTGAATAGTCAGCAGACATTTCCCGCCTCGGTTACCAATGACAGAATCCATCTGGACAATTGGAGTATCCGGATGACTGGATATATGGGCCTGAAAATCTGCATAATTACGTCCAATCCGGCACCCCCTGTCCACTTTAAACTCAGGCTTCTTATAACGTTCTCGAAATGTTACCTTTCTGGGCAGATCAATATTTCGAACATCCAAAAGGCCGGCATCGATATAGTTATAGACTGTTTTTTCACTGCACATTAATTCATTCTTATAGGTCGCATAGATTTGATGGACTGACTGCCCCTGTCTGATCAGAGGAGTAATAATTGCATTCAGTCTGGCAATCTCCGCTTCGGAAGTACAGAGCCCGCTCCTGGCATCTGACAGGCGTTTATGGGATTCTATGTGAGCTCTTTCTGCCTCATACATATGTTTCATCAGAGTACACTTGCTTAACTGTTCACAGCCATTACAAACATAGGGAGCATGATATCGGGAAAGACAGCGTTCTTCCAGAAAATCAAAACAGACCTCATTGCACTTTTGGCAAAACCGACAGTAGGAAGCAGAATTTCTGCTGCACTGCCTGCCACATAGATTTTTACGTTTACAAAACCCCCTGTTCCGGCACGGATTGTAAGGAGCCCCCGGATAGCCGGAGGCCAATTCAAACATGTGGGAACGGACTTCCCTTGAAATCGTGGTTGGATGCTTTATAAGTTCCCGTCCGATTTCTTTAAAGGAATGATTATTTTTTAAATGTTTCTGAAGAATCAGTCGCTCTTCATAAGTAAAGAATTTCGTCATATATCCTCCAAACTGCCGCCAATGAATCAACTATAGCGGCAATCGTGGAACGATACAACAAAAAAAGCCATACCAAATAGCCTTGTAAACCGGGATGCAACCGCCCAGCTAATAATAATAACTATTGATTTTCACTCTAAATTAGATTTAAAGGGTTGCATTTCGATTTGCAATTGACGGAAACAACTTCCGGCTTAATTGTAAAACCAGATGCTCGATTGAATCACAAGAGGCAACATTTGTAACCTTAATTGTAAGTCCAGATGCACGCTTGAATCACAGGAGGCAACATTTGTAACCAAGTAATTAACTTTTATAAACGAAATGCAAGAGGTGAAAGCCATGCAATATCTTAAATATAAAGAAAACAAAAGCCACGGTACATCTGAATTTCCAGTTGGCTATTACTATGTGAATCATCTTCATCCGCAATATACCATGCCCTATCACTGGCATGAAGAGCTGGAATTTATTCATATTATAGAAGGGGAATTCGAGGTGACGATTGATGAAAACAGCCGGCTTGCCCGGCCTGGAGATATTCTCATTGTCAACAGCGGCTGCCTGCACGGAGGCGTCCCCCGTGACTGCACTTACGAATGCATCGTTATCCCATGCAGCATCCTGTTGGGCAAATCCTTTGCTTCTCCTTTTTTGGACAAATTAAATAGATGTGAACTCAGATTAGATGAATACTATCCATATGATCCAAACAAGATCTATTCCCTGATGGAAGAGTTCTTTCGGATTATAAGAGGTATAACGGTCAAGCAAGAGCTAATTGCCATCGGGCTATTAAATCAGATCATTGGGTATATGTATTATGAAAACCGCTATGTCATCCCTGACCAGGCGGAACGATCTAAGCATAAGAACATTTACCTTTTAAAAAATGTACTGGATTATATTGATCATAATTACTCCAACAAAATAGAACTGAATGATCTGGCAAGAATTACCGGAATGTCCCCCAAGTATTTCTGCCGTTTTTTCTTCGAAATGACTTCCCGGACACCCATCGATTATGTGAATTATTATCGCATTGAACGGGCCTGCTATGAGCTAATAACCACCAATGACTCCATAACAGAAATCTCCCTTTCCTGCGGATTTAACGATATCAGTTATTTCATTAAGACTTTCAAGAAATACAAAGGGAAATCACCCAGACAGTATTTTAAGGAACTTATGCCATAACTATGAAATTGAAATCCTGATTGAGTCACATGGGAGTCATATAATTGACAAGAGGTACGGACGTTTGTTGAACAGCTTGAACTGTCCAACAAACGTCCGTACCTCTTGTCAAAAAATTAACAGTTTTACTTCGCCGCATATCTTGTTAATCTGCCATTTCCAACCTTACAAATCAAATCTTTATCAAGCATTTCTTTGAGCGTATTAATTGCGTGAGTTGTGCCAACTCCCAAAGTTCGTTCAACATCAGAGCGAGTTATTTCTTCTTGCTTTTCAAATAATTTAAGTATCGGTAAATACTTTTCATTTTCTGTACTTAATACTATGGCATGTATATTAGGAAGAACAACTCGAAACGCACCTTCTACATTTTCAAATTCAGGCTGCACCGGTAACCCTTTGTAGCAGCTGATTATCTTACTTATACCTGTACCATATGCCTCAATCAACTTCATTCTATAAAATAAAGCTGCAAGTTTTTCATTCCTGGGTTGGGATGCTCCCAGCATAGCTGCCTCTAATGATAATCCGGATACCAGCCCGCCTAGGGAGATCATCTCTAAACGATCAGAGTAAAGATTTATAAATGTACTGCCGCTAAAGGAATAATCCCTATGAACAATTGCATTCAGCAATGCTTCACGAACAGCATCTTCTGGATAATCCCTCTCATCCGTACGCAGTAAATCATGAAAGGTTGCTTTTGTGCCATTATAAAAATCAATCGTTTTATATGCATCTGTAAGCTGAGTAAATAGGGAGCCGGTAAATTCTTTTCTATCTCGAAACACTAGCTTATCTGTGCCTTGAAAAATTGCAAATTTGATAGAATGTCTGCATTGGTCTGAAACAAGCAGCCCCATATTTGTGTAAATACCATCAGAAGAAAGAATGCCTATATTTTTCATTTGAATTTCTGCAAATTCCAAACCTCTTTTCTTCATTTCCTCATCTAGCCTATTAAAAGTCAGCTCCTGAACCAAAGAACGATTTGCCTCAAATGAATCACCATCTGTCATTTTTATCATCATTCGGATAGCATCTTCAGATGCTGGAGCAGACGAGGTTCCTCTTCTAACATATACGCCTGTAGGTTTAAGTCCTTTATCAGATAGGTAGTAAGGCTTTTTTGTACCTTGGTTAACAATTAGTTTAACATAAAATTTGCTTTCTTCTTTCAATAACTCAATTTTAGTAAACATAGAAATATCAGGGCGAATGCTATCTCTTAAAGAATTTGAAATTTGTTGCATTACAAAATCAGCATTATCAAGTCCAGCAATTTCTCCGCTATCTTGTACTCCAACATAGATTACCCCACCGTTTGTATTTGCAAAAGCAACTATTTCTTTCCTTAAATCAGAGGTGTAAATTTCTTTTAATTCAACTGTCTCACTCTCATATAACATCATTGCACAGCTCCTTCTATCAGTTTCTATCACTATACTAACACAACAAGTGATAGAAAGCAATGAGAACCATCTGACAGTTTACGACAATAGGCATTCTGTTACCGAATTTTTTCAAAATTTTTACCAACCTCTGCCTTCTTATCCGGCCAACAATGTCTCAATAAACATCACAACAAGCATGAAACCCAATCCGGTAATTACAGAAACCGAACCGGCCACCCCAGCCAGACCTCCGTCACCACCGGCCTTTTCTGTATAAACTGGAGCAAAGATGCTTATAGGAGCAAACACAAGGACCGTCAAAATCTTCCGAATCTCAAGGGAAAAGGGTGCAACAAAAAAAATATCAACAGCAAACAAGCTTCCTAGCATAGTGCGATAAAGCACCAGCCAAATCACCTCTTTCAGTCCAGATCGTAAGGAAACCGGTTTGATCATCATCCCAATCATCAGCATAGCAAGAAAATTATTTGCCGCGGCAAACGGAGCCGTCAGCTTCAAGACTTCATCTGGTATCCGTACATTCAGACAGACCAAAAGGAACATCAGAACATACGTATCAAATGGAACAGAGGAACACAGCTTCTTTAAAATACTCCCCGGCGTCTCCCGCCCCTCTTCTCCGGTCCGAAGCACTGCGGAGGTGAGCGCATAGGCCCCACCTGTCACAACAACCGCATTTCCAATATCAAACATACAAACAACCGCACTCGAGGATTCATAAAACGTCTGTATTAACGGCATGGCAAAGCTCCCAATGCTATACCCCGAGGCTCCAAGCGCAAAAAACGCCCGCACCCGCCTATCCTTCCGTTTCGTAAACAGTAAACTAATTATCCCTGGAAGAGAACTAAAAACCACCCCCGCCAGGACCACAAACAGCATCTCTCCACTCTTCTCAAAATCAGAAAACGCATGAACCACCGCCGCCGGAAGTGTCATATTAACTACAATCCGGCTAATTACCCGATAATCCCCTTCCTCAAAAAACCCTTTTCTCCTCAACAAAACTCCACCCAGTAAAATAAGGATCAGTGCTGTAATTTTCAATACAAAATCCATGTCGGCCTCCATACATTTTCCTTTTCTCTCATCTAACACAAGTAACAGCGCGGTTGAGAGCGGATACTTCCGGCATAGGAATATGCAGTCTATCAGGGGGTACTGATATTTCTTAAGCTGGTGAAAGGGGATTGCACGGGATAAAATCTTGCCCACAAGGCCGGATTCATCCCACACAATCCCCTTTCGGAAATCTCGGATATAACAGTCCGATGACCAGGGATATACTCTTTTTCCAGATACTACCGCCCCTGTATCCCCTTCTGCTGCCCCTTAGATCTCATACTCCACAACACAAGTCTCTCCCGCTACTGCGTCCCCGGTATACACCTTTATAAACCGAAGCGCATTAGAATTTGTAATCACCACCGGGGTATAAAACGCTCCGCCATCCGGGTTCACCACCTGGAGATCCACCTGGCACAACGGAGTCCCAACCTTCACCCGTTCCCCCTGCTGAACCATTGGCCGGAATCCACTCCCCTTTAAATGAACCGTATCCAGCCCAATATGAACAATTAATTCCACCCCGCCATCCGTACGAATAGCATAGGCATGGCAGGTCTCAGCGACAAACATCACTTCCCCAGCCACCGGAGAGACTACCAAATCACTATTGGGTATTACGGCTATCCCATCCCCAAGCTGCTTCTTGGAAAACACTTCATCCGGAACCTCTTCAATGGAAACCACCCGGCCGGTCTGAGGACTAAAAATCCTCCCTTTCTCACCGGTCACAGCTTCTCCGTCATCATTCTTTTCCATAACCTCTTCCAGGATCCCCGCAGGAAGCCCGTTCCTGATATATTCCTCGAATGCGCTCCTCACATGGGGAACCGAAAGTCCTACAACCACCTGAAGAGCTGTCCCCCGGCGCACTACACCATGTGCCCCGGCACCGGAGAAATAACCATCATCAGCCACAAGCCCGGCATTCTTCACCGATACCCTAAGCCTGGTCGCACAGTTATTGACTTCCAGTACATTGTCTGCTCCCCCCAGACCTTTTAGAAAAGCGGCCGCTTTCTGCTGATCTACTGAAAAAGCGTTCTTCTGCCCTTTCAAAGCCTTATACTCTTTCTTACTAATCAGCTTTACTTTATCCTCTTCCTCACGCCCTGGCGTCTTAAAATCAAACTTCAGAATCAAAGTACGGAACGTGATAAACCACAAACCAGAGAAAATCAGGCCAACAATCACCTGCTTCACATACATTTGCCACTGGTGGGCTCCAAGCGGCAGCCAGTTTAACGGCAGCCAGTTTAACAGCCCGGAACTAAACTCCCCAACAACACCAACTGAATAAGTCACCGCATTCATGACCGCCGCCAACAGGGCATGTACCAAAAACAAAGGCGGTGCAATAAACAGGAAGGTAAACTCCAGCGGCTCCGTAATCCCGGCAAACATACCAGTCAATACAGCCGGGATCATCAGCGCCATAACATCTTTTCTCTTTTCAGGTTTGGCCGTGGTATAAAATGCCAGCGCAATTCCAATGGGAGAAAACACCTTAGTCATACCAAACAGTGAGAATCCGCCTCCCGGAAAGACATCCTTCAACGGAACCGTTACCTGAGAAAATTCAATCAGGTGGTCAGCCCAGTATGCCCGGATTCCGCCTTCCACTGCCGCCGCATCATATAAGAACGGCGAGTAAATAAAGTGATGCAGACCGGTGGGAATCAAAATACGTTCACAAAAGGCATACACACCGACCCCAAGACTTCCGGTTTCCTTCATAAAATACTGGAAGGTCGCAATCACATGCTGAATCTGCGGCCAGATCAGACAGAACACAAAGGACACCAAAAGCATTAGAAAGAATCCAATGGCACAGATAAAGCTGGATCCCCGGAACACCCCCAGCCAGTCCGGCAGGCTTTTATCAAAATAACGGTTGTGCAGCCACACCACGATTCCCGATATAATCAAGGCGCCTACCATACCGGTATCCAAAGTCTTAATCCCACCGATCATAGCCAGGCCGCTGACACCGCCAACTTCAGCGAAAAAATTCACACCAAACACATCTCCCCAGTTGGTGAGGATGCTTCCGATAAACAGGTTAAAAGTCATATACAGTACGAATGCTTCCAGACAACACCTGGCATTCTCCTTTTTGGCCAGCCCAATGGGCAATCCAATCAGAAACAGAAACGGCAACTGCTTCATCACCGCATCCGCACCAGCCCGGATGGTAACCCAAAACTTGAGCCAGTTTGTACCAGGCTCCGCTATACTCCCCATAATTATTGGATTTTGAAATACTGTTGAAAAGCCTACCATAATACCAGCAAACGTTAATAAAAGCACCGGCGTATACATTGCCCCGCCAAACCGCTGGACTTTTTCCATTGCTTTTTGAAACATAGGCCCCCCTCCTATTCGTTAGTCATTTTATACAGTAGTAAATTCAGATCCCCAAAAGTCAACATTTGCTTCAATTAAATCATTTAAAATTTTTTTTGCTGTATCCGTATCTACAATAGTCCTGTTTAAGGCCAATGCCTGGAGCAGTTTCGTCTTATCTTTATCAAACAAACCATCCACTGTCAGTTTCTCATATGCATACTGGTTCTCCATCATCCCCTTGTAGAAAGTACCAACCGGCTCCATGGCCAAGGCTTCCGCACCGTTGCTGCCCACCCGGCAGGCAACCTCTACCATCATATCAGGATCAATATTCGGAATAATTCCGTTGTTCTTCACAATGATCAGGAAGATGTTATTCTCGTTATTTAAAATGCTGATTGCTAATTCTACAATATAGCTGGCATGAACATTTCTCTCACTTCCCAGTTCATATGGCGTTCCCTTGATCTTCCCCAGCTTAATGACCTCATTCAGCATGGAATATACCTTCTTCTCCTTGCCATCCATAATCTCGTTGGCACGGGTATAGTTAGGATCCAAAGTCTCCACCACATGATCCGGATAGAGATAATATTTTAGGTATGTATTTGGAAGATATTCCGGGTAATCCCTTAACATCTGAGCCATAAAATTGTAGGTCTCCAGCCAGGACTGCTCCATCACATGCTCCTCATTGCCCTTGCCGAACATATGGCCGGATAGAAGCTTTTCCTTAATCGCCGGAGCCAGGTCCACGCCTGTCTTCTTGTCATACACATGGGTAAACCAGCCAAAGTGGTTAAGGCCAAAGTATCTCGGTTCAAAATCCAGACGTGAACAGCCCATCAACTCTCCATACCGGTCCATGATCGCAATCGGCATATCGCAGATGTTGAGGATCCGGTGATCAGCCGGGAATACCCGTTTGGTCGCTTCGGCTACAATTGCCGCCGGATTGGAATAATTCAAGATCCATGCTTCCGGTGAGTATTGGCGGATGGTCTTTACCAGTTCAATAATAGCCGGAACGCTCCTGAGCCCATATGCAAAACCGCCTGCCCCACAGGTCTCCTGTCCCACACAGCCGTGTTTTAACGGAATCTTCTCATCCTTTTCCCGCATGGCAATCTTCCCTGCCCGAATCTGCACCAGCGCAAAATCCACTCCCTCAAAAGCAACCGCCGGATCCGTGGTATACAAAAAGGTTTCAAGCTCCGGATAATGTTCCCGCATCAGAATCTCACCGTACTTTCCAACGATCTCCTGACGATCTGCTTCAATATCATATAGCACAAGGCGTTTTATTGGAAATTTCTCTTTCTGGGAAGCCAGCATTGCCATTAATTCCGGATTACGAATGCTGCCTCCGCCAACGATTACAACATTATGAGCTTTCATGATTCTTATACTCCTTTTCTTTCATGTTTTGCGTGTGCACCGCTTTACGAGATACATAATAACTATATTTAGCATTAAATACAATACACTTTTGTCCAATTGTTACGAACACCATAAGTTGGGAACTGTCACAGGAAATGTGAAACTTCACAGCCGAATTATACCTGTTTCACACAATATAGTCCGGAGTATTCTTCAAAAAGAAAAAAGAGCAGCTCCTGCTCTTTTTAAAGGTAAATATCACCCATATACTGAATGCATTTAATACACAAAATTTCGATGACCGAAAAGATTAGGCTCAAAGACTCAAACATCATATCGTCCTTAATGGAAATAGTCTCCGGCGACAGAAACAACTGGTAATCACTCATATTTGCCAGGGTGTTATCCCCTGAAAAGGTAAGGGAAATCACCCGGACCCCCTTGCTTTTTAACTGGATCACAATGTCCTTAATAAAATTGGAATTCCCTTTCTTGGAGATAATCAGCACCACATCATTCCGGTCCATAAAGGACAGTTCCCGCTGAAATTCCCCTTCTCCCGTAATATTCTCCACCAAAATATCCAGGGATAGAGACATTCGCTTAAACTCACCGGCCGCCGCCCGCTGTATGCTACCCGTGCCATAGACAAACACCCGGTTAGCCTCGCGGAACAGCCTGCAGATATGGGTCATGTCCATGTCCCTGAACCGTTCAATGGCCTTGATGGTCTTGTCACAGATGGTCTGCAGGTAATCAGCCGGATCCCGGGCAAATTTCGTAGTCTCCCAGCGCAGGTAAGTCTTTAACTCACTGTAGCCGGTCAGTCCCAGTTTCTGGGCAAAGCGCATAATAGTGCTTCTTGAAACATTGCACCGCTCCGCAACCTCTTCGATGGAAAGCCCGGAACAAAAAGCCTTGTTATTGCCTATATAATTCCAAATATGCTTGTCACTTGCATTCAGGCTTTCATAGCGTTTACTGAACAATTCCTCCAGCCGCATATCTCCCTCCATAAATAATCCGACGTATTTTTCTCATTAGACCAAATCACTTTATTCTTTAACAATGTTTCATAGGCGGTTAAATCACCTTTTTCTTGGTTCTTCATCTAATTCTTCCTTAAACTCTTAGCTTTGCATTACATATTGTTTATGTATATTATACCATATTATATCATCTAATAAAATTTTTGAATCACCATGCCCTATAATTATATTTTCACATAACAATTCTTTCATGTCAACAATTGCATATGGTTAATTGTAAAACAAGATGCACGTTTGAATCACGAGATGCAACATTTGTAATCAAGTAGTTAGAACATTTACCGATTAAAAAATGTGCTGGATTATATTGATCATAATTACTCCAATAAAATAGAACTGAATGATCTGGCAAGAATATCCGGAATGTCCCCCAAATATTTCTGCGGCTTTTTCTTCGAAATGACTTCCCGGACACCCATCGATTATGTGAATTACTATCGCATTGAACGGGCCTGCTATGAGCTAATAACCACCAATGACTCCATAACAGAAATCTCACTTTTCTGCGGATTTAATGATATCAGTTCTTTTATTAAGACTTTCAAAAAATACAAAGGGAAATCTCCCAGACAGTATATCAAGGAACTTATTCCATAACTACGAAACCCTGTGAACGGAATTTAAAAATGGTCATTATGCATTAGTTATATACCATGCATAATGACCGTCAAACTAATATCAACTCGCCATAGCGTTCGATTCTCTCTCGTTTTCTAATTTCTTTAATACACGTTTAAACTGGGTAGCAAACATGATGCTGGTTATTGTAACGGCGATCATATCAGCGATTGGCTCTGCTAAAAATACTGCATTTACCTTATTTTCTAAAAATAAAGGTAATATATAAATAAGTGGAATTAAAAGAATTATTTTACGCAGAACAGCTAAGAATACAGATACTTTTGCTTTTCCTAAGGCTATAAAAGTCTGCTGACAACTAACTTGAATTCCAAATAGTAAAGAAGCAGCCATATAAATTCTCATTGCCTTAATAGTAATATTAATCAACTCAGCTTCTTTTGAAAATATTCCAGCAAATACTTGGGGAAAGACCATCGCAATTGCCCATAATCCAATTGAATAAATTAGTGATGCTTTAAGTAGTAATAAAAATGCTTCTTTCACTCTGGTGCCATTACCCGATCCGTAATTAAAGCTAATAATTGGTGTAGCTCCTTGGGTCAGCCCAACTAATGGAAGCATAGAAAACTGCATAATACTGGAAAGGATGGTCATGGCTCCAACGGATAGATCCCCACCATGTTTGAGTAAGGAGGTATTAAATGATATAGCTAAAATGCTTTCTGTTGATTGCATAATAAATGGCGCTAATCCAAGGGCTATACATGGTAATAATACTTTAAAATCTATTCTTAAATATTTTTTCTTGATTTTTAAGAAGGTTTTATCCCCATTAAGAAATTTAATAACCCATAAGGCAGAAACTCCCTGTGATATTATAGTTGCTAAAGCGGCACCTTTTACCCCCATATTAAACCCAAAGATAAAGATCGGATCTAATATAATATTTAATATTGCTCCGACTAGTACTGTAAGCATGCTTGTTTTGGCAAATCCTTGTGCAGTAATAAATGCATTTAGACCTAAGGCCAGTTGGACAAACAATGTTCCATAAGCATAGATCTTTAAATAATCCAATGCATAATTAACCGTATTTTGGCTGGCCCCAAATGCCATTAACATATTTTCTCCAAATAAAAGAACTACAACTGTTAATATGATTGAAATAAGCACTAAAGCAGTTGTGCAGTTTCCCAGTATTTTTTCAGCAGTATCTTTATCACCTTTTCCCATCATAATCGAAGATCGTGGTGCACCGCCCATGCTAACTAGTGCAGCAAATGCTGAAATGACCATAATGATTGGCATGGTAACGCCTACTCCAGTTAACGCAGTAGCACCTACATCAGGAATATGTCCAATATACATTCTATCCACCAGATTGTACAGAAGGTTGATAATCTGCGCTGTAATTGCAGGAACAGCCATACTAAAAAGTAACTTTTTTATACTCTTAGTT
>Ga0213829_1002096_pt1 | contig 13405 bp, 10 predicted proteins | sample MC6MC0896MG_FD_180665 | JGI IMG/M metagenome (GOLD analysis project Ga0213829, IMG submission 180665) | Enriched soil aggregate microbial communities from Iowa State University, Ames, United States - MC6-MC0896-MG | ecosystem: Environmental > Terrestrial > Soil > Unclassified | place: USA: Iowa...
GTCGGGTCACAAGGTGTTAAAACAATAGACGATATCTAAGCATGTAGTATTCTCGAGCGTAATGCTGGCGGACGCGGGTTCAACTCCCGCCATCTCCACCAAAATACTTTAAATAAATCAGCCACTTACCATGAGTGGCTTTTTTATTGACAGAATTTTGACAGGCTCTAGTTTGTCTTGAGTTTTAATTTCTAGTTTGTTCTTTGATTTACTAAAACTCATTTGCTAAGCAGGTTTGATTGATTAATTTATCCCAGATGATTTAATTAAATTTTAATAATTTGATTTAATAGAAATAATGTAAAAGATTAAAGCTAGACTAATCGAATTAGCCTAGCTTTTTATTTTAGTTTTTTAAACTTATAGCAACTGATTTAAAAGACTCTAATGCAGCTTCTAAATGCTCAATAATTTCTTGCTGAAGCACATCTGGTGAGGGTAAATCATCAAGATTGTCTAAGCTATTATCTTTTAACCAGAAGATATCTAGACTAGTTTTGTCACGAGCAATAATTTCATCATAGCTGAAATATTTAAAACGTTCAGTCTCCTGACGTTCAAAGCGATTTTCTGGGTTATAACACAGAATAAAATCATCCAGATCAGATTTACGTAATTGACGAGTTTTGAGCGTAAATCGTTGATTGGTTCTAAGATCATAGAACCAAATACCTTTGGTCTGAATTTTTTCAGATTTAGGCTTGTTATCGAAGAAAATGACGTTTGCTTTTACACCATTTGCATAAAATATACCTGTTGGTAACCGTAAAATAGTATGTACATCACATCCAGCAAGTAGTTTTTTACGGACACGTTCACCCACACCACCTTCGAATAACACATTATCTGGTAAGACTACGGCAGCTTTACCATCTTTTTTCAACATACTCACAATATGCTGAAGAAAGTTGAGTTGCTTATTTGATGTAGTTACCCAGAAGTCTGAGCGTTCATAGGTTAAAGATTCTTTGTCTTCTTCACCTTCCTCATTGGTAACTGTCATACTGCTTTTCTTACCAAAAGGAGGGTTTGCTAGGACATAGTCTGCTTTTATTTTTGGTTCACTAATTAAAGCATCGGCACGCGCAATAGATGGTTCATCTGTTAGATGACCAACATTGTGTAAGAATAAGTTCATGAGACATAAACGACGTGTACTAGGAACTATCTCATTTCCAAAAAATGTTTTTTCTTGAAGAAATTTAGCTTGTTTATTATCTAGATTTTGAGCCAATAAATATTTATGTGCCCCTAGGAAAAAACCACCTGTACCACATGCGGGATCGGCAATTGTTTTCATAGGTTGTGGACGAATACATTCTACGATTGCATCGATGACAGGACGAGGAGTGAAGTACTGTCCAGCACCACTTTTTGTGTCTTCTGCATTTTTTTGTAAAAGGCCTTCGTACATGTCACCTTTTACGTCAGCACCAATACCACTCCATGTATCTTCATTGATAAGCTGGACTAAACGATGTAATTTAGCTGGATCTTGTATTTTATTCTGTGCTTTAAAGAAAATAGCACCCAACATGCCTGACATTGTACCAAGCTTATTGAGTACTTTAAGGTAGTGATCTTCTAGCTCAGCACCTTTTAGGCTAATGAGGCTTTCCCAATCATAACCAGCAGGAATACCAATATCGACTGACTCAAATGGATTCAATGTTTTTTGCTCATGAGCCATTTTTAAGAATAGTAGGAATGTCAGCTGTTCTAAATAATCACCATAGCCAACACCATCATCACGTAAGGTATGGCAAAAGTTCCAAATTTTGGAGATGAGAGTTGTTGCGTTCATTACAAAGCTTAATCAATAAAATCTGGAGGTATTAAATCACAAATCCAAGGAAGATCTTTTAAAACTTTTAACTGTGTAATGTAATATTTGACATACGGATAGCTTTCACAAACTACATGACTGATGTCATCACGGATTGATTGTTTTAGATCATTAATTATGTCATTGGTTGCATCATTTGGAAGAGATGTATATTTTTCGACTATATCAATTTTTTGGAAAATTTCTTGCCAACGTTGGACACGTTTTGAAGGTTTATTACGATTGTTTAAACCTAATAAATTAATAGTGTAATTTGCTCTGATAAAGACAGAGTCAGCTTTGAATTGCCCAATAATTGTACTAATGCCAGCATCAAGTAAATTATCGACATTTGATTTTAATAGCTCTTGATTACTACTTATTAAAACTATGTCATTTGCTTTGATTTCTTGAAGACTAATTGGTTGTTTATCTAATAGGTTTGGTTCGTTTAGATTTATTTCAACGGCGCATGGAGATGCATGACCAGAGCTTAGATAGGTTAATAATTTTGTATCATTGGAGTTAATTGGATCTAACAGTAAAGGTTTTTCCAAAGATAAGTCGGATGAATGATTTAATGCTCTATTATTTTCATTTTCTAAGGGAAAATCATTTTTTTTACCGTAACTGCTCGATGCTTCAGAATTAGCTCTATTACAGTGTTGGCAAGCTAAACGATAATTATTTATGTCAAATGCTAACCACCAATATCCTCGTAAAGGCATTCCACTCTTAGGGTGCCCAGCAGGGTACATCAACGGAGCATAATTCTGAGTAATTCCTTTTTTCGGTCTAAAATGTTCTACATCGTATTCTGCTTGATCACATTCTCCGTCACAGAACCAACATTTATTATGATTGAGTGTTTCTAACCAAGGTTTAACACGAGACCAAGATCTATTACCCTCATCTAAAGTTTTTTTCCAAAGATTTCTTCTATCCTTTAAACTTTTGTCTTTAAAGTCCTCATCTTTTAATTTTTTGAATTTATTTTGTGATTGATCTAATACGTATTCAATGATCGAATCTATATCACAATCCATTAAAGTCTGAGTAGATTGTTGTAATATTTCTAAAATTTCTGTGTCTGTATACGGGTGGAAATTAATATAACGCATATTATTTAATCAAAGACTTTATTAATGATAAAAGAGCTTTTTGCTTAGTTTCATTTGTAACTACTGGTGCTTCTACAAGGTGAGCTTCTTTTTGGTCGTAACTATTACCTTGAATTAAATCGAATCTTGCACGCATATATTCTTGAAACAGTTTGTCATTTGCATGGAAATTGAAATCTAAATTTGCAATATTAGCTCTAAGCTCTTGAATTTTTAGTTTATCCTGATCCGTTTGATTTAGCTTAGAAGATAGGAAATTTAATTCAAGTAGTATAGCATTTGTTTCTTTATCTAAAGAACTACCTAGTCCAAACATATCACTGGTGATGATTCCGGCATATCCCATACCTTTCGGATCTAAATCAGGCTCAGTTGCATAAATCTGCTTATCTTCATCACGATGCAAAATTTGAATTTGCTCTTTTTGAAGCTCTGCAATTGCTATAGGGTTATGAGTAGTTAATACAATATGACTGTTTGTTCTTAATCCATTGCTTTCATTTTTCATGAAATCCTGTAAATATTTTAAATATTCAACCGACCATTTAGGATTTAGATGTGTATCTGGTTCATCAAGTAAATAAAGACTTTCTTCTTCATTTGTAAAACGTAGTAAGCCTAATACTGTTAATAGTTGTTGTTCACCCTCACTCAACTCATTAAACGTAACAGTGTCATTGTTCTTTTTTAACTTAACTCGTATATGTACAGCTTCAATTAATTCAGAAATATAAGTACTTTCTAAATCACGAAATAGGATTCGGGGTTCTTTATGCTCTATCAGCCTTTGAAAAGATGCCATATCTTTAAGAAAGAGATATTGATATTCACGAGTTTTTTTATTCCATAGACTGCTTTTTGATTTTCTTTTGAATTTAATAGGTGCTAATGAAAGATTGTAAAGTTCACTTAGAAACTCTTTAACGACTCCCTTTGCATCCCAAAGTCTCGAATCACCATCATCATTTTTATTTGTCCAAGAGGGTTGGCGGAGTTCAAATAAAATTGATTCAATCCCAGATTCAGCATCAATACCTAACTGATTTTCTAAAAATGATTTAATAGTTTCATCTTGTTTGAACAAAAAGGCTAAAAGTACAAATTGACTGTGAATTGGAAGGGCATAGAACATGCGCTTAAAACCGACTACTTCAGAAGTTTTAGCGCCTCTTAATTTTTTGTCATACTTCTCAATGTAAGGTATAAAAATATTATGCATTCTGGTACTTAAACCAGAATAATAACTAAAGACAAATCTTGGTAAAAATTCGCTATCGTCAGCTGTAAATTTAGTAAAAGAGACAATGATAGGCCTAGGTGATTCCGTACTCTTTTCTTCAACTTTAACGTTGAGATGATTATCTTCTTGAAAGAAATCAGACTGTTTTAGCTCGACTAAATTTACAGATGATTTCTTTTTATCTAATGGCTCTAGAATTGGTTGAAAAGGGATATATGAAAAAATAAATTTATCTTTTTCTAAATCTGGATCAGCTTGAATAGTGACATATTTTTTGTTGATGCCCGATCCAATTTCATATTTAAGCTCATAAGCAAAAGCAGGTATTTTATCTTTAGATGGTTGGATTAAGTCTCGAAATATAATAGCAAGCGCTTCTAATACATTAGATTTTCCTGTTCCATTCCAGCCAATAACGACAGTGATTGATTGATGTTCATCAAAGTCTATACAGACGTTTTTTAAATTTTTAAATTGATGGGTGGGGCTATTCTTAGCACTGCCGATCTTTAAGTAATCAAGACGCATCAGTTTTGTCCTTAAGTTTAATCAGATCCTGTTCCTTTTTATTTAGTTGATCTGGTCTTACCATTATTTTATCGTCTAGGCTCAGTGTGCGAAGCTCTTCGTAAAATTGCTCAATATCTTCAATACTGCTTTGTGCAGTTAGCCCGAAAGCAGTTGCTAATTCTTGTCCTGAAATCCAATCTGACTGATTTTTTAGAACATCGAGGATAGTCTTAGACATACTAACTTCCTTTTTAACTTTTGGGGTTGAGCTTTTTTTTGTGTTAGCTTTTTTCGCTAAAACTTCAGCTTCTTTTTGCTGCTGAATGCGTTCTAACAAGATTTGAGCAGGTTCATCATTTGGATTTTGATAGACTAAACTGCCATTGAATGCATCTTTCAGAACATTAAGTTTTTGATCTGATGCTTGCTTAAGGGTTATCGCTAATGAATCAAATTGATTAGAAATATTTTCTAACTTTAAAGATATTAAATTCGTTAGATATAATTGCTCGGTTAATGGTGGTAAAGCAATTGGGGTTTGTTTTATATCTTCACCAGAAACACCAGTTTGACCAGAAGTAGTTTTGGCTCTAGATTTTACATAATCTCTTGAGTGACCAATATTTGCAGCTAGCTCAATCCAATTTGATAATATTTCATCTAAAATAGGCTGAGCTCTGATTAATTTGTCTGGATGTAGCATTGGCTCATCAAGACCTCTTACCACCCCAAACACACCTAATAAATCAATACTACCGTTATAACGAGTTATTAAAATATCATTATTTTTAATAATGAAATTTTTAACACTTTCGTATGGTAAATCAATATGTCGGCATTCATCTAAGTGAACTTTCATTGCTCTGACTGCATTGATTCTTAAAATAGGATACCCTTTTTGTTCAATATTGGGTTTTGGTGACATCCCATTTCTAATTGGGTAAGCAAGCTGATCTAAGCTAGCCCATATCCAATTTTTAGGAAGCTTCGGTAAATTAATAGAATCATAAGGTTGAACAGGCTCAGGGTATTTTTCCTGCCAATTTTTAGGAGGATTTTTCCCTTTCTCTGTAAACTCTTTTAATTTTTCTTGTTCCCAACGTTCACGGCGTTCTTTTAAAATACGTGCTAATAGTTGTTCACCAATTTCAGAAACTTCGGTTTGATTTTCACGCCATTCTTTACTGAGCTCACCTTCAACAGCTGACTTTAATAGCGACTGACGATAAAGCTCTAATTTCTTCTGAGCTGTTTCAAGCTCTTCAATGCCATCATCTAGTTCGCTAAATAATTCATCGATTTTGTCATTGATGAGACTAATTTGTTTTTTTGGTGGAAGAATAAAAGGTATAGAATTCGCAAGGACAGTAGTTGATATACTTGCTTGATTCACATGATTTGTACAAATGAATTTTAAATAGCCATTATTTTGTAAATAATTGATGTAATAAACATAAAATTTAGGTGATTGGATCTCATCATTGAGTCTGATTCTAGTCATGTGGTTGGAAAATGCGAAACCTTCTTCATTTCTCGAGATGAGTGCTGTTTTACCAACCCATACAGGGGAGTTCGTATTATTAAATAATATATCGTTACCTTTAACGGTTTTTCCATTGTCATCTGTGACATACTTAATAACTGATAGATCAATTTTTCCATTGCTATCAATATTCATTGGACGTAAATGTGGAATACCATTGGAGTCGTTGCTGTGTTTTCCACTAGCAAATCCTGGGGCTATATCACTGATAATGTCAGATAGTTTAACGACACTCCAATTTTGGGGAATAGCTTCCAAGTTTATTGGGAAGTTTTCTAAAAACTCTTTAAAATCGGTCATGCCACTAACTCTTCATTCAACTCTTTCATTAATGGCATAAGTTTCTCTCGACCAAAAACTTCTGCCGCTTTAAATGCCCCGCCATGACTTGCCAATGAACCTAACTTAAAATCATTCGGAGTCAGTTGGCAGCTATTTGCAATATGATCTTTCATTAAACGAAGCCATGTCATTTGCTCCTCATTAAAAGCAGTCGCATTATTAGCATTATGCCTAAACACCCATTTTTGAAAGCGTTTATCTACTTCCTCACTAAAAGGGGAGAGTTCTGTGTCAAAACCTGTTGCAAAGCGTATTAGAGATAATAAGTCTGTTAATTTGCGTTGAGTATTAACACCTTTTATCTGACTACCTTTTACCCGTTGATAGGCAGACCAAAGTTGTTCTGTTGTCAATAGCAAAGGGGGGCGGCTGAGTTTATCATGAAGTTCATGGATCATCGCCAATGTCAGCTCACGACGCTGGTAGGGTTGATCATAAAAGAAACTTAAAGCTTCAATTTCTTCACGGTTCTCTTTCAAGTAGTTTTCAAACCGTTCAATATCCTCTTTGGCTTTTTGCTCAACATTTTCAGAGAAGCCTCGGTTAATTATTTTATCCAAATTCACCGTATCAATAACCTGTTCTGCATCTTTTTTATCAGTCAGGAGTGAGCGAATTTCGGGCTCATCAAAAACTCTATAGGCTTGTTCTAATAGCTCAGCCATTTTTTCTAAATACTGTTGTTTTGAGATGGAGTCTTCATCCAGAACATTACCTTTTAAAGCTTCATCTAAGATGAGAGCTTGATTAATTGTATCGGGATCAACGGCATTGAGAATGGTTTCTGTAATCTGCTTTAAGCTTCTACCCTTGGTCAATTCAGTAATTTTAGATTGAGTCTCTGCATCTAAGTTTTTGTTTAGTCGAATTAAGCGATTTGCCAGACTTAAAGCAGTATCTTCATCAACGTCACCGAGAATGATACCATCCATAAGTTGTTTTAACGTCGTTGAGGGTTTTCGTTCCAGTTGACGACTTTCCGTTTTTTTTGACTTCTCAACACCTACAGCATCAATAATGACGAAGCGAGTTTTTGCACCTGATGCACTTTGAGAGACTTTTTGTAGTCCATCTTTATCTAAGCTACGAACTCCGCGACCTTTCATTTGCTCATAATAACCCTTGGAGCGTACATCTCGCATGAAGAGTAAAACTTCTAACGGTTTTACATCTGTGCCAGTCGCAATCATATCGACTGTTACTGCGATACGAGGGTTATATTCGTTCCGAAAATCACTTAAAACACCATCTGGATCTTTGGCACTGTAGGTAACTTTTTCACAAAACTCATTACCTTTACCATATTCTTCACGAACAATATTGATTATGTCATCTGCATGGCTATCTGATTTCGCAAATATTAATGTTTTTGGAACTTCTTCCCGATTAGGAAAAATTTCTTGGCTTATTGCGCGTTTCATTTCCCGAATGATATTGCGAATTTGACTTGGATTAACAACCTCCCTGTCTAAATCCTTATGGGTATAGACAATATCTTCTTCTGCTTCAACGAATCGTTTAGCACGAGTTTGGCGGTTACGACGGTCAATCCACTGCTTAGCACGAATCTTTTTACCCTTCTTTGTAATCTCAGTTTCAATCTCATAGATGTCATACCCAACATTAACACCATCAACCACTGACTGTTCATAACTATATTCTGCGACAATATTTTCGTTAAAAAAGCCATAAGTTCTGTTATCAGGAGTCGCTGTTAAGCCAATAAGAAATGCATCAAAGTAGTCAAGTACTTGTTTCCATAAGTTATAGATGCTGCGATGGCATTCATCAATAATAATAAAATCAAAAGATTCAATGGGCACATTAGGGTTATATTGAATATGTCTTTTAGATAGTCGTGTACTTTCTTCTAAAGTAGTAACTTCATTTAGATTAATATCTTCATCTTGCTCATCTAATTTCTCGCCAGATAAAATGGAATACATTCGTTGAATGGTAGAAATGCATACATCGGCTTTGGTATCTAACGTGGATGACATTAATCTTTGAACATTATAGAGTTCAGTGAATTTACGTTTGTCATCGGATGGGGTAAATGCCATAAATTCTTGATGAGCTTGTTTACCTAAGTTCCGTGTATCAACTAAAAACAAAATCCGTTTTGCTTTAGCGAATTTCAATAGACGATATACAGATGAAATGGCAGTAAATGTTTTTCCTGCGCCAGTTGCCATATGAACTAGAGATCGCGGTTTTTGGAATGCTAAAGATTTTTCTAATCCAGTAATAGCATTAATCTGACAGTCACGAAGATTATCAATAGCTAATGGTGGCATCTCTAGTAAGTTTTGTCTTAAGTTTTTATTTTTTTTATACAGCTCATGTAAATATTCAGGCTTATAAAAATGAAATAGTTCACGAGATCGAGCTTCAGGATCTCGTTTGTCAGTGAATCGAATAATTTTCGATGTAGCTTGGAATAGAAATGGAAGGGTATCGCATGTCTGTTTGGCTTTAAAGCCAGAAGTAGCGTATCGATCAGTTTGGCGCTCGTGAGCAGTAATATTTTCTCCTTCTTCATCACGTTTAGCTTCAAGTATACCGATAGGTATACGGTTCACGAAAAGAATATAGTCCGCTGGTCCAGTCTTTGTTTGAAATTCACGAACAGCGATACCAAATCCTGCGCTAGGATTATAATTTTTCTTATCGACAACAACCCATCCAGCATCTTCTAGTTTTTTATCAATAACTATACGTGCTTTATCTTCAGGCTTCATGATACTGTTATTTCTAAACTTCTATATTTAGGAAAAGTATACTCATAATTATTAAATAGTTAAACTTGTAATTTAGAGTTACTAAAGATTGCCTTTGATTTAATTTTATTAATTAATTAAAACTCTCCATATTATTAAATTAATCTTTATTCGACTTTAACATAGCTCTTACTTCATTTATTGAAAATGCAGGTTTACGTTGATGAATGATAAAATGGCAATTAGGGCAGACAGGAGCCATATCTTTTATTGGGTCAACAATATATTTTGTACCAATAGAGCTAATCTCAACTAAGTGATGGACATGAATACAATTTTTACCAACGGAACCATAAGTTTTTTCAAAATCAAAATGGCATACAACACATTGGTAACCATAAAATTCTAAGCATTTTTTTCTTGCTTCTTTATTACGCTCATAAGCATTAACTACAATTTTTTTAACTGCGCCTTCGGTTAAATTAAAGTTATCTTCTTCATATTCTTCAGCAAAAATAAAAGGGCTTTCTTTTAATTTCCAAATACTTCGTCCAGCTATATCTGGTTTTTCAATAATACCTTCACCAGCTAATTCTTGGCGTGCCCAACGAATTTCATTCTCGTATAACGCTCGCCCATGACGCTTCATAGCCATTTCTTTATTTGTGAGTTGCCATAAACTAGCGAATTCAGTGTATACATCTTTAACTTTCATAGGTCCTTTACTAGAAAGTAAATCAACCAACTGAGTTTTTATGACGTTACGATGTGGTATAGACATTTCACTCTCAATAAATCTATTTTTGAAATTTGATAGAGATTAATAGTCTATGAATATTAAAGATATTTTTAATTGATAGGTAGTGTTGGTTGTTGGTACTAAATTATACTTTTACTTTATTTAATACTTCGATTATCTCTAGGTATTCGTGTATACCGAAGTTTAATTTTGTATGGGTTTAAAGTAGAAATCATTGCAACACAAGTTAAAATAGAAATTCTAAGCACCCATAAGTTTTGGGGGGTTATTGAAAGTATGTGGGAGACATACTCCGAAATTAGGGGAAATTTCAAAATATGATTACTCCGCTGGGGAGCGGTTTAAGAAAAGGGTAATCATTCATTTTTAAATAATTTATAAGATTTGGTTTGATCAAATGAACAACTTAATAACGAGATTTTTAAGTAATCTGGGGCAGTGGCATGAAACAGCACTCACAACGACTAAAGCCGTTATTGCTATAGGTGTACTATGCTTAGTCGCATATTTAGTGACGATTAGCTATATCCCGTCGGAAATTAGCTTTGGTGATACGCTCATTTTTTTACTAATTTTTGTAGCATGTTCTATTATTTATGCGGGGCTAAGCACAATATTGTTTTTCTTTGGTATTTCCTTAGTTCCAGTGACATATATCATCTTTAGTGTGGTTGATAAGTATTTACCACCTCATATCAGAATTGGACAAAAACTGCCATTTCCAAAGATTAGCATTACCACATTGGCTGCATCCCTTTATCTGGTATATGTTATTCATAGTTTGTTTTTACTGCATTGGAAAATCAATCTTTACATAGGTATTACCGTATTTTTTATTGCCTTTACTTATTATCCTTTTTATATCAACCGACAGAAGATTAAAGAAATTCGTATAAAGTTTGAGAATTTGAAAGATATTATTGATGACCCAGAAGCAAGTGATCATCTTAAAACATTTGCGATAAAGAAATTCAAAAGATTAGAAACGCATATTAATGATAGCTTACAAGTCGCCATTATTTTGATCTTGATACCGCTTGTTCCCATGTTTTTTATTGAAGAGGTTGGTAACACGTTTCTAAACTATGCCATGCAAAAAACTGGTGTGAGAGTAGAAAAAGCGACTTTATACATCAAAGAACCATATGCAGATTTAATTGAATTACCAAAATCAACCACTAAAGAACTGAACCAGTATAAAACCTTTATTTTTAAAGATGTTAAAGTATTATTTCAAGGCATTGGTAAAAGTACTTTAGTATCTTATAAGGTGAAGGATATTGAAAAGCAGTTAGTGATTCCTAATGAATATATTACTGTAGAGCGTACTCATAAGGCCGATAAGTAAAGTTATATGTTATTCACTATTAACAGTTAACTTTGCTCCAAGGTTCTGTGCAACAAATGAATCTTAAGTTTTACACCGACTTAGAGTAGAACTCCATTACAGCTACTCTTACTTTAACTTTAGAAGGGTAACCATCCCACCAAAATTCTTAATAAAAAGCCCCTTATGATAAGTGGCTTTTTTTGACTCATTATTTACGGCAATTATCTTAGCCGAGTTCATATTTACCACTAGACTCATTTCATCAATATCAAATTACTTTAAATTGATACACTGTAATTGGCTTAAGTAGTCTTTGTCTGAACTGAGTCTTTTAAGGTAGATTGGCTGATAAGATAAGGCTCGCTTGGTACTGTCTTGGATACTAGGTGGAGCTTTCTTTAAATCAATAAGCGTTGAGTATTTTTGAATAAATTTATTCATAATACAAAGTCCATCTACTGCTTCTAATGTAATTTTTTTATTGGCTATAATATCATTTTCGAAACTATCTTTATCTGTTTCATAATTCCCTATGAGTGAATCTACTTTACGAACTGTATAGATAAGAAGTTCATTACTCATCTCAGATTTAGTATTAATGGTGTTATATGCTGTTATATATAATCGTCTCGATTGGGCTATATCATCTGCAACAGCAAGAGTTCTTGATGCAAGTGCATTGCTAATTTCAGCTTCTCGTTCTTTCTGACTTGTATTATCTGCATGACTATAACCCATCAATGCAACACTAAATAATAATATAGCTAAACGTTTCATAAGTTTTACTGCTTTGCTTTCTTTTATCAGGATGCTCGACTCATACAATCAATAAAAACGTAAATGTATCAATTTTGAGTTAAGGCATTTTTAAAAAAGCCCTGAATAATCAGGGCTTCTTCTAGTTTACTTTAATTTTTTACATTCAATATCATTTAACGGTGAATCAGCTTTCATTATGATTTTTTCAATTTTCGGTTGAAGTACCAAAGCCTCCTTAGATAGTTCTTTAGCTTCAGCAGAAACTTTGCTCCCGTTTTTTTCTTTCAGTTTTATATATTTTTCGATGTATTTATTACTTACACATAATGAATCTAAAGCATCAATTGACATCTTACTTTTTTTGCCCGTAGCCATTAAATCTAGATCATCATTAAGTTTTAAATTTAAAGAATCGTATGTTGTATTTACTGCATGCATTAAAAAAGTGGCATAACTTAGCAATTGATCATTAGTTTCAGTTACCTTGTTAGCTTCATTGTATGCTGCTTTATATAAGAACTTTGTGTAATAAAGCTGATTAAACTGAGCATAGAGCGATGCTTCGCTTGCTTGGGTTACATCAGCTTCAGTAATTACATCCTTCTTAGGCGTGTTTGCTTGGCTACACGCTACTGTCAAAAGAGACATTAAAATAATACAAAGTTTAGACTTCACAATTAATCACCCATTTTTCTCATTTCAGACAACGGTCGTACATAACCATATTCAGCAACAGCAAGATTATAAGCCTGCCTATTCCATTTTTTTCGATTACCGAAGACTACTTCATACATTACTTGATCTATGTAGAAAGGACCTCTATTGAGTTTGACTGCTTCAGCAAGTCCTACATATCTGGCCTTATCAAATAAACCCATACCAGTAGGAGCAAGTTTTACAATTTCTGGTATATCTTTATAGTTAGCAGCAGCTCTGATTTCAAACACATCTTTAGCAAGCTCAAATAGGGCTTTACCTGCTCGACTTGTTGAGACATCTGTTATGTAAGATGCAAAGCGTAGGTACATCAGTGTATGAAAATATTCTGTATAAATTAAACCAGGTGTAGCTTTTTCAATTTCACGTAAATCGAACTGCAAACCAAAATGTAAAGCCATGTCATATTCAAAGGGTTGCCTTTCTTTAACATGGTCCCAATGGGCTTGTTTCATTCCAAATGTGTAAGGAACTATTTTTTTTACAGGTACTAAGTTTTGCCAACCTTCACAAGCTGTCAGATAACCTTCATCTTTTG
>Ga0213829_1002103_pt1 | contig 13382 bp, 17 predicted proteins | sample MC6MC0896MG_FD_180665 | JGI IMG/M metagenome (GOLD analysis project Ga0213829, IMG submission 180665) | Enriched soil aggregate microbial communities from Iowa State University, Ames, United States - MC6-MC0896-MG | ecosystem: Environmental > Terrestrial > Soil > Unclassified | place: USA: Iowa...
AGCCCAACGTATTTTCCCACAGCGTCTACCTCGCGGTTAGCAATGCCTCGGCGTGCACAAACGATCGTCCGTTGAGCAGCCCTCAACAAACATACCCAATGGACTATTTAGAATACCCGGAGGTCAGTATTTCGTTCGAACCGGCCCCTGTCAATGATCCTTCGAGCGCTAGGGCAATATAGGTTGACCAGTGGTAAGCCGGATTGGAGACAGAGCGTCTGCATCCGTGAAGAAGAGATCACTCAAGATGCTTTTTGGGGGCAGAGAGAGGCATGTGTATACGATGAACGTGAGGACGATGACTCGCCTGGGCTTACCTACCGTTAGCCTAGATTTTGTGATGCTCATCACATTTTAGAATCAAATCAGAAAGGCTGCTCTGTCATTTTTTTTTGCGGGACGGAGTTCTATATTTGAGGCCTAAAGAAAAGCGGGATCTCCGTCCCACCGCCTTTCTCGGATCGAATTGTAGTGGTCAACTAATCCCGGACACTGCGTTAAGTTTTTCCTCGGCCACAGCGGGCGCCAGCCCGCTGTTAAATTGATGTGGCCGTTGCCAGTTGTAGCGCTGCATCAAAAACCGGCCGATATCCTGCTGTGCTAACGAAGCGCTCATGTAGCCCACGGCCGGTATCCATTCCGTTTTCAGGCTGCGAAACAACCGTTCCATCGGTGCATTGTCGTGGCAGTTTCCCCGTCGACTCATGCTCTGTTTGAAGCGATAGCGCCACAGTCGCTGACGGAAGCCTCGGCTGCCGTACTGGCTTCCTTGGTCGCTGTGAAACAGAACGTTCTGAGGCCGACCACGCCGCTCATAGGCCATATCCAAAGCCTTGATAACCAGGTCAGCGTCAGGCTTCGATGAAAACGCCCAGCCCACCACGCGACGGGCGAACAGATCGATCACAGCCGCCAAATAGTGCCAGCGACCTTGAGCCCAGACATACGTGATGTCACCGCACCAGACCTCATTCGGCGCCGACACGGTGAACTCTCGATCCAACACGTTCGGGATACACGGATGCACGCCATGGTGCTCCGCGAGATGTCCGCACTGAGTAAGCGATTGGGCTACTTGGTCGAGGCTGATGATTTCTATCGCAAGCTTCGAAACCTAAATGGCGTGTTTCGCAGCGTGCACAGCGAAACCAAGCAGCGCTGAGACCTAGGGTGAAGGGAGAAAGGACTCCCCCGCCACTTCACGCTGCGTCAGGGTCATTGATTCGCTCCAGCCTACCCTTGATCACGACCACCAGGTCGACGCAACCTCTGGCCCTAGTCGCGCTAGAATCGTGGATCGATCCTCCGGTGGCAGAGCGTACGCCGGGGGATGCCAACTGCTTTGAACATCACAGGGTGAACAAATGGAATCGGACAACTCGATGGTTGGATCAGTCGAAGCAGGCATCAGGGAGATCATAGATCGGCTGGAGAACGCCGAAGGCGATCACGAGTTGCGTAGCCTGCTGCAAACCGCTGGAAAGGATGATTTCGCCCTGATCGGTGAGCTCGTTCAGACGTATTGCGTTGCGGATGCTCTGTGTCGCGGGGTGAGTGCCATGCTTCAAGAGCATCGGCTGGGCACCCCAAGCCCTACCGCGTATTCGCTCAACGATACTGATGTGCTGCGACACCTCAAAACAGAGGCCGAGCTTACAGGGGCCGCAGTCAACAAGGCTGGCATCATCTCAGCGGTTGAAACCATCGAACTGCACAGGGTGTTCCGACATACCTTTTCTCATTGGGTCGTCCAACGGTACGTGGATGGGCGCCACTTTGTGGCACTCTCAAAGAGCGCACGGGATGCAAAGAAGCGCGACGATATCGCTCTGCAGTACGGCGAGGCAAAGCTGATGGTGTTCCCTATCGATGATCTCAAGAGCGAGCTGGCCAAGATCAAGCACCAGTGCAAATTTTTAACGGAAGTTCACGCATACCTTGAAGGCACTTCAGCCACTTCCGCATGAACCTATGCTCGGTGAGGCTGAGTGACCTGGTTGCCCCGACACCTCTGGACAGGGTCATCCCTTGGAGCTAGTCAGAGGTCGGACAGGAGTGCCTCATATCGCCCTGGCACTCATGACGTGGCTCCCCTGGCAATTTGGTTGGACGTCAAACAATGTCTCACCAGCCCTTCATTTTGCCTCAGCCGAGGTGTGGAGCAGTTTTGACTAGCAGCATGAAGGACTTCACCAATGCCTATTGATCTTTTTGCTCACCAAATCGATGTCGATGCTCAGCATCCCATCTTCAAGATGATGAACGAAGCCCCCTATGCGCCCGAGCGCAATGTCTTGACTCAATGGGCTGAGGGCTTCGAAGACCGTGACGGTAAGTTTGTGACGGAACTGCAAACAACCTTCGAGTCGTCATTCTGGGAGCTTTACCTGTTTGCCGCGCTCAAGGAATTGGGCTTACCGATCGACCTTAGTCATCATGCGCCCGACTTTGTGGTGGAGGGGGAAGTGCCCTTCTGCCTGGAAGCGACGGTTGCAAAACCGCCGGCTGGCGGAGAGCCTGCATATGGCTTCCCTATTGGCTTGCCGCCTAGGGACTTCACCGATTTCAACATCGAATCGACCCTGCGTATCTGCAACAGCTTCGATGCCAAGGTCAAAAAATATCGAAAAAGCTACCTCAACCATGCCCACGTTGAAGGCAAACCCTTCGTCATTGGCATCGCGTCGTTCGACAGACCGCACTCCCATTTCGCATCCGGACGTCCGATCCTTGCAGCGCTGTATGGGCTTTACCACGACGAGGCGGCGACCAAACCGGGCGATACCCACGTCGCGTCATACAACGTCACTGCAGCCCCCAAAAATGCCAACACCAACATCGAGGTCGGACTGTTTTGCGACGATTCATACGCGGAGGTATCAGCGGTTGTATATAGCTGCCTCGCCACCTGGGGGAAGCTGAGAGCACTGGCTGATAATCCTGAAGCACCTTCCGTGTACACCACCTTGCACCCTAATTCTGGGAGCCTGATTCCAGTGGTGCGGACTACCCCGAAACGAGACTACACAGAGCACCTCATGGACGGACTGATGGTGCTCCACAATCCGTTTGCTAGCCACCCCCTGCCCCATGGACTGCTCAGCCACCCTCGACTGTGCGAAGTAAGGGTTGCTGATGATGGAGAGCTCATCATGGATACCCCAGATGACTTTCTGCTCTTGAGGATGTTGCAAAGCATCAAGCTCACCTGAGGGCTGACCAGCCACATACGGCTGGTCGCTTCGAGTGCCTGCCCTTCAGATCCACGGTATCCTGCCAGACCAGATGAAGCGGGCTTCGATCCGCTGTTGTTAAAGGCAATCCAGATGTCCGTCAAATTCATTCTCTTCGACGCCTTCGGCACCTTGCTTCGAATTCCGCAGGGCAGGCACCCCTATCGCATGATTTTGAAAGAAGGCATCCGACAAGGGCGTCGACCTCAACCGAACGATCTACGCCAGGTCATGACCCGCAGCCTGAGCCTGGAGGAAGCGGCTGAGCTTTTCGGAATCATCATCCGCCCCGATCTGATGGCCGAAATCCAAGGTGCACTGGACGCTGATCTAAGTAGTATCGAGCCGTTTGATGATGCGTTGCGGGCAGTGGAAATGCTGCAGGCCGAAGGTATCAAGGTCGCCGTTGCCTCCAATCTCGCTGCACCCTATGGAGAGCCTGTACGGCGGCTGTATCCAGCGCTTGATGGCTACGGCTTCAGCTACGCACTCGGCGCGATGAAACCTGACCCCTTCATGTACAGGGCGAGCTGTGAGCTCCTCGGTGCTGATACCAGCGAGTATTTCAGCGGCAACCAGGTGATGATGATTGGTGACTCGATCCAGCGCGATTGCTACGCGCCTCGCGAGTTCGGTATCCAAGGCTTCTTCTTGAATCGCAGAGGTGGTGAGGGCTTCAAGAGCCTTACCGATTTCGCCGACCATGTATTGGATCAAGTCGATCCGAAGGGACAGGCTCACACAGGCTGCGTGAGCTAGATGCACGCCCTGGAGAACGACCGTCTACGAAGGCTGATGGGTGTGATGTACGTTGCCGTTTCTCGCGGCGTCTATGTCCATGAGCGCCCTGCCCTACGCTCGCGTTACACGTAAGGCGCTACATCCCGCCAAGAACACCTTCATCATGCTGATGTGAATGCCAACAAACGCGCTCAGATAATCCGCCAGTTGCGGTGTCTCGTAGCATGCAGCGGCGTACAAAACCGGCCACATGGCAATCGCAAACAGGGCCTGGTTGGTAGGAGGAGTGGCAAACGCTTGGCTAAAAATGCGACGCAGTCGATTCATTGAAGCTCCTAGTGGCAATAGTCGACTCAGCTGAAAGTGGGGCTGAGCTGAGTCAGCTTCTACTTCACGCCTCGACGTCGCAAGCCAAAACCAAGGGTCGTTTTCTCGAATCCGATCAGAACGCTGCCGGACGCGCAGGCGAGAATCCTTGGCTGTTTTCACTATACGCAGCCAGGCCCTACACGCCTCAGATCCCCGATCTTAGGAGGCTGTAAGCGGCTCGACACAAATACTGGCAGATCGTTACCATAGAGGTTCGCCCTCAGGGCTCACCGCTTACGAAAGGATGTCGAGTTGGAACGTGAAGAGCTAAAAGAGTTGATCCGGGAAACCCTAGAGATTCCCGAATGGCAGCCTGGCGCACCCGAGATGGACGAAGTGCTGCGCCTGATGCGGGAGAGAAAGCCCAAGACCCGAAAAGACTTGGCGGAGATCGTCCAAGCCGCGTCTGAATGGCGCAAAAGCTGGTCGCTCGAAGGTATCGACAATTCCGAACTGAACGCACTACTGCTGATGGCCGCGCAGCCACCGAAGACCAAATGACCAATGAACAGTCAGTTATCGACCTCGAAAAAGTGGCCAAGGGGCTGAAGGATGCGTACTACGCCTACCTAAAGCCGCTGTCGGTGGACTACGCGGAAAACGGGCGCCTGTTCACCCTCTCAGAGCTTTTGGAATGCCAGCGCTTGGGTAATGCCTACTTCAACGCTGTGGAAAGCTTTGTAGCCGATAGCGACCTTCTAGGCGCTCACGACAGAGGCCGCTGGGTCACCAACTTTGCTGAAACGTGCCACTCCACCCTCAACACCTACATCATCCACATCCAGACCTTAAGGGTTCATGCGGCGTATTTGCCCAATGTGGCCGTTGAACCTGACCCACATGCGCTAGCAAGCACGCAGCGGATGGTGAAGGAATACTGCACAAGAGACATCTCCAAAGGGCAGTTCAAAGCGTTCAAAAAAGCCAAACTACCGACAAAAGGATTCACTGTGGCAGCGCATCAAGACCGACAAAAACTCCCCACCTGGCAGATTGCGTTATGCATGACTGCCGGAATTCTCTTGCTGCTCGGCTCAGCGGCAATTGCGCTTTTTCTACCTAACCCAACGCCCTTCCAGGGCTTTATTTTCCGTGGAATATTCGCGATCGCCTTGGCTTGCCTCATCGTTGGAGTGCCAGGTTTTATGAAAATGAACCTGCGCCTATCAACCCTCGGACAGCTTTTTTCGCTCGTCGCAGGTGGGTCTGTGGTCATATTTTTTGTCGTCTGGTTCTTCAACCCACCAGAGGGATTTACCTCGCAAGGCATTCAATCAAGCGTTGAAGCTAGCCACGAGCCCGAATCGGAACAGCCAAAAAAGAAGTAATAACTCAGTCTATTAGGACATCGAAAGGCACAGCCATACTCAGCGGTGTCCTGATCACATAGCTATAGCCACAGTAGCTTTCAACCCGGAAAATCACATGCAAATGACAGAAGATCAGAAACTCGCGCATGGCTTGAAGATAAAGTTCGGTTTGGGGCCGCATGAACCCTCAGCCGGTCAGTTGGCAGCCATTAAACGCAGCATTCAGTCTCTAAGAGATCAGGGAATTCAACCTACCCACTCAGATTGGGAACATGCTGTCTATCAATACTGCCCAGGGGCGGGCACCTGCAGTTACTCTGGAATAGACAACTCTGACCTTAACGCCCTGCTTATGCTTGCTCAAAGGCCGCCGACGAAACGCTGAGCAAGTCACCCTCATACTATGTGATAACCATCAGAGGGATGAGGTAGTTCTGCCAATGGATATGGCGGCGACGGCAGTCAGAAGTGACCCGCCTAGTGTTCTGTCTCCGATAAAACGTTCTCTTTTCTCTCGCGCGCCATGGCCTCTCGGGCACACTGGATCTTGCGCAAGATGTCTTCACCTTTCGCGCTCCAGACGTACCGGCAGGGCTGAGCATTGTGCAGCGCTAAAAACGTGGTAATGGAGCTGGCCAGTTCACGTGTCGAACTGAAGCTGCCGTCGCGCAGGTAAACGGTGATATCCCGGAAGAAGCGCTCAACCATATTCATCCAGGAGCTTGAGGTCGGGGTGAAATGCAGGTGGAATCGTGGATGCCGTTTGAGCCATTCCTTGACCACGGGATGCTTGTGAGTGGCGTAGTTATCCACGATCAAATGCAGTTGCAGACCTTTGGGTGTTTCTCGGTTGATCTTTTTCAGGAAGGCCAGCCACTCCTGATGCCGATGCTGGGTTTCGATGCTGCTGATCAGCCGACCTTGCAGGTAGTCCATGGCGGCGAACAACGTTAGCGTACCGTGACGGACATAATCATGGGTTTGCGTGCGGATATGGCCGATGCCCAATGGCAAGCCTGGTTGCGTGCGTTGCAGAGCTTGAACCTGGCTCTTTTCATCGCAGCAGAGCACCAATGCCTTATCCGGTGGCGCCAGGTACAGACCGATGACGTCCCAGAATTTTTCTTCGAACTGAGGATCATTGGACAGCTTGAAGGTACGGGTGAGGTGCGGCTTGATGTCGTTAGCCGCCCAGATCCGCTGAACACTTGCTGGCGAGATACCGGCGACACGCGCCATGCTACGGCAGCTCCAGCGTGGCTGACCGATGCGCGGTTGAGTGACCTGCTCAAGTGTTCGCTTCAAGGCCTCGGCAGGCAATGAAGGCTTGCGGCCTCGCCCCGGCAAATCCACCAGACCCTGAAGACGCTGTGCTTGAAATCGCTTGCACCTGCGGGTGACGGAAACCACGGAGAGGCCCGTCAGTTCAGCGATTTCATTACGTGAATGACCTTGAGCGGCCAGCAAGATTACGCGTGCTCGACGGCCATCGCGCTGACTGATGGTGGCAGACCGAACTCGTCGGTTCAGCTCAACTTGTTCGTCGCCGCTGAGCACGATGTCTTGAGAGTTCATAGCTCCACCCCGCGTCCTGTCTGACTAAGGAAGCGTAGCTCAAATGGGATATCTATTTTTGAGACAGAACACTAGCTGTCGTATGCGCCTTCTAAAGCCTCATCTATCCAGCGGACTCATATACTTCCTGGATCTCTGCAGCGTCAGCTTCGGCAAATGCGTCAATGACAGATCTGGCCTGCAGCGGAAACTGATTGACTACCTCTAAGTACTCGGGCTCAGCTAACCGAGCAATGAGATCTCTATCCTCACATGCAATCGATACCACGTTCATCAGCAGGTTATGTTGAGCCACGCCAGTTGCATCGAACAGAAAATCCATCTGGATGTTTTCGCCCCTTCGCACGATGACACGCCAGAGAAAACGTGGCATCCGAGCGTACAGGCTCCGTTTTAAAAAATCCGTCCCGAACGCTGTGTATTCATGCCGTATCGAGGATTTGTAGTCGTTGACTGTGGTGAGAAAAATATCCCACTCTGGCGGCTCCGCATCGATACCAGCGTCACGGCGTAATGCGGTCATGAACGAATCCAACACCAGCATTGCGTCATGAATCAATGAAAACGGAATCCTGATTTTGTGATAAAGCGGCAGCAGGATGAAGTCCGGGAAGTGATACAGCGTGTCACTCCAGGATGTCTTAAGGCCAGAGTATTGCTCTTCCCCACTTACGCGCTCCGGGATCGGAAGCAGCTCCCACCACATCCGACAAAATGGCCCAACTTGGTCATCGTGGACGTACAGCTTGTCAAGCCTAGCCGCCCGCAGTCTAAACCCCGACGGGGGACAGACGTATTCTGCGTCATCTCGTAGCGAAAACCCGGTGACAGCCACCGAATGTGCGCCCCGGAAGGTCTTATTATCCCCCGTGTGATCCACAAGTTGCGTGGAGAGTATTGGTGGAATCTTGCCCTTTAGATAGGCATAGACGGCACTGTGCAGGTTGTATTTGTCCCCCGTCCGGATGACATGGGGTTCCAAGTCAACGCGCCGAATAGCATGGGCCATCTGTCTCACGGTCAAACCATTGCTCGGAAACGACCTGGCACCGCCTGCCACCACGTTCTCTGGAATCTGGTCACCGGCCCACTTCGTGATCTCAACCGGTGCGGGAATCGGATGCTGAAACAACTTTCCGGTGCCCTGCAGGCACGTCCACAGAGCGCTGGTGGCACAGGCTGCCACCACTTGATCCTGTTCTTGGAACGCCAACGTCCGCACCTCAAGCTCCAGGCCATATAGGTTTACCGGGTAGCCGCGCAAACAGGGGAAGTTTCGCCGACCAGAGTCATCACTGTAGGTTTGCAAACAGGTTCGACCGATGATCGTCTGGGGCAAAGGCTTTACGACGATAAACCCCAGGTAGGACTCCTGCAATTTGGGAGCGATGCCACCTTCCGAGTCGCTAATGAGGGCCTGCTCGAAATCTTCTAACGAAAAATCTAAGCTAAAAAAATGAAGACGACGTGTTCGTCGAGGATAATCTTGAAAACACCTGTCGTAATATTCGGCGTAGTCGTGAAGATAATCACGATCAACATAGTCTTTCTCGACAAGGATCGTGGCCGCTTTCAGCTCTTCGAAGTACTGCTGAAAATAACGCGTACGACGGCTGCCACTGATGTTGGCAGCCGTTGACAGGGATTCATCTAGAAAACAGGCGAGGAGAGTTTCACTGGAGTACGGGAGGATATCGAAGATCAAGCGACGCGCATCCTTCACTCCTCCTCAGCTTAGATGGTGCTGAGCGGACGATCCAATGATTCGGCTGACAGAACACGAGATTCCTGCAGCTTCGACAGCGTCTCCAGGGTCAGGCTCATGGCAGCCTGCAATGCTTGGCGTGTCTGGGCGGGGTTCACAGGCCTGGCAGGGGCTTGACCTGTCCGCGATGCGATCGTAACCGTTGGCTTGTGGGCGTAGTTCATTTCTTCCTGATCCTGCGCACGTTTCGGGAAATGCTAATGCATTACCTACAAGTAAAATTTAACGTAAGCGCCGCTTTTATGTCAATCCAATATCAAAGTCAATGCCTTGGCGAAACCCTAGCTGCAACCAAGCCTGGGCGCTAAGTCAGACGATCGCACGCATACGGCTAAGTCAGCCATTGAACCTGACTTTTCATGTGTCTGACCACTCATGGTGTAAACCTATTTTTTGACGTGTAAATCCAGCGGTTTACACGTCAAAAAATAGGTTTACACCGTTTCGAGGAACAACCAAAAGGCTGGACTGTAGCGGCTGGCATTTCAACGTCACGCAGGTTCAATAGGCGCGTCGAACGGGGCAAGGATACATCGCTTGCCAGTGCTGAACATGTACTCAACGTGCAGACCCTTACACCCAACGATCAAGGCAAGCAAAGGACGGGCGTCGCGCCGGTCAGCAGCCAGGATCTGCCACTCAGTCAAATCGATCGAGGACGGCGCTGGATAGTTTTGCGGATGGGTATGCCACTCTCCAACATAGCGCACCAGTCCTTTGCTCTCCTTCCAGCGCTTCATCGCGAGCTTGTGGTGAAAATAGGGCATTCGCTCAAAAAGGAACCTGAACCGCCTGTCCCAGAAAGAGGGCTCTGTCGCCTCGATAATCTCCAAGTGCTCGCCACGCACATGGCCAAGCAGAATTCCACCCGCCTCGTTCGAGTTAATGCCTTTCTGGATGTACCGTTTGAATACCTCTAGCGGTTGCTCACGCAGATACACCAGCTGTTGAGTACCAGGTACGACCCACGTCGCTACGTGCGGCATACTGGGCAACCGATGTCCGGGAGTGGCGAGCAATCTGGCGTCGCCGACTCATAACTGTGATCGGTCACCCGCGTGCAGAGCGAAGGCCAATGTTTGTCAGCTACCCACGCCAATGCAGAGTCCAATCCAAGGGCCGCTGCCTGAATCGACACCGATGCAGGGAATGGCACATAAAGGCCTTCACACCCCTGCCCGGCAAAGATCGGCTCAACTCTACCTATCACGGATAACAACTCTCCCTGTTTATTGGCTTCAGTTACGCAGCGGTAGCACCCTTGCTCATTGCGGTGCTTGATCAGCGAGCGCACTGCTACCCCTGCCCCCTCTATCCAAACGTGCAAGGTAGGACAGGACGTCGACTTAGCGAGCCAGTGCCCGAATGACTCCTCCCCGGTGGCATCGATGATGAGATCTAAGTCAGCCAAATTGACGTCTTTGGCGTCATTGTTGAAGCCTCGCACCTGGACACTGGGCATGATGATCTTCAACTCGTCCGCAAGCGCTTCAGATTTAGAACGGAACAGATAATTGAAGCCAAGCCGGTGGCGACCCAGATTTTGAGGCATCAAGTAGTCATTATCGATCAACGACAGCGCGCCACCTCCGATTCCAGCGCCCGCCTTAACCAGCATCTCAGCCAAGAACCCCCCGATAGTGCCGCAGCCGATCAAACCGATCCGCTTACCTGCAAACGTGGTCTGGCCGGGGATGTTGCGTTCCGCCAGGTATTTATCATCGAGACGAAGCATTTTTAAGGGTTTTATAGGACATTCGAAAATGGGAAGGCGTTGGTCGACCGATCGCTGACCAGGAGGTCGGTTACGCTGCAGGTCGTGCACGATGAACCCGTAGCTGTATCTCGTTTTCTCAGACTCGATGACGATCATCAGAGCGCGAGTTCCGTCACGGTAAGCTGCGGTAACTCTGTCGCGAATCTTGCGCCTGCAGGCATCGTCAAGTTCGTGCTGCCAGTCAAGAATCTCATCCAGCGTTTTGGGAGGCCAGTTGTCCTGCAGAGGTCTAGGGGCGGCGCTGGACGTGATCATCGCGACCTTCGATGTGATTCGGTCAATCGCCCGTCCTGGACGCGCAAACTTGGCCCGACTTCGCTCAGCATCATCAGTCAGTACGTACATCGTGCTGTCCGAGAGCTGAAGAAGCTCCACCATGCCGGATTCGCGCCTCTCGATATCATAGAAGCAGTAATCACCGTTCCAGTAGACAAAGAATTCCTCTTGCAGATCTTCTTTCATCTTCCCGGCCAGAATCTGTTCAATAACCTCCGTCGCCTGAAGCAGGGATGTACGGGTTTGAGTGACCGGGTCAAAGATATCGATGACCTCGGTACCCGGCGCCGAGTAGCACAGATAGCCGTCAGGCGAGAGGTGGGGCACGACACGAGGAAGGGACTTCGGGAGCCCCGTGAGCCATAGCTGGAGTGGCCTTTCGAAGGATGCGTCTAGCCATACCTCACACTGGACTGTTCCCTGAGTGGCCGTGACCAGCTCACCCGCCATCGCGAGCCAGCCCGTACTCGGCTGAGGCTCCACCTTGGTGAATCCCCACTCCTTCATGTGACGCAGCACCTCCGGCATCGCGCTCATAGATCAGCCCGCCTTAGTACGCTTCACTGGCTCCGCAGGCCCGGCCAGAGGTGCGATCGCAGCCATCGAGGCCGGCATGCTCTCAGGGTTCGACTTCATACGATATGGGGCATAGGGGAATCGGTCACCGAGCATCTGGTGCAACCAATTATTGGCGGTATGAGCATCGGTTGCGTCAATTGCGCCTTCAAGGTAGCGAGCAAACTCTTCAAAAAACTCTACGGCATCTGCAAGGGCTTCCTTGGGCATGTGAGCCGTGAGAGATGCGCTTGGATCAATTGGGCTCGCGACCCCGTTGCGCAAAGCATCCGGAATGCCCTTGGCTACGCTCAAGAGCGCACGGTCATCACGCTTGTCGAAGAACTGGAACAACGGACAGGCTGCAGCCATGAGCAGAATCGAGCTCGGGCCCTTGTCTTCCCATCTCTTATCCCGAAATGCCTTCAGGTAGCGCACAACGCGTATGAGCTGGTCACCTTTTTCAAGGCACTCACGCTTGAACCAGTTCTTCATCGCCATAGGATCAGATTTACGCCACCCCTGCTTGCGGTCAGCCAGCAGAATTTTGTCCGAGGGCAATGTCTTCCAGCTGTCTCGTTCAGAATTTATCGCGCTATCGAAGACCGCATGGCCACGGCCCTCCATGTTGGCTTTGATCAACTGAAACAAGGTGTCAGGGATCACATACAGCGGGAGATCAATGTGTGCGGAAGGTGAAATAGTGACCCGCACGCAAGTGTCTTTAGCCTGGGTATGCCAACCCCTTTCAGCGCACATAGGGCCGAGCACATCGATAACTGCGTCAAAGAACAAAGCGATAGCGAGCTTGGGGCTGCTCTCTTCGCGCATGACACTCAGCGGAAGGTAGACACCGTCATCGATATCCGACTGCTGAGGTGGGGTTGTACAGGGGCTGTTCAGCGTTTTGTAGGCGCGCGATCCCTGGATATAAAATCGTGGTTCGCAGATATCTCCTTCCAAACCTTTGTCACGAAGGGCGCTAGGAAGCTCGGCCTTCAGGGCCTCCCTGATATCTTTACGGGCACCATCGATCTGGGCCAACTCTTCGGGGGCGAGATTAAGCTCGTCAAGGAAGCAAGCTTCCCCAGTGGTAGTGAACAGCAAGGGACTGAAATTGGGCATGAAGCCTCCGCTCAGGCGCTAAATGAACGGTGCCTCCAGCAACTGCTGACTATCACATCGAGACTACCGAGCGCGCGATGCACCCCTGAATCTCGTCACCGCCACCCTACGCCAACCACGTAATTCCAAAGGGTGCAGTCTTTCCCGGCTTGTCAGCTACCATGCTCGATGACACGTGAGATAACATAATGCCATACCACAACATGTAGATCAACATGTCACCACCGATACTACATCTAGTGTAAAATCGGTATCTGATCAATTTCACTACTATGATGATCAGGCCGCTTTAGATCTTGTGAAGGTCACCAAACCTGCGGTGTTCAGCCCTTCAGTCCACTTGCGATCTGTAAAGTAGGTGCCTTCCATGTACAGCTCACCACCTGACTCCTTCACGAACACTCGGGCAGCGCCGGTGTGGGTACTGGTATCGGTAGCCACGGGAATTTGTGTGTAGTTGATGAACATGTAATTCAGCTCCAACAGACCAGTCTGATCGCTGGGCCGCACAGAGACGCTAATGGTCTTGGATTCTGAATAACCATCGGCTGATGCGAATTCCAATTTGACGCTGAACAGACGCGCTTTGATTTTGACTTTGCCAGGAACGGTGATGAGAGAAGCCCCATCGCCTTGGCCGAGCCATTTCTGCATGA